>Ga0247608_10001345_pt1 | contig 34408 bp, 29 predicted proteins | sample 176DNAGHGlowgp2_FD_193490 | JGI IMG/M metagenome (GOLD analysis project Ga0247608, IMG submission 193490) | Sheep rumen microbial communities from Palmerston North, Manawatu-Wanganui, New Zealand - 1766 DNA GHGlow gp2 | ecosystem: Host-associated > Mammals > Digestive system > Stomach > Rumen ...
AACCTGCCCGCCGATGTTATCTCAATATGGTCTGAATAAATCTCAAATTTCGGAGGTACTTCATTAGTATAGTAATCGTTGTGAACAATGGCATTGATTACTATCTCACGCATGGCTCGTTCGTTCCAAAGAGGCGTGTCAACTCTTCGTTTATAGGTTATAACACTGCTTACATTGTTTTCCACTTTCAACTTGTCAAGCACTTGGTCTGTCGCTTTGAGTAGCGAACAGAATCCGAACTCATTGTTTGCAACAAGAATGTCTCTGTCAGTTCCAGCATATTTGGCGACTTTGATAGACATGCTGTTTTCATCCGCAAGCAAATAAGCCACATAATTCAGTTCGCCACCATCTGTAAGCAAATCAAGATTTTCGAGGAAATGCTCATTTAGCGCCAATCCCTTGCTTTCGTAATAGATATGCAACTGGCGAAAGGTCAGGTTCTTGCGAGACGACCGAATGTTTCGGAGAGAGTTGCGGACGCGATGGGCATACAAGTCCTCAATCATATTTGCGGGCATCGGTTCCGAGGCAGTTCCGACACGCAAGAAACAACCTCGCTCTGACAAGCCATATTTTGTTTTGTAGTACGGTTTCTCGCTTCCACTGGCTACAAAAACCTTGATGACAGGAATGTCGTCAATACGCTCTGCTGTAACATCGAAAAGCCCCATCGGAGATGGCGAAATACCCATGCGAATACGGTCTTTGATTTTCAACATGTCGCCATCAATATCTTTCACGCCAACGGGTGTTCCATCGTCGTCAATGCCAATATAAACAACACCGCCCTCATGGTAATTGAGGAACGCCACCACTTCGCGCTCAATGTCGAGGTCGCGGGTGAGTTCGCGCTTGAATTCTATGCGGTTAGTCTCTGTCATCGGTCCGCCATATCGTTTCGAACTTTGCAAAAGTACAAATTATTTCGAAATCCGACCCTCAATTTGCAAAATGGGTGGTTTCATAAATGCATATAACCGTTCGGCCTATTGCCGCTTCGCCTCATAGCCGATGTCCTGTATCATGTCCACGAAACCATATCGCAAAGCCTCTAGACACTTCTGCCAAAAACTGAGTTTCGGCTTGTCTTCAGCCTGCTTTTGTACGGCTTCGTTAGGCTCAATTGCGCGTGGCCATAGTCACAATGCCACCACCAAACAGAGCCGTGACAAGCGCCGCCACAGGCCGTAGGATGGCAAAGGGAACGCCCAACAGCGAGGCAGTGGCCAAGATGGAATCGACACCCGTTTGAGGCGTGGCAATCAGGAACGAGGTGGTGGCACCTTTTGAGGCCCCTTCTTTCCGCAGCGACATGGCCGTAGGAATCACGCCGCAAGAGCAGAGGGGGAGGGGTACCCCGAGAAGCGCCGCCCAAATGACGCTGCTGAAGCTGTTTTTGCCAAGATAACGCCGATACAGGCTGGCTGGCACAAACGAGTGCAGCAACCCCGCAAAGGCGAATCCTAGCAGCAGATACGGCGACATCTCATTGACTAAAGCCCAAATCTCACGCATGGTTGCAATCCTTCTTAAAGTGGATGCAAAGGTACGAAATTCTTGCATCCATGCGTATGGCTTTCCTTAGTTGATTTTGGAGAAAAAGCCGTGAATGGCAAAGGGCAAAAAAAACAATTTACGTCAGTCCGCCATAGCTCTCGGCTGCCTTTTGCATGGCTTCTTCGGTGGTAAACCGCTCATAATAAGTGCAATGTGTGACGATACCTTGCGACGAGCAACGGTCGCCGTCCCTGCGTACCAAAGCCCAGCCTTTCATCTCGTTGGAGAACTCGTTGTCCACCAAGGCCAGACAGCCGTCCACTTCGGTGAATTCGTCCAACGGCACCTCGCGCACTTTGAAACGCACCATCGGAATGGTGTTACCCTCTAATTGTTCGGCGGTGTAGAGCATCCATCGCTCAGGTTGTCCCCATTCGGTGGCTTTGAGGTTGGTCATCAGTGCAGGTGTGCCGTCAACCATTCCTATCTGTTGCTTGATGGGCAGCAATGTTCCTTCGCTCACGGGGATGTCGGGCATCAACAGCGCGGCACAGTCGTCCCAAAACTTTGGCACGAACACCACTGGCAGGCGGTTGGCCAACGTGATGAACCCGTTATAGTTGGTCTTCCCATTGGTAAACAGGGGCTGGCAAGGCTTCAACGCCTTCCACAAGGCGATGCTGTGGCGCATGCGTTGCCGTTGGACGAATTGTTTGCTTGTGTTGCTGCGCTTTTCTTCTGAATGCACAGAGCGCGTAACAAGTTCTCCTTGCCTGAGATAGACCGTTACACCTGATTTGGGCATTCTGCCAGTAAACAGAATCCCTTTTAGTTTTTTCGTTTTGCTCATAATCTTAAGGTTTTAATTGATGATTAAATATTGTTTTTATCGGCTTCGTACATGGCAGGTAACAGGTCCAAGTCATATCCGTTTTTCCCAAGTTTTATATCCAAACCTTATCCGTTATAAAAACGGACAACGAACGAACAACAAACGGACAACGAACGGACAAGAGCAAGAGTACACCCCTATCTGTCACCTCCTTATGCCGAAGCTTGCAGGTGCTAAAGTACATGTTTTTTTGGAATCGTGGTTGGGTTTAGAAAGAGCAATAAGGTGCAATTTGGAATTTTGATCGATTTTGACCTGTTTTGACAAGAAAAAGGTAAAAGGAACGACGGGAAATGCGCCAAAATACTAGAAATCAATATTTATTTGATAGTAATGGCTTCTACAAGGAATGCTTTTGTCCATCCAATGAAGGTATTTCCAAGTATCAGTTGAAGCACCTTCTTCGTGATTAAAGCCGAAATTGTAGAAGGCTACTGTGTCCTGGGATTTGAAATAATAAAACCCATCATCCATGTTGCCTTCATATTGAGCATATCCGTTGAGACATACTATAGGCTTGTCGCTTGTTTTAGCATTTTTAGCGAATAGACTGAGCCTATATAAAGTGTCGCTTACGGTGCTTTTGTCGATACGCGCAAAGCCATAAATATCATCAGCTAAATTCAGCCTGTCGATGGGTGTCCAATCGCCTTGAAGCGAGGGATGCAAAGAATTAAGCTCTGCTTGTATCAACGAATCGCGCAACTTCTGTTCGGCAGGCGAAGAATAGTTCACGGCAATTACCTCACCATCACCCTCCCAAATTTCACCCGACAATAACATATATCCTCGCCAGCCCATTTGGTTCCAATCATTGTAGCTTAATGAATCAACAATTGCCCTAAAACCATCATCAAAAATAAGGTCAAAACATGCAACCATTTCCTGTTTATTGGTGATGTTGTGAAGAGGATATGTCCTTCGCAAAGGATATTGTACCAAGTCAGCGAATGTTTCCTTGTCACCTTGGGCAATGGAAGTCAGAATAAGTTCGTGAATCTCTTTGTCTGGATCATCTACTACAGAAGCATCGTTGCAATCATTGACAGATTGGGGAGCCGATGAATTATTGCAAGAGTTAAAAGCGACAACGAAAAGGCTAATTGCCATCATTTTACATATCAATAATTTATAGTTCATGGTAGCTATTTTTGATGTTTTACTAATGCACAAAAGTAAGAAATATGTTTCAATTTAGAAAAGCTTATGGGTAACGCTTAGGAATTGTATTGTTGGATCAAAGTATTCTCTACTCAAAGGCTTGTGTTTGGTAATATGGCCTTTTTCGTATTTCTTGATGCTGTCCCAAGTCATATCCATTAAAACCCACCTGTTATCAATATATGCGGCGGTGATTACATGATTGTAGTCGGATTGGATGTTCTCTTTCGACCACCTCCCTTCAGTTGAACGGCCTAACGCAAAACAGTTGATTGTTTTGGCTGGAATGCCAATGGAAGTGAACATATCAACTGCGAGATTTGCATAGCCGGAACACACACCGATGCCAGATGACAGCACCAATGACGCATCACTGACTTTTGAGTAGTCGAATTTTTCCTTATTCAGCATCTTGTTGTAAGCATCCACGTCATAACTGATGGTTCTTGAAATGTAATCGTGGATGGCCAAAGCAGCATTGTATGTAGTTGAACTTGTCAAAGTGATTTGCTTGGCAATACGGCTGATTTTACCTGCCGGTTTTTCTTGTGATGCTATCAGACTGCATGGCTGACTTGCCATTTGTTGGAAACACTTAATGTTGTTTTCAAACACGGGCGATTGTTCAAAAGACGCTGAACGGTCAGGGCTTATGACAATCGGTATTTTTGTGAACCAAGGGTTATATGGCTCAAAAGCAAAACCTCGTTTATAGCAAGTCATGGAATACCTGCCAGGATGTATGTATTGCAACTGGATTAGAAACGAGTCATTGGCTTTGCTGATTGGATGACTGTCGAGTCTATGCCCCATGTCATCAACAAAAGAGACCACAATACTATCATACAGGCCATCTGGAGGAATATGTTTGATGCAAATAGCATCTTTTTCTGCAACCAACCTGACATTGTGGTTGCTGTTGTTGGTTAGATTGAACTCATTCATAATGTTCTGATTTTGAATTGTTTTGTTTTTGTAAGTTCATTGTAAATCAATACCGAGAACAGACCTGCTGCCGAAGCTCCCCATGACATTTCGGTTCCTAAACTCATTGATCCATTTACTTGCTTACCGTAAGAAGCCCAACAGACTATGACGATTTTACCATCGGACAGCACGGTCCAAAAGTCTTTTTGCCTACTGCTCGTCCCAGTTTTGCCATATAAGATTTTTCCTTCAGGCAAGTCTTTTTTGTATCTATGCAATGTTCCGCCATTGCTTTCGATGGTTTGGTGCAAGGCATTTTTAACCACTTTTACATGGTTTTCGCCCCAAATCCTAATAGTTTTCACCGTGTCGGGATTAGACTCTAAAGACAATGGGACAAAGACGCCATTGTTGAATATGGTCTGATATATTTGAGCCACGGAAAACACGCTACACTCTTTTAGGCCAAGTGGGTAGTTATAACTATCCCAAGAACTTGCATCATCTGTAGGCAGATTCATCAAGCCATAGTCTTTTTCTAGATTCTGAAAAACAGTATTGGGGTTTAAATCTAAATCGTTGATGTTTGCAAAAGGAGCATTTAACGATTTTGAAAGAATGGTTTCAATACCAACATAACGGTTGCTCCATCCATGGCTGTTGTGAGGGGTTTTTCGGTTTCCAACCTTGCCATCATAAAGCTTGAAATCCAGCGGTGCACCCAATTTTAGCATTTCCAATATTAAAGCAGGTTTACCGATGGAGCCGATTGGATATGTGTAGGCATTAGCATAATCAACTAATTCAGATGACGAAAAATGACCAATGATATTGCCGCTTGTAGCTTCAACAATAAGAGCGGCCACTTGTAGCTCAGAGTTGTTTTTGCGGAATACATCTTTGGTCTTAAATAGATTATAGGCTGTCACTAAAGCGTTTTCATTTTCTGTCGTAAGTGTGCAATCGTGTCGGCCTGGAGATTTTATAAAGTACCTTTCAAGCATAATGCGAGTAGCAATTGGGATATCGCTCTTGTAGCGACAATTCGTGAAAGCCAATTCTTCTCGTTTTATGGCGTTTAATTCTTTCCTGCTAATAAGGCCTTCATCGTACCAACGAGAAGCCTTGACCATCAATGCTTCCTTCACGGCTTGCGGATTGTGTTGCACAGCGTTGTATGCAATCCTTGCGTCCTCTCCTTTTACATAGATGCTTCTTGGGAGCGTGTTCACTAAATAGAGTTGCTCGGCATAATTGAGTTGGCCAATGGGCTTGCCAAATGCATATAATGACGCACCATTTAGACCTCTAAAACCGGCAAAAGTGCCATGAAAAGCAGCAACGTTGACATATTTCTCCATAATTTCTTCAGGTGTCTCCTTTTGGGAAATTTGATATCCTGAAACCATTTCTGAAAGTTTGCGGCTCAAATCGCGTGGAAAGCCATCCGCATCGATGAATGTGATGTTCTTACAGAGCTGGGCATTGATATTGGATCCTCCTCTGCCACGCAAAACGGACAGACTAATGCCATGCCAATTACTGGTATTGGGAAGAAGATCATGTTGCTGATAGAAAAACCTGTCTTCTTGAATTACAAGGATTTTTTTGAAAAACTCTGGTACTTCATCATAGTTTATTGGAGCATAGTAATGGTCGTGTTCCTCATCGATATAAAGCCAGTTACCGTTGGCATCAACTACAGAGCTGTTTTCAACGAAGTTGTCGCAGTTGATGTCTTTCGGGAAACATGTTATGGCCATGAAAGCCAAGGCAACCACAGCTGCTGAAGCTGTGATTGCCTTAGGCAGTGATGTTAGCACCCATCCGATATAGGCAAAGCATTTTTCTGCTGGGGATGTGGTCGTATTGCCTTTAACGATGATGGTGACTATGTAACTGATACCCATAGTAAGGAAGTAGATGAACATGATGCCAAATACCATGAGGCATACGACTACAGCCATAATGAGTAGTAACATGAATAGCTCTTTAGGGTAAGCGATGCCAAACGCGACAAGCAAGGCACCAGCCAATATCAGCCCTATGATGACTGGTAGCCTTAGCTTGTTGCTGAATGGTTTGCGGATGCTTATTGGCTCGGAAGCTGTGCTAGCGAAGACCACTGTACCAAGCAAATTGAAACTGTCCGCAAACACTTTTTTCATAATCAATATTGCTATCCCCAAAACTATGATAAATGCGCTCATCAGCGTGGTATTACTTCTAATCCATTGCAGTCCGATGAAATAGGGCAAGGAAAGAAGTAACCCCGTTGCATAAGTCAATAATATCATCTTCCAACCAGACGACACCATCTTTTTTTCGACCCGGTTGGTGACCAAGTATTTGTCGATGGTGGTATTCAACAGGTCTTTGTTTGAATGTAACAGCCTTACCTCTTCGAGCGTAAGCAAGAAGAGGATGTAACTGAACTTATCCAGCAGCAGATATGCAATGTTTCCAATGTTATTGGCCATTTTAATATCTTGGATACGGCAAACTATTTCTATGGCTATAAGAAGCAAGACTCCGATTGAGCTGAAGTAAAAAACATCAGCCTCTTCGTAGCAATCGCCTCCTGCTTTTTTGTTGATGCTAGTGAACACTGACTTGATACCGTATATTATAACAAGGACGGCGACCATCTTTAATGCTGGATTGAGGAAGAATAACAACAAATGGTTCCTCGAACTTTGTAGTTCTGTTGTATAAGTTGAGAATACGCCTCGCAGGGCTGTTGTAAATTGTGCGATGTCGTTGGTGGTTACCATCGCTACAAGGATGGTAGCCGCCCCTTTTAGGACAGAGGCTGATGTGGCAATGGTTAGTGTAACCAGCAAGGTTACGGCCAATTCACTGTAGTAGTCAATGCCTTGCTTGCTGCAGAACACTTTGCGGCTGTGCCTCAACCACAAGCGGGAAAAGTCACGCATGATACCGAAGCCTGTCAGTAGCAGAAACGCCAGCAAGGCTATAAGGGTGATAATAAGAATGTTAATCATGGCAGATGGTGATTTTGTTACTCAGGTTATCTATAAAGGTCACGGGAACGGTTACACCAAGTTGGCGCATGAACTCACTGTAAAACAACTTTAAGTCAGCGGTATTTTTCACCTTATCATTGGGTTTGAGGACGATGACCGCTTGTGGATCAGAGGCGGATATCTGCTGCATTGCGGCACTCAGAAGGACAGGATCGACTTTTGAAATAAGCTTTTCGACAGCCTGTTCAGTGTTCGGTATGTTACGATAGAAGTTGGCGTAAACGGTTTCTAAGCCATCAGTACAGATGACTAGTATTTCGTTAGTTTCAGACATTTCTTTAAATGCCTTCAAAGTGACATCGATGATTGGAGAGGCTTTTTGGGTTTCGGAGAGCACTTCGTAACGAGCCAGCTCTTCCTTAATCATTTCGAGGATAGGACGCGGATTGCGCTGACGTTCTGCCTCTCTTCTGGAAACATTTTTATCGGTCAAAGCAATGGACCTGGTTTGCAATGACAGCTGGTCGCTCTCATCTATAGGTCCCATGCGTACTGTGAGTGATTGACCAAGGTCGATTTTTCCAAGACCCGTGTTTGAGAAGAAGGCATTAAGATTAGCGTTAAAGTCATCCACTATAGAGGTGGTGATGGGTTTGTCCGTCACATCGACCAAGAACGTTACGGTTACGGCTTTTTCATTGACCTTGGGCTCTTGACAGCCGGTGATGAATATGTTCAGTGCGAGAAAGCACAAGATTGAAATCAGGTTTTTCATGATGTTATGTGTTTTGTTTTGTTATTATTATCTTTGATTCATAAGGGTTTGGCAACGGTTTTTGATGTCCTCCTTGGTTGCCGGTTCATAGTGGAAGGACGATGCATCTTCTCCTAGCTTGTAGGAAAGATTTTTTGCGAGGAGAGGTTCATAGTTTTGGTTGTCGGAGACCCTATCATCGTACCAGGCATCTTCTTCGATCAAGTACTGATTCACCTTTTGAATAAGCTGTTTTTTCCTCTGCTCTAAGGATTCAAACTCTTTGTTGATGTTGGCCAAATAGTTGTTAAAGTCTGTCGTTCTGGCGATGCATCTTTCTTGCAGTTTGGCCAACTTGTTTTTCAGGCTGGCCCTATAAAGAACCTCCATTTCTTTATCAGCAGCTTTGAAGCCGTTGGAATCGTGGTCAACCGACGAAGGGACCGAGGTCTCATCATCTTGCTTATTCTTACCATCGATAGTGATGATTTCTGCCATGAAGACAAACAGGGTAGCTATGATGAACTCAATCAAGCCTGGATTATAGATGAAGTTGGCCAAAATTCCCGCGTTGTTGGTTCCCTCCTCAACTGATTCCAGAGAAGTAAGGCTGAAATCGGAGCTGGCGGGTGATGAGACCTCAAAGTTAATGAACACCACGGCGATAGCATGAAGCAGACAGACGAGGCTCATCAGAAAACACCCAACGAGCAACGCTTTGACGGATTTGAGCTGTGTCTTCAAATACTTGAAGTAGAGGATGCAGGTAAAGGCATAGATGACGAGGATGTAGGCGAAACGCCACAAGATGGCATCCATGGGGAGATTTTCCTTTTGCAGGTTGATGGTGGCGAAGTAAGTGATGATTTCGGCGACGAAAGCGACCAACATGAAAGAGAGGAACTTCTTCATGCCGTGCTTTCTAACTCTTTTCTTGGGAGCTGGCGTGTCAGGGACAGGCTGTTCGAATTCATCCTGATCCAATTGGTCAAGCTGCTTTTTGGTCTTGTTGAACTCTTCCTCATCGGCTTGTTGCTCTTCCTTGTATTTCAAGGTTTCTTCATTGAGTTGCTCGACACGGATTGCACGCTCTTCATTGCAAAGATCCAGCTCTTTTTCGGTTTCTTCAGATGCATCTTGTATCTGACGCAATTCAGGAATGTAGGTCTTCAACATTTCGTCTTCCCCATAGGTGAAGGAGCGTTTCCCAGAAGCATCCCTCTTGGGGAGCTTACGGCCTTTGGAAATGATGAGGTTGGTATCAGTATTGACAATTTTCAGGATTTGTTTAGATGAACTCATAGCTTTTGGTATTAAAGGGTTATTGAATAGCAGAGGGTATTCCGTATTTGGCACAAATAATTCGGACGGCAATCAGCGTATCGCTGTAACGAGGGTAGGTCAATGGAGCTTGGCTCTTTTCTTTTTTTTGTCTAGACCAGGAGCTTTCAGGGAAGTCGTGGTCGAATTGCGATGTTTTTCTCATAGGGCTTATATTTTTAGATGCGTTTATCTTTCGACTGCAAAGATATTGAGCGCGGAATAGGCAAACTCATAGGATGCCAAGTGGATAGACGTTCATCATACGCTCAAAAAACTAAATGCAAAATTAGACCTCGCATGAGGCCTGTTTTTATAGGAATCTTATAGTACAGTGAAATTAAAGCAACAAAGAGCCAAGTTTCAAAACAATCCAAGCGGACAATATGGAAACTCGGTTATAAGATATTGGTCCAGTATAAATAATGTTGCTATGGATGTGTTATTTTATAGGATTGTTCTATTGTATCCAAACAATCCACCAAGACTACACCTATGACCTCGGCGATTTCCTTCACCTTGGTATGGCCGACAATCTGTATAACCGATGTGCCACGATAGAGATTTATGAAGGCATAGCGATTCAGGTCGTACCCAAATCGGTGAATGATGTGGATCTTCACCGTACAAATCCCTTCCGTAACAGTTTGAAGAAAACGAAAACGGACTTTTATTTTTGTTCCATAGGTCATTAATAGCCGCCGCTACACTGCTCGGTTTGATGTCCACCACATCGGGTAGATAAGCGTTTCTCCAGTCACGGGTAATCCCTGCATGACTAACCAGATAGTCCTCGCCGATGGCATAGGCCACACCTTCAAACAAGTCAATGGTTTTCATCAGCAACCATGAGATAGTTTGCGCATTTTTATTGTCAAACCGATTGGATTTTTCAAAAATGCCCGGGAGATATTCATAATCATGGTTCCCATACAGAAGCACAACATTCTCGGGATGCTTCTTCTTATACTCTATAATCTCCATGAAGTTATACTGCAAGTCCATGAAATGAATCCTATCGTACGGGTCGAAATAGTCACCGATGAAGATGTTGATGTAGTTCTCATCAACGAGACGTTTCCAAGTGTCTCTTCCATGAATATCTCCGATGATGTTGTAGGTGGGCATAACCTGACTAGGTTCTGGAGGGTGCAAATTTAGTCAATTATTCCCGAATAATCTTTCATCCTATGAGAATCCGATATTTTGGAGGCTGAAACCAAAAGTATTTTTGCCGCATCAACAAGACACACTAACCATTATAATCACACAACTATGAAAAAGAACAGTAAAACACAGACAAGAAGCAAGGCCAAGGAGAAACAATTATCAGAGAAAAAGTACTTTGGTCTCACTATTCACAGCAGGAAATATCGAGATGCTGAACTGATGCATTTTGGAGCCAGGTTGTTCCTCTGTCCTGACATCTCTTCCGACCATGCAAAGCATTTCATTGACAGATTTGAAAAAGAGGAGTTTTCACTAGAGCGTATTAATAAGGTGACGGCAAACGGCATTCAAGAAGTAGTCGATAATAAAAATGCTTTGCCTAAAAGAATGACAGAGAAAATAAAAGAGTGGTTTGATGCATTCGGGGAACTCACCACGGCTGATTATGATTACATCAACGAGCACTATGGCATTCTTCAAGACGAGTTGCTGGTTTCCATCCCCCAAAGCTGCTCGTTCAAGAGTCCGAAAGAGCTTTATGCAGCTGCGCGACAATACATCATCGGCCAAGATGAGGCTTTGGAAAAAATGGCGGTGATGTTTTTTCTGCAATCCATGTGCAGGGACAAAAACATCGACACCATTGCCAGATCCATGTTGTCGATTGGGCCAACGGGGTGCGGCAAAAGCGAGTCTTTTCGGAGGATGGGTATGATTTGCGGCCTTCCGGTTCTTATCGTCAACTCATCCCACTTCACTGCTTTGGGGTGGAAAGGCCCTAACTTGTCAGACCTTATTCTTCAGTTTATGATAACAAATGGTTATCAACCACAAGACTTGAAATATCTTGTGCTAGTCATAACCGAGTTTGACAAAATCGCTCATCATGGAAACAGAATAGTCTCAGATGGTGGTACAGATGGAGACCATGACCAGATGCGGCAGATTATGGACCTTCTTGATAAAGGCAATCACATGATGCTTGAAAACGGTATTGACCGGATGAGCGGCAGTGTCAATAACGTAAGAATCTGTACTGACAATTGGCTGGTTGTATTGGATGGAGCTTTTGAGGGCATGGGAGAAATCATCAAAAAACGGCTTCAGCTTCAAGACACGATAGGATTTTCCAAAGCCACCATTGAACAAAAGACCCCAAAGAATATCCTAAAGCATATTGAACCTGATGATTTGGTACAATGGGGCTTCTTGACGGAGCTTGTGGGTAGAATTACACAGATTTGTGTGCTCAATCCGATTACCAAGGAAGTGGCTTACCAAATTCTGACAGAGGCAAAAGAAAGCGAACTTCAAAGGCATATCAACATTTGCAAGTTAACCAACATTGACTTGAAGTTTACAGAAGGTGCCTTGATGACCGTTGCAGACTATATTGCCCACAATAAATATGGTTTTCGTTCAGCGGAAAAGGCTCTCACCAATATTATGGAGCCGGTCTATCTGGAACACATGAGCAAGATAGCAAAGCCCAACAGCACAAAGGTTGTTGTTGATGAGATATTAGTTAATCAACAGCTTAATATCAAATAGCCATGAACAACATAGACGAATTATTGGACATTACCCCATCGTTTTCAATGAACAACTCCTATTTGGAGCAATTATCGTATGAATCTTCTCCGGAATATGTATTGGAGTTTGACCGTAAACCAGTGATACGTTCTTTTGTGGATATCATAGAAAGGAGCAAAAGTTCACAGCTTTACACCGTCAAACTCCATACGGATGTCTCTTTGATAACAAAGGAGAATCACACGGCCTTTACATTGTCGCTCGTGTATTCGGCATTTGTTATTGTGGATTGTGAGCCAGATGATGAAGCGTATGTGTACAACACCCTTCATTTGAGTGTTCCCCTGCTTTTGCTCGACCCCATTCGGGCCATTGTATGGCAAATCAGTAGTGTGTCGGGTTACCCAACAATGTTGAAGGACGACACGTTTGACGAGCCACTTCCTGAAAATGAAACATTCGAGGAAGAGAGTCTTACGGCCGAAGACGAGACAACAGGAGAGAATTTGATGCAGAAATTCTATGCAATGCTGAATGACGATAGATTACGCCATTCATTATTTGAAGACGACGCTGATTTGATTCCATCAGAGGGAGAAAATGCGGACGAAACAATGCCGTCTAATAAAGATAATGGCGTGGTGAATTTCCATTCTGTCATTGATGAAATTGGGAATACTGAAGAAGGTGACACGTTTTTACACACGTTTTGGAATGCTTTGAAAGTTACTGGCTTTGATAGCTTTGAACAAATACCAGCATACTACTTATATTATTACTTCTTGTTTCCTGTGGCATACAATTATCCTGAATTGGAGAATGTCGACAAGGAAGTGTGGCCTATGTTATTCCGTCTTCTTTTCGGAAATACTGCGGCCAATTGCACTTTGATCAATGGAAAGGGTTCGCTTCCTGAGCTGAAATTCAGCTATGAAGACTATCATGAGTTTTGTGTCTCTGAACTGGATGTCAGCGATTTAAAAGATTTGCTTTATCGTTTGATGACTGATGCACTTTGCGATGTTTCTGTGATGCTTTTTCATCCAGATGACCCGACCAATTTTGAAATAGATTTGCCACCTGGACAACTAATCCAAAGAGAAGACTTCTATAGGTTACACAATTACTATCCTGGCATTGGTTCAGAAGAGAAAGGAGCCTATATTGAGAAGCTTTATTCAATGATAAAAGAATGCGACATCCAAACCTTTTTGTATAGGTTGTAATGAGCGAATTTGTATTTTTGCCGAAATAAATAGAAATAAATAATTATAGTCATGGATAAGAAAAAGATAATTGTCTTTTGGGACAATAAAGGTATTGCTAAAGCTTTGAAAGAAAACAAAGAATTCATTGTGTGCGTAAGCCAAAATGAGTTCCATAACCTGAGTAAAAAGGCCTTGAAGGAAGCCAGGGGCTTTCTTGTTTTGTGCGAATTGAATTGGAATCACGAAAAAGCGTATGTTCATCGTACTGAGTTTGGAGGAATCAGGCTGGTACAGCGTTTCATTCGCGATAAAATGAATTTGAAAATGCCGGTGGTTTTCACCTCAAGTGATACAGCGAAGAATATTTGTGAGGCAAACCCTGAGAATAAGATAATTAGAACACCTGCCTTGAAGCATTTCTTCGTTGATATTAGGTCATTGGATAATCCTGCAGAAGATCTTTATCATTGCTTTGACCTATTGGAGAATGTGAAGATGACCGATACTGAGCTTGCCTATACCAAACTCTTATACTGTGATGAAAGAGGGGTGCTTGTTCAAATCAACCATAAACTGAATGGGCGTTCAAAATTTGAACAGAACAATTATTGTAAAGATATAGAATATATATTGAAAGAGGTGTTCCATAGCGATGCTGCTTTGATGGAAGAATACCATAATACAAAGGATTTGGGCAATTTCTGCAAAGTTCTTTTGACTCGGTTTGATTCTTCTGATACCCAAAAAACATACGATGGTTTTTTTCAAGAACAGAATCATAAAACAATTAGAATTCTGTTTCTTGAAGACGAGCCAGAAAAAAGTGATGTCTCTGGTTTTATCAATTACATCAATGATTTGGAGAAGAAAGCTGTGGCAAAGAAAAATGACCCTTTATTTAGGATAACCGTTGTGAAAAACATTGACAATGTAGCATTTAATAAAACAGCGGGAAGAAAGAGATACTATCTCAATGATTTTGATGTGGTTATATGTGACATTGAAATCCGGAATGACAAGGATGAGTTGGTCACGCTGGGCTTTAATGTGATTGAAGCGATGGCCAAAGAGTCCAAGAGGCCCTTGTATTATATTGTCACCAATGTTTCGCGCAGCTTTTATGACCAGATAAAAAACCCATACATTAGGAGGATTCGCTTAAAAGAGGAGGTCTTCGGAACAAAAGAAAGTATTGAAACGTTCTTGTATGGCATTAAAGAGGTATATGACAACCGCGAATTTGAAGCCGCAAAGAAGGAAACCAAGTCGGAAATGCTATTTAACAAGTTGTTCTACTATGTCAATAAGGACATTTATCCAAAGCAATTTGGTAAACCTTTCATAGAGGACGGTGCCTCTCTTATGATAATTAATTCATACGATGACCTTGAAAACAGCCTCGTTAAAGTGAAGACCTTGGAATTGATTAAACATTATCTTACATTGTTTGAGAAGCGACCCTTCAAATACAAGACTGGTGAAGGTGGAGGAGAAAACTTTATACGATTTGACGAAAATTGCAAATTGATGCGGGATTATATCAAGGCGACTATAGGACTTGGCAATGAAAACCTTGGAGTGATAATTGCCGAACGCGAAAAGAAAGGACTTGAGCTAACAATTGAAGACATTTCCAATTTTGTTGTTAACTTGATTTTAAGGAGATTTTTCTTGTATGTCAAAGGCTTTATTGATTATTTTAGTATTATGCAGTCATTCGAAGATTATATCAAGCAAAATCACTTGGATGAGTATAACAAAAGAAGGAAATTAACCAAAAACGACTTGGCATGTAGAGCAATTGGTGACCAATTTAAAACGCTAAGAACAGAACACGATTTAGGACAAGACCAATCTCATTGCCTAGGAGAGAACTTGCTATTCGCAGTTAGAGAGCCGTTGAGGATAACCGAAGAAGAAAAAGCGTTTGTTAAGGCTTTGGGAAGCAAAAGCTATCCGGCGGCAAAATCAAGCATCTCGAAACTGAGAATCGATTATTGATCATGCGATAACCATCCTATAAAAACCCAGTAAACAAGTACTTTAATTTTGTGCTCGTAATTCATATCGTATTAACAATTAAATCATTAAAGCTATGAAACTTAAAACGAAGCGCACAAGACTACTCATTAAGAAGTACTTGTTTTACATTGTTGTTTGCATGGCCAGTTTCTTGCTCGGCAACCTCATTTATGATGCCGTTGACCTTATCGGTGAAAAGCGTTCCGAAAAGAGACTCGCCAATAGGGGTGAATATCTAACCGACTACCTGAACACCAGGATCCTGGACAATGGAAGGGTTGAAGTTATCAAACCTCAACTTAACAAAGTTGTGGGGTGCTATGACCTGGTTGTTGCCCAGGATTATGGTAGTTCCATCTGTGAGAGGTTTATGAACTCTACCATGGGTTCGGTGTTGGTACGCGAAAATGGCCTTTATGGATACATTGACCCAGTAACGGGCGAAGTGATGATGGAACCACAGTTTATCATGGCATGGGACAGCGACCCGATTAGTGGCATTGCCGCCTGTATTAACGATGAGCTGAAGCTGGGATTTGTCAATATCGAGACCAAGCAGGTGGTCATCCCCTTCCAGTTTGAAATAGACTCCACTTATCTCGATCCAGGATGGCGGAATGGTTATCGTTATTTTGACTTTATATTCCGAAACGGGTTTTCACTTGTACCTGGACCCAATGGCAAGGTAGGCATTATCAATGAAGCTGGTGAAATTGTCGTACCCATTGAGTACGATGAAATCGAAATCAAGGATTATGGCGAGCTTAGTCATTCATGGGAAGAGCTGTGGTATTCTGAAACAATGTCAAGTGTGGTGCAACGCGACTATCGGGATGATTACTGTTTTGACAAACCAGTCATTCTGATGAAAAAGGATTCCACTGGCGTTGCCCGCTATGGCGTTTTTGACAAGAATGGTGTGATAAACGCCCCCATGGAATACGACCGAATCGCTTTCACTGACGATTGCGGCAGGGCGTTGCTTCTTTGTCAAAAAGACGGTGTCATGAGAGGCGTTGATCAAATCGGGAACTTCTTGAACGATTTCTGTTTCATGGACGATTACTCCAATGAGGATGGTACCGAAGTGCTTATGGGGCCCGACGAAAAGCCGTCGCCTTACATCAAGTATAAAACCCTAAATGGTTATGCCGTGATGGACGCAGACTTTAGGGTAGTTATTATGCCCAACGATTACTGGGATATCCAATACCTTGGCCACGGGCTTTTCGCCTGTGAAGGAGAAGATGATTTTGGTGTAATTTTGAAAGATGAAAAGTTTAAAACTAACAAAGATGAATGAAAAAACGATGAATGTGGACTTCACGATGGGAACTGTGGACCACCTAAGAGAAGAATTTGTCAAAGCTGATCATGTGGCTATCTGTAAAAATGATGAGGCTAAAATGGGATATAAACTTTTTTTTCGAGAGGAGTTTCGCCTTTTTGTCGATAAGGACAAAAGTGGTAAAACAAAACAAAAAAACATACGCGTTTTAATATTAGTTGATTTCGAAGACTTGAAAATGGAGAATCCGCAAACAAATCCTGCAACAGAAATTGTGGTTCCTGGGCAAGTTGGGGAAATGGCTGTCGTTCAAATTGGCTTTAATGCTTTTGGTCATAATAATGGTGCATATATTAGAAAAATTATTTTGCCAAATACAATTGTTATAATTGATGATGAGGCTTTTCATCAGTGCTATAATCTTGAAGAGGTATTAATTCCTAATTCTGTAGATGAAATCGGTTCTCGAGTTTTTTCTTCCTGTGTTAGATTAACGAATATGTTTATTCCAAAATCTGTGACTAGTATTGGAAAAAGCATTTTTTCAAATTGCGAGAACCTTTCTTCAATTATTGTTGATAGTGAAAACCCTGTTTATGATTCCCGCAATTTTTGTAATGCTATTGTTTTCACGGCTAACAATACGATGATAGCGGGATGTCATAGTACCACAATCCCCAATACAGTTGCAGAAATACAAGGCGCTTTTGACCATCTTGGCTCCATAAAGGAAATCAAGCTTCCTAGTAGTCTCCGGATAATTGGAGAAGATGCTTTTAAAAATTGTACATATTTAAAAAGAATCGTTATTCCAGATTCTGTTATAAAGATAGGAGAAAAAGCATTTAGTCATTGTGAAAAACTATTAGAAATCGATCTTCCAAATTCTGTGAAAGAAATCGGGCAGAGTGCTTTCGCAAATTGTGAGAACTTAACAGAGATCATCATTCCAAATTCAATAACTAAAATTGAAGACCGTACATTTGAATATTGTAATAGTTTAGAACGAGTTATCATTCCGAATTCTGTTGTCGAAATTGGCAACAATGCATTTCATTGTTGCAACTTATCCCAAATATGCATTCCAAATTCCGTGAAAACAATTGGAGAAAAAGCTTTTTCGTATTGCAGTAGAATTGCTGAAATCTCGATCCCTGAATCGGTATCGAAAATTGGAAAAGAAGCATTTGATTGCGGCGACATTACAACTATAAAGGTTGATGAGAACAATACGACTTATGATTCTCGTGATGGGTGTAATGCTATTATTGAAACCGATACTAATACGTTAATTCAAGGCTGTGTTAATTCAGTTATTCCTAATACCATAACTGAAATTGGATGCTCTGCATTTCAAAATTGCCATTGTGTTTTCTCTATAGTTTTACCTGCTTCTGTAAAAGTAATTAATGACAATGCTTTTCAATTTTGCGAAGAATTAGAAGAGATTGTTGTTCCTAAAACAGTTGTAAGAATTGGAAATTACGCATTTTGTGAATCCGGCCTTAGATCGATTGAGATTCCAAATTCCGTCATGTCTATTGGAGTTGGCGCTTTCGAAAATTGTACGAATTTGCAAAAGATTTTTATTGATGATGCCACATTGCTTTATGGAGCAAATGTCCCCGAAGAGACAAAAATTGTAAAAACAGACTCCTTAATTAAGAAAGAAGACATTCTTGACATTTCCATAATTGACAACATCGCTTCGATTGTTTCAGATAATGAAACAGCCCGGGTTGCATTAACCACTCCAAATGGTTATACTGTATTTGACAAAGAAACTGGTTTTAGAGACGCTATCAAGAATGTGGTTTCTTCAAATGAATTCTTTTCGGAATATAAACATGAAATAACGCTTTTTTTTGATGCAGCTATTGAAGTAATTAAAAACAATGTAGATTTTCTTAATCCAAATAAGCCTATTGGCGCCGTGTTTTTTGACTGGATGAATAGTCACATTCGATACTTTTACACACTAAGAAGATTATATCCATTAAGATTTATTAGGTTTATTAACATTTTTAACAAGGTTGAAAAACAACAATTTGGCAACATTGAGTTTTATGCAGACTTCATACATAGTGCAAATGGGACAAAAAGACTCGCAAAAGACAAGGAATTATTTACTTCCGAAAAAGAATTGATCGATCTAGGAAGTAATAATAACTTGTTTGGACCCAATGCCATGACAATCGAGGAACTCTATCAAATGAATGGAGAAGTAAAAAAAATATTCGAGTATTGTAGTTCATATACAAGTCCATTATTGGCACAAGAATGCTTTGCATTAAAATATAACAATAAGTATAAATATATTTATGATGAGTACCTGATGGGATTAGTGTTCAAAAATGATGATTCTGAACAACAATCTGAACAACAAATAGAGCAAAGGTTTAATAATTGGCTTGAAAGCATAGATACTTGTTATGATGCCAATAATAATGGTGTGACAAATTTCTTTTTCATAGTGGGCTCGCCTTGGAAAAATAATTCTTTATATGATGAGCTAGATCAATATGTATTAAGGGGAAGTATTGGTATTGATAGAAATAGAGAAGAAGACAAGGAATACATAATTTATTTTCTTAGAGAATTTCAAAGGTTTTTGGATCAATTATCATTTTATTTAATAGTTGGAATAAAAAACATTCAACTTCATCAAACCGCAATTGTCGCCTCTTTTGCCCAAGTCATGGCGCGAAACATGAGCCACAACATCGGGTCGCATGTATTTAGCAATTTGATTGGTAATGATGCGTATTCCAAACTGACTGATAAAAACATCCTAAAAGCCAAAGTTTATGTATCACCATGGGACACTGAAATGGAATATCCGAACGGGCAAGTCCCATTCGTTAAAAGCCATTCCGGCAACTTCCAGCTATCCTATTTCAACCAATACCTGAAGAGTCGTATGGACTATCTCAGCGAGGTTACGTTTGGCACTCCAAACATGCTTACGACAAAATACATCTACAGCGATGTTTTCAAGGAATTGGATCGCGTAAGAATTTTACTCAACTATATTTCTGGAATCCAAGGCTTCAAATATACATTTTGCCTAAAACGCAATGGCGTTGTTTTGAAAAATGAGAACGATATTGCTATTGCGTTTCCAAGTGATATGCTCGGAAACCAAGCGTTTTACAACATTATCGAAAATGTTATTCGAAACACTGCAAAACACGCCTGTAACAACAAACGGGAAGTCGTTACTTTTACCATTGAGTTTACCGACATTGAAGACTGTTCGGAGTATTATTGCGTTGAAATCGACAGTGGCATAGAGGAATTGGACATTGATGAATTGGTGAAAAAACAAAACATTCGCATCAATACATCGGTGCTTGACAAAGACAATAACCTTCGAAGCCACAGCCTTGGTCTACTCGAAATGGAAGCATCGGCAGCATTCCTTCGTCAAGTCGACATTGCAAAAGTTGATTCATACGAATATCACTTTGAAGACATGGATGAGTATAAAAACAAATATAATAACCTCATCCTTCTCAAAGCCATTAACAAAAACGGTGCATTGGGTTATCGTTTCTTCGTGCAAAAATCCAAGGAGTTGCTGCTTGTGGGGAATTTCGATGTGGCTGATTCCAAAAAGGATGCAGTAGGCAAAGAGGGGGTGCTGTTTATTAGCGAGGATGACTTTGCCAGAGCCATGGGCGAAGGCAAATCATTTGCACATCCTTTCCTGTTATATCCCAACAATGTCTCTGACAAGATCAAGATACTGTTATCGGATGACAACGACTGCAAGACCCTTCTGCCAATCAGGAAACTGGGGCTAGCCCAAGACGAAATTAATGAAGTTGTTGCCATCATCAACGGCAAGGGGAACATCATCCCGCAATTGAAAGAATTTGCTTGGAAAAAACACATGCAAAGCATGGGGATTGAAAGCGGAGACATCTATATTGGAGAGGTCGTCGGCCGTAAAAGATTCAGCAATTGCCGTCAAGTCGTTTTTGCAAACCACGGGAAGAATTTCGAAACCTATTGGAACAATAGGACAGAATTACCAGAATTATGGGTTGACAGTTTGTCGAGCTATAGACAAGGGAAACTCCCGTCGTTTGCCTGTTATTCCTTGGCTGAAGATAACACGGAAGAGCCTCTTACAAAGTATGTCAATACCATCCCCGCACAACTCAAGTTGGAGATTTTTGAGGCTTATCACAACAAAGTTGTAGCTCTCGACGAGCGCATTCAACGCTTTTCTTTGGAAAGCTATGAAGGCTCCATTTGCGCATCCACCCTTTTTAATGCAACAAATGTTATTATTCCTAAAACCAAACTGGATCCTGAACAATTTGATGAATCAATGATTCATGAATTGGAAATATTCATCAATAATGAAATCAACGAAATCAACGGTGCATTTCTGCTGGTTCACTATGGTATTCTGGAGCGGATGTACAAAACTGAAAAAGCAATTTCCGAGCATCTTGAAGCATGGGCGAAGAAAGCCAAGAGAGTTGTGGTGACCAGTGGGCGAGGCTCGCATTCTCTCCAACTCCCCGCCTCGGTCTGCTTTGCCAACCTGTCGTCGGTGCTCAATGCCTTCACCGAAAGCCGTTGTAAGTTTTTAATCAATAGTTTAATCAATCAATCAAGAAGAAAAAATGAATAAAGTATTAGTTTTCACAAATCCCCAAAGATGGAATCAGCTTAAAGCTCAATTCGATGTTGACAATTCGCTATGGAATGCGAGATATAATACCATCGCAGAAAAAATGGTGTTGAAATACGGTATCAAAGACGGGACGGCCGTATTGGAGGAATTACCCAAGCTTACTTTTGAAGAGGAAGGAATCTATTTCGTGTATGACCAAATTGACGAAACAAAATTGAAGCAATTGCTTGGCCAGTGCGCAAATGACGAGGTGTTTGCCCTCATACACACCAACGGCGTAAGGAAGGAAAGTTTGAGCGACGATATTATAGTACTTCATGGCAACCATGACACCGAAGACAATCATTATTATTTCCCCCTTTTTGATTCGTTGACAGGAGTTGAAAAATATGATACTGAAGCGGATAAGATTATTTGGATTATCAATAATATCTTTAAAGTCTATAAGGAAGCGGCATTGGAGCTACTGAGTGAATGTTTAGAACCTAAAATCAATCTTGAAGAATCCAATGCCTACCTCACTTTATGTCAGAAAGAGGAGTTGAGGCCGGAATTGGAAGCGTTCAAGATGAAGTATGATGCAAGCGAAAACTATGGTGATTACAAAGAGGATTTGGCGCGATTGCGGAATATCTTGATCAGATGACAATCAAAGTTGTTACGTCTTGGTTTGCTATCCACTACTGTCCTATGAGCTTCCATTTGGTGGTGTCGTTATTTTTGCACTGTAATTGATTGACAAACCACAAAAACAAACAGCTATGAAAACACGCAAGGAAAACACTCGCGAAAAAGCCAATAGCCCAGCGTACATCATCTCGTTTACTAGTAAATCAGAAGCCAGGGCGTATTTGGAAACGAGTTTCAAGAAAGGCACTACTGAAGATGCATTCGAAATTGTGGAACGTATAAAAGATTATGCAAAACATGGTGATCCGAGATGGCTGTATCTTTTGGGATTATGCTATTATGTCGGATATGGAAACGATGAGGATCCGCACAAGGCTTTGAAATGTTGGAGCAAGGCGGCCGGAAAAGGTGAACATTGCTCACAGTATGCTCTTGGTAGCGGCTATTACTATGGAACTGCTATGCGTAAAAATTATAAAAAAGCTTGCTTCTGGCTTGAAAAAGCTGCTCATCAAGATAATTGCGGAGCACAAGCCTTACTTGCCGACTGCTATCATTTTGGTCAGGGCGTCGCTAAAAACCAGAAAACCGCTGTTTATTGGTATGGAAAGGCAGCCGAACAAGGCCATGCGAATGCCCAATTCATGCTTGGACTTTTTTATTATTATGGTGAAAACGAAGTTCGTAAGAACTATAAAAGGGCGTTTCAGTATTTTACGATGGCAAGTGATACGGGTCATGTTGGAGCCATCTACCAGCTCCAAAAATGTTACGCGGAGGGTAAAGGTACAAAAAAGGATTCCCATAAAGCGCTTGAATTGTTTCGTATCATGCTAAATAACCAAAAGGATAATCAAGAGGAACACACTTCCGTTTCGGATTCCGACAACAAAACCGTTCATTCGCCATCAGTAAACGACGAGGATCGGATATCCATGTTTTTCGACATGATCGACAATAGTATGGATATAGTTAAAATGATTGAAAGGAAAGAAAAGAAAAAGCGGGATTCGTCAAGGGCTGGTGTGGAGGAAATAATTGTTGATTTGATATGGAAGCGTTTGCGGGATTGAGAACTCCACACAAACAGTTTCCTCGCGAATTGTCCTCTATGTGCGCGGCCATGGATTTGTCTGTTTTTGCGACATAATTGATTGTCAAACCTCAAAAACATATCTCAAGATTAGCTTTTGAAAAAACGCAAAGTTCACATATCCTCCATGCTCAATCCAACAATGTCCGAATCGTACTTTTTGAACTCCATCGTCACTTCCTTAAACCGCTGCACTTTCTCCTCCAGCACCTTCAGGTCGATCTCGCTGCGCTGCCGTTTCACCTCATAAAAGGTGACTCGTTTCTCCAAATCGTCCGCCGCGATGATGTCTATCTCGTTTTCGCCCTTGCGGTCCCACCAACTGTCGATGTGCGTGAACCGCTCGCTCTCCTTCATCACGGCCTTGAACCAATGCTCCAGCACTTTCCCCGTGTAGGTAGTGTAGTCGCGTTTCACTATCTCCGCAAGTTTCCCGTAGGCATTCGCCTCGATGAAATGGTTGTACTTGTATATAAACCTGAACCAAAACTGCAAAAACAAATCGCTCACCGAATAGACGATGTTCTTGTTGGCGGTTTTCTGGAACATGGGCTTGTTTTTTGCAATAAGCCCATAGTCGTTCTCCAACCGGGTCATGTAGCCCGACACCTCCGTGTGCAGGATGCCTTCGATGTCGCCACGCGTGTTATGTTCCGTGGCAATCAGTTTCAGGATGTCAAAATAGCGTCCGTAGTCGCGACCGAACTCCTCTATCAGCATGTTCTTTCCTTCGTAGATGAAGTAGGAGTTTTTGGCAATAATGCGCTCCAGCATCTTGTTGGCAGAGGTGGCTCCGGCATCCATTAGCAGCTCGACATATTTCGCCACGCCTCCCGTGTAGGTGTAGAGTGCCAGTAAGTCTTCCTTGGTATATCCAGGGTGGTAATATCCAAGGATTTCCTTGATTACCGAAGGCGTGAAAGGCTCAATCTTCAGGAACTCCGTCTGACGACCGTAAAGAGGCTCTTTCCTGTCGCGAAACAGCTTGGTCATCATCGAGTACACCGAGCCGCACACGATCAGGTTCATCTTCGCCTCGCCTTTCTTTTTGTCCCATATCTTCTGCATCTGCGAGAAGATGGCTCCGTTCACGCGGCTAAAGTCCTGGAATTCGTCGATCATCAGCGTCAAGGGGCGTGTCTTCGACAGCTCCATCAGATAGTCAAAGATGTCGGCAAAGCGTTCCACCTTTCCTAATAGGGGAATTTGCAGCTTTTCGGTCAGCTCCTCCACGAACTCCTCGCAAAGCACGCTTTCCGTGCTCCTTGTAACAAAGAAATACAGGATGGTCTCGTTCTCGTAGGCTTTCATCACTAAGGATGTCTTGCCGATGCGCCTCCGTCCGGTCAGCACCGTAAACTGGGCTGCATGGTTCGAGAGTTCCCTTATCTCCCTCAGTTTCCCGATTTCGTATTTTCTATCGAAGAACTTCATTCTCTATAGTTTTAAATCATTGATTATTATTTTGTTAAAATCGAACTCTACAGTTCGGAACTCTGTAGTTCAATTACAAAAATAAAGTTTTTTCTTGACATGGAAACTTTTCAGGAGTAAAAACCATCATTTTGACTATGAATGCAATCCATAATGCCTTTCCTTATAAGGCCATTCCACCTTATAGGATTGCTCCACTGTGTCAAGGCAATCCACCAAAACCACACCTGCGACCTCGGCGATTTCCTTCGTTTTCGTATGGCCGACAATCTGTTTGACAGAAGTGCCTTTGTAGAGGTTACGAAGGCATAAGGACTCAGGACGCACCCATATCGGTGAATGATGAGGGTCTTCACCACAGAAATCATTCCCGTAACAATTTGCGCCGAACGAAAACGGCGTTTTGTCTTTGCGCCATAGGTCGTTGATGGCCGCTGCCATGCTGCTTGGCTTGATGTCGGCAACATGGGGCAGATACGTGTTTTTCCAATCGCTTGTCACGCCGGCATGGGTGACGAGATAGTCCTCGCCGATGGCGTAAGCCACGCCTTCAAACAGGTCAATCGTTTTCATCAGTAGCCACGAGATGGTTTGTGCGTTTAAACCGTCAAACCGATCGGATTTCTCAAAAACACCTGGTAGATATTCAAAATCATGGTTTCCATACAAGAGCACGACAATATCGGGATGTTTCTTTTTAAACTCTATGATTTCCATAAAGTTATATTGCAAGTTCATGAAATGAATATCTTCGTATGGGTCAAAATAGTCCCCGACGAAAACGTTGATGTAATTCTCGTCAACGAGACGCCGCCACGAGTCTCTTCCATGAATGTCGCCGATGATGTTGTATTTGCTCATGATATGAATACAATTCTTTGAGGCGCAAAGATAACAATTTCAAGACTCGTGCGATGCTCGCTTTCCGTGCTTCTTATGACGAAGAAACATAGAGGAAAATAAACATAAACACGCGTTTTCCACTAATTGTCCTGTATGTGCATTGCTGTTGATGGGGGTATCTTTGCTGTGTGATTGATGGTCGAACATAACAAACGCTTTCAGGTAATGAACAACCTTTGCCATAATAATGATGCCGAAAAAGGCATGAATCATACAACAGGGAAGTCTGACAAAATGAAAGAGAATGATATGAAAAGTCTAAAATATTGGTAATTGAAAAAATACGATAAAATGTTTGGTTGGATAAAAAGAATTGTTTATTTTTGCAAAAGATTAGAAACACATTACTTGTAAACTACAAATAATGGCAAGATTAGGCAGAGAGTACGAAGACGACTACTCATCATGGGGCGGGTATGCCGTTTATTCCGATGAAGGTTATAGGCTTCGTCTGTTTTCTAATGATGAGTTAGGAAAGTTACAAGCAGAAGCTTATTACCATGAAGTGCAACAACTTGATAACCAAAAAAGGATTATTTCCCAAAATCAGGAATTGATTAATTCGCAAAAAACGCCAAGGTTTCCTCAACCTAGCAAACAAATACTTGACCCTGAATACAGGGAATGGTTACAATTCAAGAAGGAGACAGATCCGGAGTATAAAAAATGGAAAAGGCAAAAACAATTAGAGGAAGCCAGGGTTAGAGCCGAACAAGAACGCAAGAGACAAGAAACAGAGAGAAAATGGGAGCAAGAACGGATTGAACGCGAAAGAATCGAAGCAGAAAAGAGAAAACGCCAAGAAGAGGAAGAAAGACGCATGGCTCCAATAAGGGCAGAACAAGCTAGAAGAGAAGAACAGGAGAGAAAAAGACGTGAAGAGCAGGCAAGAAGAGAAAGAGAAGAGCAGGAACAACGAGAAAGAACCAGAAAAGCATTAGGCTGGTTTTTTGGCATTATTGCGGTTGTGGGTGTTATTGCGGCAATAATTATCTTTAGGAAATATATTATAGCCGCTATTGTCGTGATAATAATCTTGAGCGTGTTATTCTCAAATTGATTTATAAATTGGGACTACTTTTAGTAAAGGCCACGCGCCATTTTTGTCTATTAACAACAACAATATCAAATATTTGAAATTACGAGAAATACTTTTCATTGAAATTATTACAACAAATAATAGTTTATTTGAATAAAACGAATTATCTTTGCAATCTATAAAACAATTAGAACCGATGAGCCTGACGGGATATAACTAGGCAGTGCAAAAATGGAATTATCAGAAGTAAAAGTTAGCGATTTGAAAGTTGTACGCTCTTCAACCATTGTCCGCACCGACGGTGGTGGATGTGAGTATTGTGAAGGAGATCCCCGCTAGATTGATTACCTTTTTTCTAAAATGCGCTCCGTTTAAAACAAACAGAGCGCGTTTTAGTTTTAATTAAGCTTATCTGAAGATGCGAATTTCAGCTTAATCTTTCTTCCAAAAGCCTTGCTAAAATAGTCTTCGTAAATTGGCATTTAAAAGTTTGACAATCGGGTGTCCGGGTAATCCTCTCAACTGGACATCCTCCTGCACAATGCCATTTTGCAAAACATGTTGAACACTCTTCTTGTTTTTTGGTAAATGTAGTGAATACATCTTTTACTTTGTTATTGTCAATGGAAACCGTCCCCTCTTTTTCCACAAATCCATAACTTAACGCATCAAAAAATGGCTCATTTTCGGATGAAACTCTATGGCAGGCAACTATGGCTCCGGTTGGCGTAACACAAAATTCTCCTCTACAAAACCGACTATTGATTTTGTCAAGTGAATTCGAAATAGAATTGTATACCGTGATGCCAAGTTTTGATCCAATTCTTCTTGCTTCCATAAACGATTCGATGAAATTATCGTAGAACAGTTTGTCATTGTCTTTTATGCTCATAACGGGTTCAAAATGCAGTTTGTATATACTTTTATAATTAACATGAACAAAACGAACCATCTCAGGCATAAGATTAACATTTAGCTTTGAAATTGTAGACCGAAAGCTGTATGGTATCTTAGCTTCTTCTATTTTACGAATAGCAGCATCCACCACTTCAAACGAGTCTAACTTTGAACTTGGAAAAATTCGTTGGAGGTTTTGTATTTTAGGTAAAATGTCGAAGGATATACCCAAATGAATATCATGTTGTTTGATAAAATCTATCTTTTCCTCGTCTAATAAAGTGGCGTTTGTGGTAATTGTGATACTTATATTGGTTTCCTTGTGTTTCGTTTCATATATATAATCAATCGCCCATTTTAACGCTTTCCATGTAACAAAAGGTTCTCCTCCTCCAATAAACACAAATTCCGCTTTTTGAGGCTTTTTTGCCACAATACTATCAATTGTGGATTTTATCGTATCTCTACTTAATACTGTTTTTGAACGAGCTTCTTGTGCATAGCAATATGTACACGATAGATTACATAATTGCGATAGAATGATCACGGCACAGTCTTCTGATCCAATACTCTTGGTTTCTGGCAAAGAAACAGTTGTTTTTTCTATCTTTTCTAAATAGGCCCAAACCACACTATCCCTCTCCTCCTTTGACAACTCGATGCCTTTCTGATATTTGTTCACAATTTCTGCTGCTTTTTGGTTTCCAAAAAAGGCAATGTTTTGCAATGGAGCATATATTATGAACTCATTTTTCAAATCCTTTCGGGGTATAATAAAAACATCCATAGTAATCAGTGTTTTAAACGTGCAAAAATACAAAATACCAATAAAATTCATTTTAAATTTGAAACAAGTGAACTAAAACGAGCCATTAATCTCATTAGATATACATGCTTTGTTTACTTTTGCAGCTAAAATGAAACAATGGATGATTAATTTTTCCCATTTCACCAAACTAGGCAAAAAGCTCTCATACCTCCTCCGGCATGACAAGTCATACGCCTTCGACGAACACGGTTGGCGCGAGGTGAGCGACTTAGTGGCCAACCACGGCTTCACCATGGAAGAGCTTCGCGAGATAGTGGCCACCAACAACAAGCAGCGGTATGAGTTTTCAGAAGACATGACGCGCATTCGTGCCAGGCAAGGCCAAAGCATTCATGTGGATGTGGAGCTGGCTGAAGCCGCTCCGCCAGACAAGCTGTATCATGGCACAGCCAAAGCTTTCGTGGAATCCATCATGAACCACGGCATCCAAAAAGGCAAGCGGCTTTATGTCCACCTTTCCACTACCATCGACATAGCCACTAAAGTAGGTGAGCGACATGGCGAGCCTGTCGTCTTGGCCATCGATGCCAAACGCATGAGCGAAGACGGCAATAAGTTTTTCCTCAGCAGGAATAGTGTTTGGCTTACTGAGTTTGTGGATGCCCAATATATTATAGGTATAGTGGAATAGTGCCGACGCGCTTATGCCTTCAAGCATCCAATAGGCACCACGAGAACGCCGTCATCCCTTTGGTAAGGGAAATCTCCTACACCGGTCAGCACCATCATAAACGACGGGGATTTCATTCGTGTGGTGTCTATGTCTGCCGACAAATCTGCGAGCGACTTCGCCCCTTCTTCAATCAGGTCATCGCCACCAAGCTTGATTTCAATAAGCCCATAGGAGCCGTTTCTGAGGTGAATGACGGCATCGCACTCTAAACCGTTCTTGTCGCGATAATGATACACCTGGCCATCCAAAGCATCAGCATATACCCTCAGGTCGCGGATGGCCATCGTCTCAAACATCAGCCCCATGGTCTTCAAGTCGTTCAAGAGGTCGTTAGGGCTTGCTCCTAATGCGGATGTGGCAATGCTAGGGTCTATAAAATAGTGGTTGTCGCTGGTGCGGATGGCCGTCTTGCTTCTGAGGTTGGGATTCCAGGCAGGCATATCCTCAATCACAAAGATTTTCTTCAATGCCTTGATGTAATCGTAAACCGTATTGTCCGACAAGCTGCTTGCTTCGTTGGCTTTCATGTCGGCCAGTATAGTGCCGATAGTGGCCATGGTGCCTTGGTGCCGTGCATAGGAGCGCATGAGCAGCCTGACCCTTTGCGGGTCGCGCTGCACATCGTCGACACGCGATATGTCGCTGTCGCACACCACATCATAGTAATCGTAGGCTTGGCCTATGGCATCACTCTCTTCCAAATCCAATGCGCCCGGCCATCCTCCTCGACATATCAAAAACGCCAAACGGTTGATGTCAACTGGGCTGGTGCCGACAACAGGTTCCCATCTGCCATTGAACAAATCCGACAAACTGACGGCACCAGTTGATTCCCCAGATTCATAGAGCGACATCGTACGCATCTTCAGTTTGGCGAAACGCCCTGCGCCGGAATGAAATATCTCTTCGGCTTTGGGTGGCACTGTGCTCCCAGTGAGTATGAAATGCCCGTATCCTTTACGGTGATCCACTTCAAACCTTACGCTATCCCACAACGAAGGCGCAATCTGCCACTCATCGATAAGCCGAGGTGTATCGCCCGTGAGGAGTTGCTTGACATTGATTTTGGCGGCTTGGATATTCTGTTCCTTGCGCATAGGGTCGGCCATATACAAGACGCTTGCGGCCTTTTGCTCAGCTGTAGTCGTCTTCCCGCACCATTTTGGGCCTTCTATTAAAACAGCTCCTTTTCTTCTTAATCTGGCCGCCAACATCTGGTCGGCAATTCGCGGTTTGTAAGTATCCATAATAGTCGTTTTTGAAATACGCCGCAAAAATACTATATATTAGTCAATTAAACAAGCTTTTCTTCCTCTATTTGGGAAATTGGCGGATTTTCATTTGGGAAATTGGCGTGATTTCATTTGGGAACTTGGCGCGATTTTGTTTGGGAACTTGCAACAGGATAAAGATGGTGATACTATAAGCATCCTATAAAACAAGGGGAATTTGCCGGTGTATTTTTGCATCGTATAAAACAATTATGCCATGCAAAGCAACATCTACACAATGGTAACCAACAACATCCTTGAACAACTCAACAAAGGGATTGTCCCTTGGCACAGACCTTGGGATTTAGTAAGTGGTGCCATTAGCCATACGACAGGAAAGCCCTATTCATTGCTCAACCAGTTTTTGTTGTGTGGAAAATCAGGAGAATATGTGACATTCAATCAAGTCAAAGCCCAAGGAGGTTTTATTAAAAGAGGCGAAAAATCCAAATTTGTGGTATTTTGGAAAGATGCCAAAACCTTAGAAATTGATGAAGAAGGGAATGAAAACGAGAGACACTTTCCCGTGCTTCGATATTACAATGTTTGGCATATTGACCAGTGTGAAGGCGTTTCCCCGAAACATCCAGTCGATGACAATGGCTGTGAAAATTTAGTCTTTGTAAACAAGAGTGCTGAAAAAATTATTGAGAACTATTTTCAACGTGAATCCGTGGCTTTACACATCGAAAACAGCAACAAGGCCTACTATTGCTGCGATTTAGATGAGATCCATGTCCCTCTTAGGGAGCAATATATGGAAACCGAAGAGTTCTACTCAACGCTGTTTCATGAAATGGTACATTCAACCGGACACGCTTCGCGTCTAAATCGTATTGGCTCACAAAAGAAACGAATCAGGCGTGGGGATTATGCGAGAGAAGAATTGGTCGCTGAAATTGGCGCTGCTTTCTTAATCAATAGATCTGGCATTGATTCCAAAAAAGTGTTCAAAAACAATGTCGCCTATATTCAGTCATGGTCGAAGCAGCTCAAACAAAACCCTAGACTAATTGTTTCTGCCGCAGGTAAAGCTGAAGCCGCTGTAGAATACATCATGGGCGAAAACTAAAGTTTGATTACTTTTGTGTTGCTTTGGAATGCGGTTGGCACTTACAAAGCTTCAGTAATAGGAGCCTCTTTTGCGGAGGTTTCGGGCTGCTATCTTCTTTCCTTTTTGGGTGGCCATCTTTTCGGGGCGGGGAATGATGTCTACTCTACCGAGGTCGAGGCGGTCGGCATCGAAACAGGCATCGATGGTGGGATTGCCAGTGCTATGGGTGCTGGTGTGAAGTCGAATGGCTTTCTGGAGCGTTTCAAACTGTTGGTCTGACAAGTCCTTCAATAGGGTCTTTCTCAGGCCAACTATCATCTTGGCTGCGCGAGGGCCGTGCTTCTCGTCATAGCTGTCATCTTCACGGCAGCTATCATGGAGATAGGCAAAAAGCCGGATGACGGTGACATCACATTCGGGCGTGGCCAGCAGCAGGCCGTTGCACTCGACACGCTCCCAATGTGAGATGCCATGCGTCTCGCCTAACGTCCAGCGGCTTGTTGACCATTGTTTTATTTGGTTGATGTCGACCATGGATTGAGGTTTTGCTGCGCAAAGGTACGAAAATGATTAATTCAATGCTTCGGCAGACTTTTTCATCGCACGCTCGGCCAGTCGCATGGCAAGCATGTCGATGGGTATGGTCAATGCCATAACGACAATCAGCATGGGAATGTTGTCGATGACAGGCCATGCCATTGAAGTCTCAATGTGCAAAAACAAACCCCAAATAGCATCTCACACCCTTGGGCATTTCGATGTTTGAAACAGGGATAAGCCTGTCAACCTTCAAAGTCAGGTGGACGGTTTCAGTTAGGGCAAACTCCACGCCGATGTTGGGATTCACGAAGAAAAAGGACTCATTATGCAGAAAGGCATCTGGTTCCGCTACCCAATCGTCAGCCGAGCCTTCAAACATCAGCAGCGAAGAGGCTTTCCCTCCACCAACAGTGACACCCGCATAAGGCTGCCATCGCCCGAATTGCCAATAGGCATCGGCCAGCAGTCCGCCCCAACTGGTTCGGATATAACTGCCGTTGTGCATTTGTTTCAAGGTACTCACATAGCCTTCACCACCCAAACGGAAATGATTGCCAAGATGGTAACGGAGTACTCCGCCGAGGCCGAAGGTCATACCTTCCGCTTTATGGTTTAAGGCGGTTAGGTCGCCATGCAGGTAACCCGTATGTACCATCATGCCACCGTCGAAACGCTGGCGGTTTTGGGCTTTGCTTTGTGTGAACGGGATGATGATCAACAGAAAGGATAGAACAAAATATAAATAGATGTGCATAATTAGTTTACTTAAAAGACGCGAGACTACGGGACTGCGAGACTACGGGATATTGGCTTGTCTCGAAGTCCCGAAGTCCCGTGTCCCGAAGTCAAAAGATATATCAGTTTAATTTTGAACAGTTGCTTATCATCAGTCTTTTCATTTCTTCCCTTTCAAAATCGCCGACCCGCTCAGCCCCATCCATTTGGCTTCCCATGGGGTCATAAACATGCCGTTGGTGGTGTCAATGAGTTCGACCTCTTCATAGCCCATGCCTTTCAGTTTCTTGACAAAAGCCTGCATGTCGACATATTTGAATCGGGAGAAAATGTCATGAATGGCGAAGGTGCCTCCTTTCTTCAGCACACGCAGGGTTTCCAACAAAATGGCTTGTCGGTCGCGGCTCGGGATGTTATGATAGACATAGTTGCTTGTCACCGCATCGAAAGTCTCGTCGGCAAAGTCGAGTTTCAAAGCGTTGCCTTGGCTGAAATGGGTATTACTCACACCCTCGGCTTGTGCGTTTTGTTCGCATAAGTCAAGGCTATAGGAAGCATATTCTTTGCCCCAACGGTCGATGCCGAACATTTCGGCCTTGGGGTTGCGTTTGGCGCAAGCGATGGTCAGTGCACCGCTGCCGCAGCCCACATCGAGACCTTTGCCGCCTTCGGGAAGGGTGACATAAGCGGCGACGCCGTCAATGATCTGTTTCGACATCTGACGCTTGTCGTTGTAGGAGAAGGCACGATGCAACAGCCACATCCATAGGGTCACCAAAGCCAGCACGATGGCGAGCACAAGGAAAACGGTTTTCAGGGCAGTCTTCAGCGTTCCGGCGGCAAGCAGTCCGCTCACGCCAAAGACCAAAAACAACAACAAGCAGGTCAATGCACCGCCCAAAGTCCCAAGGATCATGCCTTTAGGCATCCAGTTTTTGTAATTGGGTTTCATTTTCTTTACTGCTGTTCTCATAGGTTTCTTTTAGTTGTTTGACGCTGCAAAGTAATGGCCATTTCAAAAACCGCGAAATCCCAATTGATGGGTAATGTCAAGTGGTCTTATCCCAAGTTTCGATGATGTTTGAAATTTGGCGATGATTACTTGGCTTTTTCCATTGATTTTTATGTCACAGATCCCTTGGGCGTAGCGGAGCTGTCTCATGAAAGCTTATCTGCTTGGCCGAATCCCACCAGCGGCATACTTCACTTGGATGTCATGGACGGAGCTTTCGTCAGCGTTTTCGACATGACAGGTCGCATAGTGATGCGGGAACGTTACGAAGGCCAGCTTGACGTGAGCGGCCTGGCTCCTGGCCTCTACGCCATCAAAGCCGAGGGCTGTTCGGCAAGATTCGTGAAGAGCGGCTCCCTTAATGGGCTGCCGAAGTAAACCGTTGTACCAAGTCGTCGAAGAGATAGAGCCCGTCAGCATTGGCGTTCAGACTTTTGTACTAAAAAATGTGCGGAGCAATTGACGTGCCCCGCACTGTAAAACTAACTCAAAACTCATTCTAAAAGATTATGACAAAAATCTGCTGCAAAGTAACGGCCATTCCAAAAACTGTGAAATCCCCATCGATGGGTATTTTTAACCGTCCCAATCCCAAATGATGGTAGTTTTTGGAAATCGCCTCGTCAGCACTCCTTGTCGCAGCAGCCGTCACCGCTTTCAATCTCGATGGTGGCATGGGTGATGCCTTTTTCACACAGGGCCTCCTTCAATGCCTTGCGCACTGACGCCGCCTCGTGTTCGTCGTCGACGACCACATGGGCTGTCAAGGCGTTTTCGGTGGTGCTCATCGCCCAGATATGAAGATGGTGGACATCGGTGACGTGGTCGGTGTCGCGCATCAGTTGTGCAACCTCATCCACTTCGATGCCTTCAGGCACGCCGTCC
>Ga0247608_10001346_pt1 | contig 34403 bp, 25 predicted proteins | sample 176DNAGHGlowgp2_FD_193490 | JGI IMG/M metagenome (GOLD analysis project Ga0247608, IMG submission 193490) | Sheep rumen microbial communities from Palmerston North, Manawatu-Wanganui, New Zealand - 1766 DNA GHGlow gp2 | ecosystem: Host-associated > Mammals > Digestive system > Stomach > Rumen ...
CATGCCCGGCATCCACCATGTGATGGCCCGTTCCATCAAGGACGCCATCTGCCGCTACAAGACGCAGACGGGTTACAAGGTAGCCCGCCGCGCCGGTTGGGACACCCACGGCCTCCCCGTAGAGCTCGGGGTGGAGAAGAAGCTGGGCATCACCAAGGCCGATATCGGCACCAAAGTATCCGTAGAGGAGTACAACGCCACCTGCCGCAAGGAGGTGATGAAATACACCAAGGAATGGGTGAACATGACCGAGCGCGTAGGATATTGGGTAGATATGAACGACCCTTACATCACCTACGACAACCGCTACATTGAAACCCTCTGGTACCTCCTCAAAAAGATTTACGACAAGGGCCTTCTTTACAAGGGATATACCATTCAGCCGTATTCTCCCACGGATGGAACGGGCCTGAGTTCCCATGAGCTCAACCAGCCCGGCTGTTATAAAGATGTGAGCGACACCACCGCCACCGTGCAGTTCCGGGTGGAAGGGGAGGATGACCTCTATTTCCTGGCCTGGACCACCACGCCCTGGACGCTGCCGTCCAACACGGCGCTGTGCGTGGGCCCCAATATCGACTATGTGAAGGTGCGCTCCGCCAATCCCTATACGGGCGCCCAGGCCACGTACATTGTGGCCGCCGCCCGCGTGGATGCCCTCTTCGGCCCCAAGGTGGAGCATGAGGTGCTTCCCGGCATCATCAAGGGCAGCGAACTGGTGGGCCTGCGCTACAAGCAGCTCATTCCCTGGTTCCGTCCGGACGGGGACGCTTTCCGCGTCATCTCCGGAGACTATGTCACCACGGACGAGGGTACCGGCATCGTACACATCGCCCCCACCTTCGGCGCAGACGACAAGCGCGTGGCCGCCGCCGCGGGAATTGGCGCGGTAATGCCCATAGACAAAGACGGCAATCCGCAGGCCCAGGTGGACCGCCAGGGCCGGTTCATGCGCATAGAAGACATGGACCCGGCCTATGCCGCCACGGTGGACCCTTCCTACAAGGAATATTCCGGCCGCTATGTGAAGGCCGGCTACAAGGAATACTTCGAGCATGTCCCCGAAGAGGGAACGTTGGACATTGACCTCTGCGTCATGATGAAGGCCGACGGCCGCGCCTTCAAGGTGCAGAAGCATGTCCACAGCTATCCCCACAGCTGGCGCACGGACCTTCCCGTGCTCTACTACCCGCTGGACAGCTGGTTCATCAAGGCATCGGCCGTGAAGGAGCAGATGGTGGCCCTGAACAAGGAAATTACCTGGAAACCCGCCTCCACCGGCACCGGACGCTTCGGCCAGTGGCTGGAGAACATCCAGGACTGGAACCTCTCCCGTTCCCGCTACTGGGGCACGCCGCTGCCCATCTGGCGCACGGAAGACGGCAAGGAAGAAATCTGCATTGGCTCCGTCAAAGAGCTGTACGAAGAAATCGAGAAGGCCGTCAAAGCCGGTGTCATGCATTCCAACCCCCTGAAGGACAAAGGCTTCAATCCCGAAGACATGTCCCTGGAGAATTACAACCGGATAGACCTTCACCGCCCGTATGTGGATGCCATCTTCCTGGTATCGGCCTCCGGCAAGAAGATGGTCCGGGAGACGGACCTCATAGACGTGTGGTTCGACTCCGGCGCCATGCCTTACGCGCAGGAAGGCCTCCGCAACCTGGGTGGGCCCGGCTTTGGCGCCACGGCCGATTTCATTGCCGAGGGCGTGGACCAGACCCGCGGCTGGTTCTATACCCTGCATGCCATCCACACCATGATTTCCGGAACGCCCGCCTTCAAGAGGGTGATTTCCAACGGCCTGGTGCTGGACAAGAATGGAAACAAGATGTCCAAGCGCCTGGGCAACGCGGTTGACCCCTTCCAGGCTTTGGACACCTACGGGGCCGACGCCCTCCGCTGGTACATGCTCACCAACGCCGAGCCCTGGGACAACCTCAAGTTTGACGAGGGCGGCGTGGCCGATGTCCGCCGCAAGTTCTTCGGCACCCTTTACAATACTTACGCCTTCTTTGCCCGCTATGCCAATATTGACGGGTGGACGCCTTGTCATTCTGAGCGCGGCGAAGCATCTCTCAGCGAACTGGATCGCTGGATCCTGTCCCGTCTTAACACCGTCATCCGCGACGTGCGGGCGGCGTATGAAGATTATGATGTCAAGTCGGCCGGGCGTATCCTGGAATCCTTCGTCTGTGACGACGTATCCAACTGGTACGTGCGCCTGAACCGCTCCCGTTTCTGGGCCGGAGAGATGACGGAGGACAAGAAATCGGCCTATGAGACGCTGTACCGCGTCCTGGTGGACGTAGCCATCCTGGGTGCTCCCATCGCTCCTTTCTACATGGACCGCCTGTATACAGATTTGGTTCCGGGTGCGGAATCCGTACACTTTGTATCCATGCCCCAGGCCGATGAGTCCGTGATGGACGCCGCCCTGGAAGAGCGCATGGCGCTGGCCCAGCTGGCCACCTCGCTCATCCTTGGCATCCGCAAGAAGGTGAATATTCCGGTGCGTCAGCCGCTGCAGAAGGTGATGATTCCCGTCATCTCCGAGAAGGTGCGCGCGGCCTTAGATGCTGTGAAAGACATTGTGCTGCCGGAGGTGAATGTGAAGGAGATGGAGTTTGTTGAGGATACCAGCGGCATCATGACGCTCAGAATCAAGCCCAACTTCAAGGTGCTGGGCAAGACGTATGGCGCCCGCATGAAAGAGATTGCCGCCGGTTTCGGCACCCTGGAGCAGCCCGTGATTGCGGCTATCCAGAAGGCCGAATCGGCTGGTGAAACCTATACCCTGAACCTCCCCGGAGGAGCGGTGGTGCTCAATCCCGGAGACTATGCCATTTCTTCTGAGGACGTGGAAGGCTGGCAGGTGGCCTCCGAGGGCTCCCTCACCGTGGCCTTGGACGTGGAAGTGACGCCCGAACTGCGCCGCGAAGGCCTGTCCCGCGAACTGGTGAACCGTATCCAGAACCTCCGCAAGAGCTCCGGCTTCGAGGTGACGGACCGCATCCATACCATGGTCTATTCCTCCGACGGGGCCCTTTCCGATGCCTTGGAGGTTTACGGAGACTATGTGAAATCCCAGACCCTTTCGCTTTCCATCGGCCTGGAGGCCTTTGAAAAGGCTCCCGCAGATGCGGCCGAGGTGGAGTGGACGGAAGGTACCATCAAGTTAACCATAAAGCGATAACGATATGGAAGAGAACAGCAAGACCCGCTATTCTGACGAGGAGCTCGAGGAGTTCCGCGGCATTATCAACGAGATGTTGGAGAAGGCTCGTACAGAGTACAACACCCTTCGGGAAGCCATGACCCACGCCGGTGGCAATGACATCCTGGATACCGCTCCTACCTTCAAGACGGTAGAGGACGACGGTGCCTTCCAGCTATCCAAGGAAGAGGCCGGTGCGCTGGCCCAGCGTCAGTACAAGTTCATCCAGAATCTGGAAGCCGCCCTGGTGCGTATCGAGAACAAGACCTACGGCATCTGCCGCGTTACAGGCAAGCTTATTCCCAAGGAGCGCCTGCGTCTGGTCCCCCATGCTACTACTACGGTAGAGGGAAAGGCTATCCTGGAAAAGAACGGTAAAAAGTAATGGGCCGTCTTTCCAAAGGAAAGGGCCTGCTGCTTCTGGGGATCCTCTTGGTTGTGCTTGACCAGGTCATCAAAGTCCTGGTCAAGACTAACATGACCCTGGGAGAGAGCATCCCCGTGTTGGGAACCTGGTTCCAACTGCTCTTTGTGGAGAACAAGGGCATGGCCTTTGGCATGGCCTTCGGCGGGGTGGCAGGCAAGTATCTGCTCACGCTTTTCCGTGTGGTGCTCTTCGGGGTGCTGGTCTGGTGGATTTCCAAACTGCTGAAGCGGGGGACTGTCCCCACGGGCGTTCTGGTGGGCCTCACGCTCATTACCGCCGGTGCCTTCGGCAATATTGTAGACTGCCTCTTTTACGGGCTCATCTTCAGCGAGTCCACCTATAACACGGTGGCAACGCTGGGCTCCTATGCGCCCTTTATGCAGGGCAAGGTGGTGGACATGTTCTACTTCCCCCTCTGGACCTGGCCCAGTTGGGTTCCCGGCCTGGGAGGGCATATCTTCTTTGAGCCGGTATTCAACTTTGCCGACAGTTGCGTAACCGTGGGAGCCATTTATCTTATTCTCTTCCACTGGAAGTTTTTTGCGAAGGAATAAAAATTTGCTACCTTTGCATCCGCTTTTGGAGGTGTGGCCGAGTGGTCGATGGCGGCAGTCTTGAAAACTGTTGAGCTGAAAGGCTCCGGGGGTTCGAATCCCTCCGCCTCCGCTGCAGGGTGTACTTGTTCCCTGTTCGCTCCCGTCGGCGAGCGTTTTTTGGCGGAAACTCCTTTTTTCTGTATCTTTGTAAGATTAACAGAAGAATATCATGACCCAGCAGGAACAAATCCTTAAACCGCTGTTCGAGTCCTATACCGGCCAGCAATTGCAAGAGATTATGGAAATGCCCGCATCGGGCAGCAACCGCCGGTACTTCCGCCTCAGGGGCGGCAATCTGTCCATTATCGGCGTAATCGGCACCAACCTGCAGGAGAACCACAGCTTTATTACCATAGCCAGACACTTCAAGGAGAAGGGTCTCAAGGTTCCCACTGTCTTTGCCGTCAATGAGGACGAGAGCGCCTATATTCAGGAAGACCTGGGAGACCAGGTGCTGTACGGCATGGTGTCGCAGGGCCGGGAAAGCGGCCTGTACAGTTCCGTAGAGACGCAGCTGCTGAAAAAAGCCATCGAGCAGCTGCCCCGCCTGCAGTTCGTGGGCGCCCAGGGGCTGGACTGGAAGTGCTGCTACCCGCAGGAGGCCTTCGACGCCCGCATGATAGACTTCGACCTCAACTACTTCAAATACTGTTTCCTCAAGGCCACCGGCCTGGAATTCAACGAGGTTCTCCTCCAGGACGATTTTGAAAAGTTCAAGGAAGACCTGCTGCAGGAAGAAGACAATACCTTCATGTACCGGGACTTCCAGGCCCGCAATGTCATGATCAGGGACTCTGAGCCCTGGTTCATCGACTTCCAGGGAGGGCGGCGCGGCCCCATCTACTACGATGTGGCATCCTTCATCTGGCAGGCCCGTTCCCGCTTCCCGGAAGACCTCAAGCAGGAGCTTATCAAGACGTATCTGCGGGCCCTCCAGAACTATAAGAAAGTGGACGAGGCCCGGTTCATGGAGAGCCTGCGCCTCTTTGTGCTGTTCCGCACCCTCCAGGTATTGGGTGCCTATGGTTTCCGCGGATACTTTGAGAAAAAGCCGCACTTCCTGGCCAGCGTCCCCTATGCCCTGAGTAACCTCAGGAGCCTGCTACAGACGCCATTCATCGCTTATCCGTATATGAACGGGCTGCTGGAGAAGATGGCATCCATGCCGGAGCTCAATGAGATAGCCCAGGACCATCGGCTTTCCGTACATATCTACAGTTTCGCCTACAAGAAAGGCATTCCGGCCGACACCACCGGCAACGGCGGCGGCTACGTCTTTGACTGCCGCAGCGTGAACAATCCCGGCAAGTATGAGTACTACCGCCAGTTCAACGGAACAGACCCCGAGGTGATTAAATTCCTGGAAGACGACGGCGAGGTGACCACCTTCTTAGAGAGTGTCTACAACCTGGTGGACGCCCATGCCAAACGCTTTATCGAGCGCAAGTTCACCAACCTGCAGGTGTGTTTCGGCTGCACCGGCGGCCAGCACCGCTCCGTCTATTGTGCCGAACACCTGGCGCATCACCTGGCCCGCAAGTTTGACGTGAAAGTGACCGTCACCCACCGGGAACTCAACATAGAAAAAATGCTCTGAGAATGAAGGCGCTCATTTTTGCCGCCGGACTGGGCACCCGCCTGAGACCCCTTACGGACAGCCTTCCCAAGGCCCTGGTGCCCGTTGGCGGAGAGCCGCTCCTGCATCATGTCATCTGCAAACTCCGCGCTGCCGGCTACGACGAGCTGGTGGTGAACGTGCATCATTTCGCCTCCCAGGTTATCGACTACCTGTCTGCCCATGACTTCGGGGTTTCCATCCGGATTTCGGACGAATCGGCCCTTCTGAGGGAAACCGGCGGGGGTATTGCCTTTGCCCGAGGCCTCTTGGAGCCACTCGAGGGGCCCTTTTTGGTCCACAATGTGGACATCCTTTCCAACCTGGATTTGGCCTGGCTCCGGGAGCAGACCCGTCCGGAAGCCCTTGCCACGCTGGTGGTGAGTGAGCGTAAAACCAGCCGTTACCTTCTCTTCGGGGAGGATATGCGCCTGAAGGGCTGGACCAACGTTCAAACCGGGGAGGTCCGTTCCCCCTATCCCGCGGAGGAGCTGAAGCACTGCCGTGCTCTGGCTTTTTCCGGCATCCACAACCTCTCTCCGGCCATTTTCGACGCTTTCCGTGAGGCCGATATGCCGGAGCGTTTTCCCATCATGGACTTCTACATCCAAGCCTGCGGAAAGCACCCCATTTACGGAGTGGTTCCCAATAATCTTCAACTGGTGGATGTGGGCAAACTGGACACCCTGGCTGCGGCGGAGGAGTTTATTTCCTCAATCGGCCGATAGCATGCTCCAGGCTTTCTGAAGGCTCGATGATGTTGTAGTCGGCCCAGAAGTCCGGGTCCTCGAATTCCAGGGCCTTGTCGTTCAGATAATCCCGCGAATGGAAGCGTTCCTTGCGGGGAATGGGCGTTGCCGTAGGGTAGACATCCGTGATTACCAACTCGTTGATGGAAGTGTAATGGGTCTTGAACAGGCGCTTTCTCCAGTCGCAGTCAAAGCGGATGGTGGAACGGAAGTACTCCAGGCGCGTTTTCTCTCCCACGGTGCGATAATTCAGAATAATGCTGGCCTCCTTGGGGAAGAAGCGCAGGCCCAGGGGCTTGGACACCAGGATGGCCCGGATGGCCTTTGCCTGGTCTTTCATGTCTAACGACGTTTCTATGCGCGTGAAGCAGAGCGTTTCCCGGTCGATGTACAGGGTGGCGTGATAAAGCGCATAATCCACCTGAACGTAAGGACTCGGCTCCATCTTGATGACAAACTGCACCCGGTCTCCGATATAGGTGGGCGCTTCCATGGAGAAGTTGTACAGGGCCATCTCCTCTTCCGTGAACAGAAGTTCCCGCTTCTTGAGGAAGTCACAGGTGATGGCCATGTTGGGGCCGCCCTGGGTTTTTACGCTGAGGGTATCCCGCTTGCGCTGGCTCACCAGCAGCCGGCTCTTTTCCAAGGCCGCTGCGTCTCGTCGGCCGCCATACTCATCCTTGAAAATACGGGCTACGGCCTCTGCCACATAAGTGTAACGGTTTCTTTTCTGCACCGTTTCCCGGTAAAAGCATTCCAGGAGCTCCGGCTCCGGGCAGTAAGTGACGTCGGCCTTTTCCAGGGCTGCCCGCACGATATCGGCCGGTTCTCCGGTAACGATGGAGGCTTCTTTCAAGGGAAGGGCTTCCCGTTGCAGCGCCACCTGCATATAGGCCGATGTGGCCTTCTGCGTGCGCTTCCGGTACCCCAGAAAGGAGAATTCCACCGTGCCGATGGGGGCGTCGCTCTTGAGGACGAACTCGCCGTCGGCATTGGTGACGGTGGCATGGTGGCGGCCCACGGCAGAAACGTGGACGGACTCCAGGGCCTTTCCGCTGCCGGCATCCCTTACCCGGCCCCGCACCAGATAGCCCAGGCGCAGGGAATCCGTCTGGGCGGCCAGCGTCCAGGACAGCAGAACTAACAAGATGGAACTCAATACCTTTCTCATTCTTTCACAAAGGTAGAAATAAATTTTCAAATAATTTTTGCGAAATCGAAGAAAAGATAGTACCTTTGCATTCCCCAATCACAGGGGCGTAGCTCAGCTGGTTTAGAGCGCTTCAGTCACATTGAAGAGGTCATCGGTTCGAATCCGATCGTCCCTACTCCCAAAAAAGAGACCTTTTTCAGGGTCTCTTTTTTTGTTATCTTTGTAGTAGTAAAAACCACATGATATGAAACGCCTTATCCTCTTTTTGTTCTTATTGGCCGCGGCGGCGTGCGAGCAGCCCCGGCAGGCGGTGAGCGGAAACTGGAAACTGTGTCCGGAGCCCCGCAGCGTCACCCTGACGGAAGAGAGTTTTGTGCTGGACGGGAATGTCTGTATCCGGGCCGATGAAAACCTCCGGCCCCAGGCCGCCCTGCTCCAGCGCTTGCTGCAGGAATATACAGGCATTACGCCCCGCATGGGAGACAAGGGCAAGTGCATCGTCTTGAAGACCGACGCCTCCATAGGCGCAGGTTTGGAGCCCTTCCGGCAGGAGGAATGCTACCGGCTCAAGGTGTCGGCCGCACAAGTGGAAATCGCGGGAGGAAGCCCTGTGGGAGTGCTGAGAGGCATCCAGACGCTATTGAAGGGCCTTCCTGCCCGGGTTCAGGCCCACGAATGGCCCGCCCTGCAGGGAGGGGAGATACGGGACTATCCCCAGTTTGCCTACCGGGCCTTCATGCTGGACTGCAGCCGGCATTTCTTCCCGGTAGAAACGGTGAAGAAAGTTATTGACATAGCGGCGCTTCACCAGCTGAACCAGTTCCACTGGCACCTGACGGACGACCAGGGCTGGCGGCTGGAAATCAAGAAGTATCCCAAGCTCACGGAAGTGGGCTCCTACAGGCCCGGCAGCCCCGTAGATGGGCAGAGGAGCCATGACGGCATCCCGGTGAGCGGATTCTATACGCAACAGGAGGCCCGCGAGGTGGTGGCCTATGCCGCAGAGCGCGGTATCCAGGTGATTCCGGAGATAGACCTTCCCGGCCACATGAAGGCGGCCCTGGCCTCCTATCCGGAGCTGGGCTGTACCGGCGGCCCCTATGAGGTGGCCTGCGAGTGGGGCGTGTTGGACGATGTCCTATGCGCCGGCAAGCCCCAGGCCCTGGACTTCGTAAAAGACATCCTGGACGAGGTGATGGACATTTTCCCCTCCACCTATATCCACCTGGGCGGCGACGAGTGCCCCAAGGGCCGATGGGAAGCCTGCCCCCGCTGCCAGGCCAAGATCAAGGAGCTGGGCTTGAAGCGCAGCGGGGCCAAATCGGCCGAAGAGCTGCTGCAGTCCTGGTTCATGGACCAGGCGCTCTCGCATGTGGAGGCCAAGGGCAGAAGGGCCATCATCTGGAACGACGTGCTGGTGGATTGGGGCAATCAGGTGGTGGGTGCGCCTTCCCACAAGGCCGTGATTGCCGGCTGGATGCGTCCGGTCTCGTCCGAAATTGCCGTGGACGAGGGCTACGACGCCATCCTGTGCCCGGTGGGGCATCTGTATCTGAGCGCGGCCGACGGAAACCGGCTGACGGGAGATGCCTATTTCCGGAGGGTGTATGACTTGGATGTAAAACCGGGAAAGAACTACCTGGGCGTAGAGGCCTGCCTGTGGTCGGAGCGGGTTGCCACCGAAGAGGACCTCCTGTGGAAACTCCTGCCCCGCCTGAGCGCCGTGGCAGAGCTCCAGTGGGCCGATCCGGAAACCCGGGATTTCGAAGCCTTCCTGCCCCGCCTGTACAAGATGGAAGAGATATACACCGCCCGTGGTTGGAACTGGAACGGGGTTTCCCCCGACGTGGTGTATACGGATGCATCGGCCTTCCCGCTGCATGGGAAGGCGGTGGAGGAGACATCGGCCCGCTATCAGCGTTTCCCGGCCGAATTCAAGGAAAGCGTCCGGGAACCCCTCTGGGCCCTGAGTGAGAATTCCGCCGGCCTGTATGTGCGCTTCCGCTCCAACGCGCCCGCCATCTATGCACGCTGGACTTCCCGGGCCTATCACATGCCCCACATGACGGACGTGGGGGTGGGCGGTCTGGACCTGTATGCCAACTTGGACGGAGCGTGGCGCTTTGTGGGAAGCGGTTTCAACTGGGGTGACATCCGGAAGCAGCACGAGCGGAAGCTGGTGGGGAACATGGACGCCGTCATGCGGGAGTACATGCTGTATCTGCCCCTGTACGACTGTCTGGATTCGCTTTCCATCGGCATTCCCCGGGGCTACGGACTGGAGGCTCCCGAGCTGGATTCTCCTCGCAGCGATGCGCCCGTTGTGATGTACGGGACCAGCATCCTGCAGGGCGGCTGCGCCTCGCGTCCCGGCATGGCGCATACGGCCATCCTCTCCCGCGCCCTGGACCGGGAAGTCATTAACCTGGGCTTCAGCGGGAACGCCTTCCTGGACACGGAAGTGGCGCAGCTCATTTCGCGCGTGCAGAACCCTTCCCTCATTGTGCTGGACTATGTGCCCAATGCATCGGCCGAAAAGATTCAGTCCTACGGAGAAACGTTTTTCCGCATCATTCGCAAGGCTCATCCGGAGGTGCCGGTGGTGTTTGTGGAAGACCCGCTGTTCCCGCACAGCGTGGTGGACAAGGCCATCCTGAAGGAGGTCACGCGGAAGAACCGGGCGCAGGAAGAGCTGTACCTGAAACTGACAGGTGCCGGGGAGCCTTTTATTTACTATGTCCCGGCCGAGGGCATGCTGGGGGCCGACGGGGAAGCCACCGTGGACGGCTACCACCTTACGGACCTGGGCATGATGCGCTATGTGGACCATATTCTTCCCACGCTCAAAAAAGCCCTTTTGAGAAAGCGCTAAAATGATTATATTTGTTTACTAAAATTTCGGACTTATGAAACTGAACGGAAGAAGAGAATCTTCAAACGTGGAAGACCGCCGCGGGACGGTGGGAAAAGCCGCCGGTATGGGCCTGGGCGGCATTGCCGTAGTGGCCATCCTTACCCTCCTGATGGGCGGAAACCTGGGAGACGTGTTCCAGGTGGTCATGCAGAACGCCGGCTCCCAGACGGCTGCCGCACAGTATGAACCTACGCCGGAGAACGAGGCGCTGGCCAAGTTCTCCCGTCAGATCCTGGCCTCTACGGAAGACGTTTGGAGCCGCTATTTCGCAGACAACGGCCTGGGCAGCTACCGGGCGCCCACCCTGGTGCTCTATACCGGCAGCACCAGCACTTCCTGCGGGCAGGGACAGGCTGCCATGGGCCCCTTCTACTGTTCGGCCGATGAAAAACTGTACATAGACCTTTCCTTTTTCTCCAGCATGAGGCAGCAGTTGGGGGCCGACGGAGACTTTGCCTACGCCTACGTGATTGCCCATGAAGTGGGCCACCACGTCCAGCACTTGCTGGGTACCCTGGGGCAGGCCCACCAGCAGATGGCCCGCATGTCCAAGGCCGATGCCAACCGCACGAGCGTGCGCATCGAGCTGCAGGCCGACTGCTACGCCGGTGTCTGGGGCCACTACGAGAACGCCCTCTTCGGCTCCCTGGAAGAGGGAGACCTGGAGGAAGCCATCCGCTGCGCCTCGGTGATTGGAGACGACTATCTCCAGAAAAAGGCCCAGGGCTATGCTGTAGAGGAGTCCTTTACCCACGGCACCGCGGCCCAGCGCATGCGCTGGCTCAAGCGCGGCCTGAATTCCGGCGACATCCGCCAGGGAAATACCTTCCAGCTGTCAGACAGTCAGCTGTAGGGCGCGTCAGCCTTTCCGGTACTGGGAAGGCGTCATTCCCGTATGGGTCTTGAAGAACTTGTAGAAGACGGACTGGTTGGGGAAGTGGAGGTCGTAGACAATCTGCTTCACGGACTTGTCCGAGTATTTGAGCAGGTTCTTGGCCTCCAGAATCACAAACGAATCTATCCAGGCGGGCGCACTGCGTCCGCTTGCCTGTTTGATGAGCTTGGACAGGTACTTGGGGGAGAGGCAGAGCTTGTCGGCATAGAAGGCCACGCCCCTTTCGGTGTTGTGATACTCCGTCACCAAGGCGATGAAGCGCTCCAGAAGCTGGTTTATCCGGGCCGTTGACGGATTCTCCGCCTTCCGGCTATGGTTGATTTCGCGTGTCCACAGTTCCAGGATAACATGCGCGAAGGAGGTGACCAAGGCCCCCAGGACGTTCTTTTTGTTCTTTATCCGGTTGTGGAGGATATTCCGGGAGAGGGTGAAATATTCCACCAGCAGTGAAATGTCATCCTCTGACAAACGGATGCAGGGATAGTTCCACAGCCGGAGGCTTTCCTGGTACACCCGGTTGATGTCCAGGTGGATGCCGCTCATGAATTCCTTGGAAATGAGGAGGAAGTAGAGCTCTGCATCGGCAATGTGATCCGGCTTGTAGGAAGATACCTTGACAATATTGCCCGGGACCGTCATCATGATGGAGCCGGACCGCACGTCGAAAGTGTTCAGGTTGTGGTCTACCTGGAAGTGACCTTCTTTCAGAAAAAAGAAGATATACCCGTCAAAGCGGACAGGGTATTGCAGCATTTTGAGGATGCCTTCGCTTTTTTCCACCTTTTCTCCATGAACTTCTCCCAGGATGATGTCCTTGCCCAGGACGTGCTCGTCAATCACCGGAGCCAAGGACAGAATGCGTTGGATGTCAATGGTCTGTAGCGCGTTTTCTTCCATACGATATGTGTTTTTGGCAAAGGTAGAAACTTTTATGGAAATTTGCAAAACTTCGCATTATTCGACCAAAAGGATAATTTTTACGCCGTTTTGATTCTCTTTTTGCGCCAAAATGGCAGTAATTTTGCAAACTCAATCTGTGCTTGTAAGAAAGCGGGGATATGACAATATGACAAAAACGATTTATATGAAAAAGTTGACATTGTTCCTTCTGCTGGCCCTTGGCATGGTGAATGCCCGGGCGCAGGAAAACGTTTACAACGGGCAGCCCCTCACGCTGGACGACTGCCGAGAGATGGCCATTGCCCGGAGCAAGGATCTGGAGCAGGCCCGCATCCAGGTCAAGATGGCTGATTATGACCGCAAGATTGCCCTGGCCAACTATTTCCCCAACATCAGCGCCAAGGGGGCCTATCTGTACAACAACCGGGACATCGCCCTGGTGAATGCAGAGCAGTCGGCCCGGCTCCAGAATGCCGGAACCTTGATTCAGGGCCAGATGAACGAGGCCGTCTCGGGCGCCTGGCAGCAGATGAGCGGGGCTATGGCTGCCAAAATGACGGAGCTCATGCAGGCCAACCCCGCCATGGCGTTGGAGTATATGTTGAGTCCTATGTGGAAAAACGTGCTGGGAATGCTTCAGGGCGTGGATCCTGCTTCCCTTGCCGGAATGATGCCCAACATTGCAGACCCCGTGAATGCTATCGGCCAGGATATTGACCAGGCCCTGCATCCGAACCTGCACCATATCCTGGTAGGTGCCGTCACCGTACAGCAGCCGGTGTTTGTGGGCGGAAAGATTATCTATTCCAACCAGATGGCCGCCCTGGCCCAGGACCTGGCCGCCTCCAAATATGACATGAAGTACGCGGATGTAGTGCTGGACGTGGACCAGGCCTACTGGCAGATTGTCTCCATTGCCGAGAAACTGCGTCTGGCCCAGGCCTATGCCGACCTCCTGCACCAGATGGAACATGACGTGCAGCTGTCCATCGAGTCCGGCGTAGCCACCGAGTCCGATGCCCTCCAGGTGAAGGTGAAGGCCAACGAGGCCGACATGATGCGCACCAAGGCGGAAAACGGCCTCACCTTGTCCAAGATGCTGCTGTGCAAGCGTATCGGCCTTCCGCTGGAAAGCGAGATTGTGCTGGCCGATGAAAACCTGGACGCTGTCCCGGGCGTTCAATACGAGGCTGAGAAGTCCATGGAGGACATCTATGCCCAGCGCCCGGAGACCCGCAGCCTCCAGCTGGCCAGCCAGATTTATGACCGCAAGGCCAAGGTGGTAAGGGCCGACATGATGCCTCAGGTGGCCCTGACGGCCAATTACCTGCTTACCAATCCCAACGCCTTTAATGGTATTCAGAATACCTTCCAGGGTGGCATGCTGGTGGCCGGCGTGATGGTGAACGTCCCCATCTTCCACGGTCTGGAATACGTTAACAAATACAAGAAAGCCAAAGCCGAGGCCTCGCTTTACCGGACGCAGTACGAAGACGCCCGGGAGCTCATCCGCTTGCAGGTGACCCAGCAGCGGAAGCTTCTTTCAGAGGCCTCCGAGAAAGTGGACATGACGCTGTCCAATCTGGAAAGCGCCGAGGAGAACCTCCGCAAGGCAACGGTGGGCTATGAGGCCGGTGTGGTTCCCACCAATACCGTCCTGGCCGCCCAGACGGCCTGGCTCAGCGCCCACAGCGAGTACATCGACGCAGGAATAGAGCTGCAGATGGCCGCTGCCGCCCTCAATAAGGCCGAGGGCAATTACCATTCTACCGATAACAAATAAAAAGACAAATACTATGGCAAAGAAAAATTACAACCTTCTCATCGGCGTGGTGGCCCTGGTGGGCATCATCCTGGCCGTTTCCATCATCGGATACTTCGTTTCCCGTCCCAAGGACATCGTGATTCAGGGAGAGGCCGAAGCCACGGAATACCGCGTATCGGGCAAGGTTCCCGGCCGTATCGAGGAATTCCGCGCCCAGGAAGGAGACGCAGTCCGCAAGGGAGATACGCTGGTTATCATCGACTCTCCGGAAATCCGCTCCAAGATAGCCGAGGCCAATGCCGCCAAAGCTGCCGCCGTGGCCCAGAAGAACAAGGCTATGAACGGTGCCCGGGCCGAACAGATTACCGGCGCCTACGAGATGTGGCAGAAGGCCCTGGTGGGCGAGGAGGTGATGCGCAAATCCTATGAGCGTATCAAGTCCCTGCATGACCAGAAGGTGGTTTCCGACCAGAAATACGATGAGGTTGAGGCCCAGTACAACGCGGCCGTTGCTACCGCCAAGGCTGCCAAGAGTCAGTACGACATGGCCGTGAAAGGCGCCCGCAAAGAAGACAAGGATGCCGCCGTGGCCCTGGTGGAGCGTGCCAACGCCGCCGTCCGGCTGGTGAATTCCTATAAGGACGAGATTCGCCTCACCTCTCCGGCCGACGGTATCATCGCCGCCCGTTACCCCAAGGTGGGCGAGCTGGTGGGCCAGGGCTCTCCCATCATGACCATCCAGGACCTGGAGGACATGTGGTTCACCTTCAACATCCGCGAAGACCGGCTGCACAAGATGCAGCAGGGTGACAAGATTACCCTCACCGTTCCGGCCCTGGACAACGCGCAGGTCACCGCTACCGTCTATTACATGGCTGTCCGTGAGTCTTATGCCACTTGGCGAGCCACCAAGGAGATGGGCGAATTCGACACCCGCACCTTCGAAGTGCGTGCCCGGCCGGACGCTCCCGTGAAGGGTCTGCGTCCCGGTATGAGTGTCATCATGATTTCCAGGGAGAAATAAGCATGAGTTGGATTCATCATTGGTTCCAGGTTGTCCGCCGCGAAGTGCGTATCATGCGAAGCCGGCCCATCTATCTGCTGGGCTCGCTGGGTGTGATGGCCGTCAGCGCCTTGTTCTTCATCACTTTCTTTGACGAAGGACTGCCGCAGAAGCTGCACATCGGCGTGGTCGATCTGGACCAAAGTTCTACTTCAAGGAATTTCCGCCAGCAACTGGACGCCACCCAGATGGGGAGTGTCGTGGAATTTGCCACGGTGAGCGAGGCGTCCCGGGAACTGGAGACCGGCCGCATCAACGGTTTTGTGGTGATTCCCCATTACTTTGACCAGGAGGTCCAGAGCTTCCATTCTCCCAAGATGCAGGTATATGTGAACACCATGTACCCGGTAATCGGCGGGGCGCTGGCCTACAAGGACATCCTGTACATGATTAACCTGACCAACGGCGCCGTGCAGCGCCAGGTGCTGCGTGCCAAGGGCGTGCCGGACGGGGAAATCATGGCCCGGATTCAGCCCTTGACCGTGGATGCCCATGCCGTGGGGAACGGCCCCACCAACTATGGTTATTACCTGGTGAACATGATTCTGATGGGCATCCTGGCCATGTGCGTCACCCTCATTACGGCCTATTCGGTGGGTGCCGAGCTCAAATACGGTACTTCCAAGCATCTGCTGGAAACCGCCGACGGCTCCATCGTGGTGGGTATATTGGGAAAACTGGCTCCCTATACGCTCCTGTTCTCCGTTATCGGCATTGTGCTGCAGCTGCTGCTCTACGGTCCGCTGCACTATCCCATGAACGGCAGCATCCTCTGGCTTGTTTTGGCCACCTTGGTGTTCATCTTGGCCTACCAGGCCGTGGGCGTGTTCATCGTGTCCATGGTTCCCACTCTGCGCCTGGGCGTGTGCATATCGGCCCTTTACAGTGTGCTGGGCTTTTCCTTCGCCGGTTTCACCCTGCCCGTGACTTCGCTGCCTGCCGCCCTGCAGGGCATGTCCGTGATTTTCCCGCTGCGTTTTTATTACCAGCTGTATGTCCGGGAGGTCCTGTACGGAAGCGGATTTGCCGGCTGGTGGGTCTATCTGGTCCTGATGCTCCTGTTCCTTTTCCTCCCGCTGGCGGGCGCCATCCGGCTCAAGCATGCCTATCAGTACCAGAATTATCCTCGTAATTAAGCCATGAACTACGTAAGTAATTGGTTCCGAGATATTTGGAACATCTTTGTGAACGAGCTTCGGCTCATCGGCCGGGACAATGGCGTGATGCTTATTTTCTGCTTTGCCGGCCTGGTGTATCCCGTGCTTTATAACTTCATCTACCACGACGGGGTGGTGGACGACATGCCGGTAGCCGTGGTGGACGATTCCCGCGGCAGCTACAGCCGCCGTTATGTGCAGAAGTTCGACGCCACGCGGGAATGTGCCATCGCCTATGACTGCGTGTCCATGGCCGAGGCCGAGGAGCTCATGAAAGAGCAGAAGGTTCACGGAATCCTGTACTTCCCCTCCGACTTTGACACCCGTCTGGTGCGGGGGGAGCAGGCCGCCCTTTCCACCTATGCCGACATGTCCACCTTCCTCTATTACAAGAACATGACCATCGCCTCCAACCTGGTGATGCTGGACGAGGTACATCAGATTCAGGCCGAGCATTATGCCGCCGCCGGTTTCACCGGACAGGATGCGGTGCAGCTCATCGAGCCGGTCCGCTACGACGACGCCCGCCGGTACAACCCCAACATCTCCTTCACCATGTTCTTCATCTACATGGCGCTTATGATGATTCTGCAGCAGGTGATGTTCTACGGTTCCAGCACGCTGGCGGGTACGCTGCGGGAAGAAGGCCGCAGCTTCGCCCGCCTGGAGAACGGAAACGGGCGGGGCATGGGACGCATTGTCCTGGGCCGCGGCGGTGCCTATTTCCTGATTTTCCTCTTCCTCGGGGTTTATGGCGCTATGCTCGTCCCCAACCTCTTCCACATGCCCATGCACACGGACTGGTGGGACATGGTGCTCTTCCTGGCCTTCTTTGTGGCCGATATCATCTTCTTCAGCTTTACCTGGTCATCGGCCATTACCAAGCGGGAGACGGTGCTGGTGCTGCTGCTCTTCGTTTCGCCCATTGCGGTGTTCCTGACGGGCTTCACTTGGCCTACAGAGAATATTCCCGTCTTCTGGCGGATGGTCTCCTACATTTTTCCCACAACCTTCGGCTGCCGGGCCTATATGACCCTTTCACAGACCGGAAGCCTGCTGTCCATAGCCCCGGAACTGCGGGCCATCACCATCCAGACGGTGGTGTACTACTTCCTGGCCAGCGTGGCCGTTTATGTGGAAAACTTGTATATAAGCCGGAAAGAATCCTGAACTTAAACTATGATTTCCGGTAGCCGGCCGAAGTCGTCCAAGACATGATTCGCGCCGGCTTTTTTCAATGCCTCGCGGTCGGAATTGCCGTAGGTGACCCCGCAGGTGAAGGCGCCGGCCCGCTTTCCCATGAGGATGTCCACGGGCATGTCTCCCACCACCAGGGCTTCATCGGCCCGGAAGTGGAGGTCTCTCAAGGTCTTGAGGACGGGTTCGGGGTCGGGTTTGGCTGCGGAGACGTTGTCGGCCCCCAGGACATAGGAGAAAAAGGGCGCGATGCCCATGTCCCTCAGGAAATCGTTCAGGGAGAGCGAAAGGCGGGAGGAGGCCACGGTGAGCACGTATCCCCGGGCGTGGAGGGCCTCCAAGGTCTCTTTTACGTGCGGAAAGAGGCCGGGGATAATCCGGGTTTTGAGCTCGTCGAAGATGGTCCGGTAGGTTTTCACCCAGGCGGGAAGGTCTTCCCTTGTAAGCTGGGGAAACATGGTGAGGATGCCTTCTTCCAGGGGCAGGCCGATGGTGCGGGAAATCACCCGGTCTTCCAGGACGGGGAAGCCCATCCGGCGCATGGCTTCCTGGTTGGTCTGGATGATGAGCTCGTGGGTGTCGGCCAGCGTGCCGTCAAAGTCGAAGATGAGGAGTTTAATCATGCCAGGATGTTCTAGGGGTACAAAAATACGGATTTTTCGGCAGATAATGCGTATATTTGTGGCAAACCGAAAGATGAAAACCGTTCTTTTGCTCCTGACAGCCTGTCTGCCGCTGAAACTCTGGCCCCCTGCAGAGCCGGAGCCGGCCGTGGTGGCTGTTGAGCAGCGGGAGGGTTATCGCTGTGAACTGATAACCTATAACGTGACGGAAGATGAAAGGGTGCAGTCCTATCTTCTGATTCCCGACAGCGCTGCGCCGCAGGCTCCGTGCCCCGGCCTGGTGCTTCTTCACGACCACGGCGCCCGCTTTGACATCGGCAAGGAAAAGCTTGTAAGGCCCATGGCCGATGCGCCGGAGTACATCAAGGCTTCTGCGGCCCAGTGGGTAGCCGACGGCTTTGACGGGGTCTATCTGGCCGACCGCCTGGCCCGCGAGGGTTTTGTGGTGGTGGTCCCGGATGCCCTGTACTGGGGCTCCCGTAGCAGCGAAAAATGCCGGGAGTGGAGCCGCACCCGCTCGAAGGCGCTCAAAAAGGAGGTTTACGAAGGCCAGCGGGCCGTGTATGACAGCCTGCAGCGCCATGGTATTGTCTGGGCCGAAAAAACGCTCAACGAGGATGCCGCGGCCGCCCGCCTGCTCCATCGGCTTCCCTATGTGCAGAAAGACAGGATTGGCTGCTTCGGCTGGTCCATGGGAGGGCACCGGGCCTGGCTTCTGGCCGCCTTCTGCCCGGAGGTCAGCAGCGGCGCCGCCCTGTGCTGGATGACGCTCAAACGCACGCAGGCGCAGCCCCCGTCGGCCTCCGACTATTCCATGATGATTCCCGCCCTGAGGGAAAAATACGACTTCCCCGACATCGCCCGCTGGCTCGCGCCCAAACCCTTCCTGTTCCTAAGCGGCACAACAGACAAGCTCTTTCCCCGCGACGCCACGCAGGAGGCCTTTGAGCGTATGCAATCCATCTACCGCGAAAACGGCGCTGCCGGGGCCCTCAGGACCGAATTCTTTGAAGGCGGGCATCACTGTGGGCTAAGGGAGCAGCAGCTTATTTTGGACTTTTTAAAATCTTTTGCGCGGCCTTGTGCATCTGCCACATGTATACGGCCGGTGACGAGATTTCCTTCGGCATCTACGCCTGCTCTCCGGAAGAGTCTTCTTTCACGGCGGTCTTCTCCGACATGAAAATTACCGAGTGCATGTGGAAGGCCCACGACGGCCAGCAGCCCGATGCGGAATAGTTGAGGGCGGGGCACTCACCCGGGATGGAAGGTCTGCGACTTCTTTTGCTTCTGCCTGGCATCACACATTCATGTTTTTGCCTGCAAGTGGCATCCAGTTTCAGGTGGTCATGAAATGGACTGGACAACTCCGACTATAAAGCTATAAAGCCATGAAACCTTACATCGACATTGCCGAGAAGGTCAAAGCTGAGCAGATGTCCATCTTCGAGAAAGGTTTTGACGGATAGTCCGGAAAATATCAGTAAATTTGTCAAACTAAACGAAGCAATATGCTCAACGCAGAAACCATACTACCACTCCTTAAAGACACCGAGAACGAACGCACCGAGCGTACTATCTCTACCGACGCCAAGGTGAAGTTCGGCCAGGCCATCTGCGCCTTTGCCAACGACATCATGAATACCGGCAAACCCGGCTACCTTTTCATCGGTGCCGATAATGATGGCAATCCATCCGGCCTCCACTACACAGATGACCTCCAGAAAGACCTGGCCGGTATGCGCAGCGAAGGGAATATCCTCCCGCAGCCAGTGATGCAGGTGTACAAAGTCACTCTTCCGGAAGGAGACATCGCCGTTATAGAGGTACAACCATCCAAACTTCCTCCCGTGCGTTTTCAAGGTCGCATCTGGATTCGCGTCGGAGCGCGCAAAGCCATCGCCAATGAGGAAGAAGAACGCATCCTGACGGAGCGCCGGGAGTTTAACACTCCGAACTTCGAGACGGAGCCTTGTCTCAGCGCAACCCTTGATGACCTCGATCTCGACCTCTTCCACAGCACCTTGCTCCCGGCTATGGTCGATGAGAATCAAATCAAGAAAGACAAGCGCCCTATCGAAGTTCAGTTGGCTTCGCTCGGTTTGTTCTACATTCCGTACAACTGCCCGACCAACGCCGGTATCCTCCTTATCGGCAAAACCCCCACTCGCTTCATTCCGAGTGCCAGCATCCAATATGTTCAGTTTGAAGGCCTGACTCGTGGCACCAAAGTCCTCAACGAGCGCCTGTTCGACAAATGCCTGCTCATTGAGTTGAAGAATCTGGAACAGTTCGCCGAGTTCACGCTTCAGCGTAAACGTCCTGAGCTCGTTTCAGGCTTCCGCGACACCAACTTCATTGGCTACCCCCACAAGGCAACACGTGAACTCCTGATGAACATCTGTCAGCACAGGGCCTACAACGGAAGTAATTCCCCGGCACACGTTTATGAGTACGCCGACCGCATTGAATTCGACAACACCGGCAACCTCTACGGCAAAGCCCGCCCCGAGAATTTCCCGACGGAGACCGACTATCGCAACCCGCTCATCTCCGGCGTGATGAAGGCCCTGAACTTTGTCAACCGCTTCGGAATGGGCATCGGGCTTGTCGCCGACGAACTGAAGGCTAACGGAAACCCGCCAGCCGAATACATTTTCTCAGAACCATCCTCCTTCAAGGTTATTGTGAAATCGGCTGACCCTTATGTGAACCAAAGTTCACATGAAAGTTCACATGAACATTCACAAGAGAATTCACAAGAAGGTTCACAGAAAACCGCCGACAAAATACTGGCAATCATCCGAAGAAACCAGTATGTAACGGCCTCAGAAATAGCAGGAGAGCTTGGTCTTTCCACCCGTTCTGTCTGGAAGAATATCTCTAAGATGCGCGGAGAAGTAATCGAACATATCGGACCCAAGAAAGGTGGAAGTTGGAAGATTTTGAAATAAATATCTTCCCATCGCCCTCCCTCCCCGTCAAGCGTCCAGATGCCAATCAAAGGTATCTGGATGCCTTTTTTATACCGAGCCAGCACAATCCCAAAATGTTAGTGAAGTATAAAATAGTTTTTTCAGCAGAATTCGTTAGCGAAATAGCTAAATTTATAACCTATAACAGCCCCGGAATAGTGAATCAGATAATCTCATACGTCAATGACGTCATTTGCCGCTGTGCCAATCCCTTCCCGGAAAGCCTCTGAGGCTGATTTTGTTGACAGCGTGGCCACCACCGACATCCCCGCTCGCCTGCGGCGGGCTTGGCTTGCGGTGCCAGGGGGTCTGGGCGTTCGTAATCTCGAGCACATCTCAAGTCCCAGGGCATTCTACCCAGCAGCTGGACCATGACCCAGTGCCTCTTTGGCGAGCACCTCCTCACCCGCTACCTGGAAAGAATCGTAGCCCTGGTTGAGGCCGAGAAAACCGCCGTCATTGGAGCCGGATTCATCCCCGAGAACGTGTGGCTGGCCACCGGTGGCAGGAGCGGCGTGAACGACCGCGTGGACATCCTCAAAAACAGAAAAATCCTGGTCTTTGCCGACTGGCTCATCCGCTGGAAACAGGCCCCCGATACAATGGCCCTGCCTGCCGATACACCGATACAACCGATACAGCAGGCCCGGCTGGAACTGGTGCTGAATGAGCTTAGACACTACTGGAGCGAAGAAACCATCCAGGCCGCCGCTCCACTGATTGATGACCTGGACACCAAACCGTGTCGGGGCTTTTTGTATTTTGGAGTCAGCATTTCTGACAACAGTCCGTCAAATTACTTTGGCAATTCCATTTTGTTTCACTTTCTTATACGGATTTACATAAAAAAAGTTAAATTTGTAAGGATAAGTAACGCAACCACACAGACACACATAACCCCTTAATATGGAAAGTTCCCACAGTCAGATGGTGAGCCTCATCTGGAACATTGCGGACGACGTGCTCCGCGACGTGTTCCTCCGTGGCCAGTACCGTGACGTTATACTCCCGATGGTTGTACTCCGCCGTCTGGATGCCCTCCTGGAGCCCACAAAAGAAGAAGTGGACGAAGAGGTGAAATCCCAGCAGGAAATGAAGCTGGAAGTCCTGGACGAGGATGCCATAAAGGACATCACCGGCCTCAGTTACTTCAACACCAGCAAGTGGACGCTGAACCGGCTGAAATCCCAGGCCACCGACAACAACGACCTCTTGTACGATAATTTTGCCGAATACCTCAACGGCTACAGCGAGAATGTCCGGGACGTCCTAAAAAACTTCGATTATTTCACCAAAGCAAAGAAACTGGCCGATAACGACCGCCTGCTGGCCATCATCGAGCGCATCACCGACCCCCGCATCAATCTCACAGATAAAGATGTAAAGGGGCCTGACGGCCTGAAGATACCGGCGCTCACCAATATCGGCATGGGCACAATCTTCGAAGAACTCCTCCGCCGTTTCAATGAAGAAAACAACGAGGAAGCGGGAGAACACTTTACTCCACGTGACGCCATCACCCTGCTGGCCCACTTGGTATTCGAGCCTGTGAAGGACAACCTCCCCAAAATTATCTCCCTGTACGATCCAGCCTGCGGTTCTGGCGGCATGCTCACCGAAGGATGGGAATATCTCGTCGGCATTGGCGTCAGTCCCAATGCCATTCAGCTCTCGGGAACGGAAATCAACCCCGAGACCTACGCCATCTGCAAGTCCGACGCCATCATCAAAGGCGTTGACCCCTCCGGCATACATCTGGGCAACACCATCACCGAGAATCATTTTGCCGACCAGTCCTTCGGCTTCATGCTCACCAATCCGCCTTATGGCAAATCTTGGAAGGAGGACAAGAAAAAGATATACCATGAGAAGGATCTGCTGGACGACCGCTACTGCCTCACGCTCCTGAACTTTGCAGGCGAGGCCGAGGTCCTGGACTGCACGCCACGCACATCCGACGGCCAGCTCCTCTTCATCCTGGAAGAGGTGAACAAAATGAAACCCATCGAGTTCCAGCCGCAGGGAAGCCGCATTGCATCCATCCACAACGGTTCCTCTCTCTTCACGGGAGACGCCGGCAGCGGTGAGAGCAACATCCGCCGGCACCTGGTGGAAAGCGATCTGGTGGAAGCCATCATCCAGTTGCCGAACAACATCTTCTACAACACCGGTATCTCCACTTATGTCTGGCTCATCACCAACAAGAAGCAGTGGGACCACGTGGATAAGATTCAGCTCATCGATGCCTCCCAGGCCTTCGAGAAACTTCGCAAGAACCAGGGCAGCCGCAACTGCAAGATAGATGATACCGCCCGCGAGATGATTCTTCAGGCGCACCGGAACTTCACTGATGAGGAAATCGTAAAAGGAGACCACAAAGTTGTATCCAAGGTCTTCGACGGCGACGACTTCCGCTACTACAGTGTCACCATCGAGCGCCCGCTCCGCCTGCGCAGCCAGTTTAATGCCATCAAGATAGACGAGCTCCTTTTCGACAAAGGCAATCTGGAACTCTCCAAGTGGCTGTACGACACTTACAAGGAACAGGTCTTCACCGGGCTGGAATCCGTAATGACAGACATCAAAGAGTACCTGCAGGAAAACGAGATCAAAGTCACGGACAAGAAACTGTCCGGACTTGTGGCTGCTGCCAAGTGGAAGGAGCGCAAAGCCCTGATGGAAGCTGCCAAGGCACTCCACAAGGAAATTGGGAGCGATGTCTATATGGACTACGCTGTCTTTACTGACAAAATAGATACCGCCGCCAAGAAACTGAAACTTGGACTGTCTGCGTCAGCGCTGAAGACCATTGCCCGTGCTATGTCGGAGACAGATCCGGAGGCCAAGCCTGTAGTGAAGAAAGAACTCAAGGCCGATGCAAAAGACCTGGATGCATTGGAAACCACTTTCAAGGTTCCCCGCGAGCGTTTTGCCGACTATGGCTACCACCCGGCAGCAAAGGGCAAGTACATAGAATACGAGCCGGATTCCGATCTTCGGGATACGGAGAAGATTCCTGTGAAGGAAGACATCTACGAGTATTTCCAGCGTGAGGTCCGTCCCTATGTGGATGATGCGTGGATCAATATCGCTCCCACCAAGATTGGCTGTGAGATTTCCTTCAACAAGTATTTCTACAAGCCCGTTCCACTACGCACGCTGGAAGAGAACCAGGCCGACATCATAGAGCTGGACAAGAAGAGTCAGGGATACATCAAGTCGTTGTTTGAACTGCTGTAAAGGATGATTTATGGGACAGTATAGTTCATATAAAGACAGCGGATTTGAATGGATTGGAAAGATTCCAAGCCACTGGGGACTATTGAAATCCAAGTTCCTGTGGCGTGAATCCTTCGATACATCTGCAACAGGCATGGAAGATTTGCTTTCCGTCTCTCAGTACGATGGCGTCACTCCTGCAAACGGCTCCCGCAGCGAATCGCTGGTTGGTTACAAAGTCGTTGAAGAGAACAACCTAGTCATCAATATCATGTTGGCTTGGATGGGTGGACTTGGCGTGTCAGCATTCAACGGTCTTGTCAGCCCGGCCTATTGCGTGTACAAACTGCTGGGAGACAATAACCCGAAGTACATGCACTATCTGTATAAGACTCCTATGTATCTTGCAGAATTCGCCAGACATTCTACAGGAGTCATCCCTTCCCGATGGAGAATGTACACCGATGATTTCGGGCAGGTTATTTCCTTGATTCCTCCTCGCAAAGAGCAGGACGCCATGGTTGCCTACCTCGATGCCGCCACCGCCAAAATCGACGAAGCCATCGCCCAGCAGCAGCACATGATAGACCTACTTAACGAGAGGAAGAAGATTGTTATTAATCATGCCGTTACAAAGGGTTTTAATCCGAATGTAAAATATAAAGAAACAGGGATAGCGTGGATAGGTGTAATCCCAGAGCATTGGCAATTGATGCAATTACGCTATACTGTGACCAATCATGATAATCTAAGGCAACCTATCACGGCAGACCAACGTGAAAGAAATAACCCTCAATACGATTATTATGGGGCATCTGGTGTTATTGATAAGATTGATCATTATAATGTGGATGATAAGGTCTTATTAATTGGTGAGGATGGCGCTAACCTCGTATTGAGAAATCTTCCCTTGGTTTATAAAGCGGAAGGAAAATTCTGGGTTAATAATCATGCTCACATACTAAAGCCCAAAGGAAACGATTACGATTTTATGGCACTTGTATTAGAGGCTGCAGATTATACTCTATTCATCACTGGTTCTGCACAGCCCAAATTGAGTCAGGCCAATATGAATGCTGTAAAATTGCCAATTCCGCCAATTAAGGAGCAGCGCGAGATTGTCGCAGGAATTAAGCCTAAACTTGAAAAAATAGATTCGTTTATCGAACAACATTCAAGCATGGTTGCATTTCTTGAGGAGCGCAAGCAAATCATTATCAACGACGTAGTTACAGGTAAAGTCAAGGTAGTATGAAAGACGTCTACATAGATTTCGACGAGTATATCAGGCAAGGAGAACCTGATAAGAAGGAGAAAGCGACTCTCTGGCGGACCGCTATCGGCCTGCAGGCCGTCGATGGCCTGAAGACGTCCGAGTATCTGAAGGAAACGGCCCGTAAGCATATCGAAGGCGAGATAGATATTGACCAGGCCCGGGAACTGATAAAAAGTTACTACCAGTCCAAGCAATCCCGCGAGCCGGACGATGACCAGATGCAGGAGGCCGACAAAGTATCGGCCAATATCACAAAGATCCTCGCCTCCGCGTCCCTTGACTTCAGCTCGCAAGGTATTATTTCACTGCACCGGAGGATTTTTGATGGCGTATTTAAACATGCCGGCAAAATCCGTGATTATGATATCACCAAAAAAGAATGGGTGCTGGAGTACGATACCGTCCATTATCTGAATTGGGAAGACTTGCGCCGGGCATTGGATTACGACATTGAGCAGGAACGCAGCTTCAGTTACAAGGGTCTGACAAAGGATGACCTGATATCCCACATTACGCAATTCGTTTCCGGCATTTGGCAGATTCACGCTTTTTGCGAGGGAAATACGCGTACGACGGCAGTCTTTACCATTCTTTATTTGCGGGATATCGGATTCCCGGTAAACAACGATATGTTTGCAAACCATTCCTGGTACTTCCGCAATGCCTTGGTCCGTGCCAATTACAGGAATGCCGTGAAAGGGATTGACTACACCCCAGTCTATCTGGAGCGCTTCTTCCGTAACCTGCTTTTAGGCGAGCAGTGGGACTTGCGCAACCGCTATCTGCATATCCACCCTTCGCAGGAATGGAGCGTTCAGCCCAATCTCGCAGACCCTACAAGCACGGCATCGTCACCCGACAAGTACCCGACAAGTACCCGACAAGCCTCCGATAAGTTACACACCGACAATGCCAATATCATTAAGTTGGTGTATGCGATAAATGACAAACAGTTGTCTGTCAAGGAAATGCTGGCAGAGATGGGGTTAAAGGACAGGGAAAGCTTTTTGAAGCTATACCTCTCACCCGCTATTGGGGAAGGATTTGTCAGGATGCTATATCCTGATTCCCCCCGCCATCCTCGCCAGAAGTATTTGCTTACAGCAAAAGGGCTGGCATTTGTGAATGAACTTAAAAACGAAGCGAAATGATGCTTTCACAGACCAACGAGCAGGCATTTGAATACCTGATAGAGAAAGCCCTGGTAGGCAGTACCGTTGAGGAACGAAAGGCTGCCGGGAACGATGATATTGATGCCCAGAACCCGGGCGCGGACCAGTACTACTGGGGCCGTTCCAAAGATATGCCCAGCAAGTTGGCCATCGACACCCGTCGCCTCTGGTCCTTCCTTGAATCCTCCCAGAAGGATGTACTCGCAGAGTATCGCGGCAAGGATCTCAAAGCCGCCGTTGAGCGTCAGATCAGCAGCGACATCACCAACTTCGGCATCATCAAACTCCTCCGCGAAGGCATCGACGTGGATAATATCCATCTCACTCTGTTCTTTCCCAAGCCTTCACCAGCCGACAGTAAGGCCAGTCACACCAAATATGCCAAGAACCAGTTCTCCGTCACCCGTCAGCAAACATTCTCCCTGCTGAATCCAGGATACGAGATAGATATGGTGGTATTCCTGAACGGCCTGCCCCTCTTTACCTTCGAACTCAAGAATCCCTGGACTTACCAGACGGCTAAGTATAACGGCCAGAAGCAATACAAAGAGGAGCGGAATCCCCGCGAGCCCCTGCTGAACTACGGGCGCTGCCTGGCACATTTCACCCTGGACAAAGACGAGGTTTACTTCACCACCAAGTTGGCAGGGAAGGATACTTTCTTTATGCCCTTCAACAAGGGCCTTCCTAACGGCCAGGGAGCTGGCAATCCTGTTAGTGAGGATGGTTCTTACAAGACCTCTTACATCTGGAAATACTTCCTGCAGAAGGATACCATCGCCGACATCCTGATGAACTACGTGATGTTTGACTATGGTGAGGCCAAGACCGGGAAAGTGGTGCCGCATATCATGCGCAATGCCAAGCGTCTCATCTTCCCGCGCTTCCACCAGCTGGATGTCGTATCAAAACTGAATGCTGACGTGGCCGCGGTGGGTGTAGGCAAGACCTACCTCATCGAGCACTCTGCCGGCTCCGGCAAATCCAATTCCATCACCTGGCTGGCCTACAAACTCATCGGCCTATGCCCGGATTCTATGGATGCCGTCAGGGCAAAGGCGGTGGATATGGCGCTGTTTGATTCTGCCATCGTGGTCACCGACCGCCGCCTGCTGGACAAACAGATTACCGGCAATATCAAGGCATTCGGTCACAGCGACAAGATTGTCGCCCATGCAGATTCCTCAAAGGAGTTGAAGACGGCCATCGAGCAAGGAAAGCGCATCATCATCACCACCATCCAGAAGTTCCCCTTCATCTGCGACACCATTGCTGACGTAAGCGACCACAACTTCGCAATCATCATTGACGAGGCTCACTCCTCTCAGTCCGGCATTGCGGCAGACAAACTGAATGCTGCCGTACAGAAAGATGCAGACCAGGATGGAGGAGACACCGATGCCCTCCTGGAGAAACTGATGCAAGACCGCAAGATGAGCAAGAACTGCTCCTACTTCGCTTTCACCGCAACGCCTAAGAAAGAAACCCTGGAGCGCTTCGGCACAGAGGATGAAGAAGGCAAGTTCCATCCCTTCCACCTCTACAGCATGAAGCAGGCCATAGAGGAAGGATTCATCCTGGATGTGCTCACCAACTACACCACCTACCGCAGTTACTACGAACTCACCAAGAGCATCGAAGGCAATCCGGAATACGAAACAGAGCGTGCACAGAAGATGCTGCGCCGTTATGTGGAACGCGAACCCAAGACCATTAAAGCCAAGGCTGAAGTGATGCTCTCTCACTTCGATGCCAAGATGTACCGCAACCATAAACTTAAGGGCCACGCCAAGGCCCTGGTGGTAACCAAAGACATCGAGTGTGCCATTTCATACTACATGGCCCTGTGCGAAATCCGGAAAGAAAAGAAGCTACCCTACAACATCCTCATTGCCTTCTCCGGTACCAAGAATGTTGGCGGGCGCGATTATACAGAAGCCCAGATTAACGGCTTCCCGGATACCAAGACGGCCGAAGAATTCGATAAAGACGAGAATCGCATCCTCGTGGTGGCCAACAAATACATTACTGGTTTCGACCAACCCAAGCTGGCCGCCATGTATATCGACAAGCCCCTGGATGGTGTGCTTGCCGTGCAGGCCCTGTCCCGTCTCAACCGTTCCGCACCGGAACTTGGGAAATTGAGCGAAGACCTCTTTATCCTGGACTTCTATAACACCAAGGAAGGCATCAAAGAAGCATTTGACCCGTTCTACACGGCAACCACGCTCTCCGAGGCCACCGATGTCAATATCCTGCACCAGCTCAAGACAACCCTCCTGAACTTTGGCGTCTTTGATATGGACGAGGTGAACGCCTTCATTGAACTGTATGTCCACGGCGCACCCGCCGACGAGTTCGCCCCCATCATAGACCGCGCTGCTTTCCGCTTTAACACCGAAATCGAATGGCCCGAGAACGGAAAGGCAGACTTCAAAATGAAGTGCAAGCAGTTCGTGAAGATTTACTCCCGCGTTGCTGCCATTATGGACTACGAGGTAGTGGACTGGGAAAAACTCTTCTGGTTCCTCCGCCTGCTTATCCCGCAGCTCATCGTCACCGGCCCCGGCATGGAAGACATCAAGGACCTCCTGGATTCTGTAGACCTTAACACCTACGGCCTCCGCCGCACCGCCCTCAACGAAACCATCGTCCTCGACCCCGGTGAATCCACCATCGACCCCCTGAAGGCCACAATGGTAAATGCAGGCTCCACCGACGAACCCAATAAAGACCCCCTCGACGTAATCATCAAAGAATTCAACGAGCACTGGTTCCGCGGCTGGGAAGCCACCCCCGACGACCAGAAGGAAAAACTGGTGAACATCACCAAAGCCGTAGTCAACGATGCAGACTACCAGAACCTCGTCATCGGCAACCCCGACCAGCAAGCCGTCGAAGCCGCCATGGCCATGATCATCGACCGCATCATCCGCCAAAAGCGCAAAGGCGACATGTCCCTCTACCGCGAATACCAGCAGAACGACGCCTTCAAAGCCGGATTCCGCACCCTCATCACCCGCATGCTCGACAACCTCGAATACTTGTAGCAATTGATGTCCGAGCACCGCAAAATAGTCCTCATTCTTGGTAATGGTTTTGACCTTGACCTCGGCCTCAAAACGTCATATAAAGACTTTTGGGAGTCTGAATTCTGCCCTAAAGACTATCCTGCGCCGCTTATTCATCATCTGAACCAGTGCTGGCCGGATAATCGTGATGCCGTTAAATGGTATGATCTTGAGAATGAACTCCTGAAGTACTATATGGACATGGCCTCGCCCAGCAACCCCAAGGACTACATAACTGAGGAGGAGAAAGAATTTTTGAAGATTTTCGAACCATACAAGTGGGACTATGGAATGTACAACGACCAGGCAGATATTGTTCAGTCTTTGGTTGATAAGCAAGTAATTCTTGTTGCAAACAAGGTTATTCGAAAGCTTTATGTTCCATACAAGGAAGACCTGTCCCAACCACCTGTATGGCGCGATAAAAAGGCTCTTCAATTGATCAAAGAGGGTCTATGTAAATATCTGGACTCTCTTAAATATGAGCGGGAAGCAAGAGATACCGTGGCATATCAGGTTCTTCAATTCTTGGCAATTGAAGGTGAAGGCACAAGTTCTGTGGTCATATATTCTTTTAACTATACGGATGTCAAGCATTTTGTGTATTCTGCCAAAAATGCTAACATCCATTATATGCACGGCAGCTGTTGCGATGGCAAAATAATCATTGGCACACGTGATGAAAGGGAGATTTTAGAAAACTACGATTTCCTTCAGAAATCTTTTGACCCGTCATTTAATCCTCCGGCTCTTGTGGCTGACCTGCAAGATGCTGACGAAGTCGTTATCTTTGGCCATTCTATCGGTGAAAATGACCGCCAGTACTTCAAGGCCTTTTTCCTCCAACAAACGAACTTTGTCAACACTCACCGAAAGGACATTACCATTTTTACTCGTGATGCTGCTTCGGAACTCCAAATCAAAAGATCTTTGGAGAGAATGACAGATTGGAATCTCTCCACTCTTTTCGGGCTTAATAACCTCCAGATCATTAAGACGGGAGGAATAAAGGAAGACCCAAGACCGCTTTATGACTTCCTCGTTAAACATGGAAAGGGAGAGATGTCCACACGCGAGTTTATCGGCAAGCTAATCAATAACTAACATCGTTTATCGCTTAACATGATCGACAAATACCCCGTCATAACCCTCTGCGGATCGACCCGCTTCAAGGATCAGTTCCTGGAAGCACAGAAGCGCCTAACCCTCGCGGGCAACATTGTGATCAGCGTCGGCCTCTTCGGCCATAGCGGCGATGACGAGGTCTGGACCGAAGGCACCAAGGAGATGTTGGACGACATGCACAAGCGCAAGATTGACATGGCCGACGGCATCTACGTCATCAACGTGGACGGATATATCGGCCAAAGCACGCGCAGCGAAATAGAATACGCCCGCAGCCAGGGCAAGACCGTTGAATACTTAGAGGAAACATAGCCTATGGACACCCCCAAGATCTCCAAACTCCTCCGCCTGATGAAGCTGCTCACCGGGAACGTGAGCCGCACCATCGACTCTCTGGCAAAGGAACTGGGCATCACGCCCAGGACGGTGTACCGCTACATCGACACCATCCGCGAGGCGGGCTTCGTGGTGAACAAACTCTACGGCAATGTGTACGCTATGGGCAAGGTCTCCCGGGGCCTGTCGGACTTCAACAAGCTGATCTACTTCACCGACGAGGAAGCCTACCTGGCAGCGAAGATGATCGAGGGCATCGACAATAACAATGCCCTGAAACGGGACTTGCAGCGGAAGCTGGCCAGCGTCTATGATTGCACCAGCATTGCCAATTACATCGACAACCCGGCGAATGCGGCCAACATCGAGGCGCTCAACGACGCCATCAAACACAAGAAGCAGGTGGTGCTGAAGGGGTATGCATCGGCCCATAGCGACGAGACGCGCGACCGCGTGGTGGAACCGTTTTCCTTTACGGCGAATATGATTGACGTATGGGCCTACGACGTGGAGAAAGCAGAACCTCGGATGTTCAAAGTGATGCGAATTGGCTCCGTTGAGGAAACCGAAACGCCCTGGGCATTCGAGGATAAACACGAGGTCAAAAAGCCGGATGTGTTCCGGATGACCGGCTCACCGGTAGAGAAGATTGTCCTGCAGCTGAACACCCGCGCCAAGAGCCTCCTGGTTGAGGAGTATCCGCTTGCGGAAAGAGACCTGAAGCGGGAAGATGGCAACTGGGTGCTCCGGACCACCATTAACAGCGTCGAAGGCGCTGGCCGCTTTGTCATCGGACTTGCTGCCGACATCAAGATCCTCCAGGGCAAGAAGCTCCTGGACTACATCAAGAAGTACGACAAGAAACATATCCAAAAACTATAGTTTTAATCTTGAAACTCGAAGAAGCCATAGTCTATCTCCTGGTCACGCAGCTGGCGCACGATCCAGTGATAGAGGATGGACATCTGCTGATAGAAGAGGCGTTTGGTGGGGTCGGAGACTTCGGCCAGCTCGATGAAGTGACTCCATGTCAATTGATGCGACAGTGTCGCGACTATCTCTGCGTCGGGAAATGCCCGCGCGACCTTAACCATACGAAAGATCCCAGCCCTGGTATAGCCTTTACCAAACTGTTCGGTCAATAGTCTCGACACTGTTGAGACTATCTTGGAGCCATACTCCAGGCTCGCTCCAGGCTTACTCAATGAGTATGGGTAGAGTATGGGTGAGGTGAGAGTGAAGGGAGGAAAAATTAAAAGTGACTGTTGAAATACAATGATGTGGTTGCGTTCATTGAGAACAATAAGCGTAATCCTTCACTCAATTGGATCAAGCATAACAAGAGGCTCTATGCCGCTGGAGAATTGAAGCTGGATAGGGTGGCGCCGTGCCTACGCTTCCGCAGCTGCTATCAAGCTCGTGGAAGAGCCCACCGCCGCCACTGCCGCCGCTGGCGGTGAGCCGTAGTCTCCAACCTTGCAAGGTCAGTAACCTAAACCGACCAGCCCTGACAGAGATATTCTGCTGGGGCTGATTTTTGTATCCTTGCTCTACACCATAAGTTTGTCAATGCTTATTTCATGACATCCCTTGGGAGACCAAGAAAGACGTCATCAGCTTGCTGGGAAAGGCATTCGATGCCAAAAAGCCGCCGAAAAGTTGTATATTTGTAATCTAAAGGATAATAAGGCCATGGTAGAACTGACCATACAAGAGATAGAGACCATTGTAAAGCGGGACGAGAACCGCATCATGGAAGCCAAGCAGACCACTGGCGAACTCGCCGCCGGGATGCAGTCCGGCTGCGCCTTCCTCAACACCGAGGGCGGCTGGCTCTTCTTCGGCATCCATCCCAAGAAACTGACAATACTCGGGCAGGACGTAGCTGACCAGACACGCCAGGACATCGCCAATGCCTTCCGGAAGTTCTCTCCGGCCATAGACCTTTCCGCGCAGTATATTGATGTTCCTGGCAAGCCCGGGAAATACGTCATCGCCATCTACTTCAAGGCCCCCAAAGCCTTCGAAGCGCCTTATACATATGACGGCCGCCCTTGGTACAAGGTCGAGAACACCACGGCCCAGATGCCCCGCGAAATGTTCGACGAGCGCATCCGTCTCAGCGACCCGGAGAAATTCAGCTGGGAGAAAACAATGCTCCCCGGAGCCACCGACAAAGACATCAGCAACAAGCGCCTGGTCGATGTCATCAACGCCGGTATCAACAAAGGCAGGATTCCCGCCTCGGCAGCCTCCCTGCGCAGCGTCAACCAGCGCCTGGATCATTTCAACCTTCGCACGGCCGAAGGCTACCTCATCAATGCAGCCGTAGCCCTATTCGGCAAGAATCCAACCCGGCAGATTTCCCAGTGTGAACTCAAACTGGCACGCTTCGAGGGGACAAACATGCGCGTTTTCCGTGACCAGATGGTCTGCGAGGGCAATCTCTTCGACCAGTACGACGCTATTGAAGCCTTCTGCCGCAAGCACATGTTCCTCTCCGGCACCATGGACCAGAAGGAGCGCATTGACACCCTTACCGTTCCCTATAAGGTTATCCGTGAAGCCGCCCTAAACATCCTCATCCACAGAACTTGGTGGTCAAGCGGAAACGTGCTATCTGTCGCCATCTTTGATGATCGAGTGGAATTCGCCAACCCCGGGGCATTTCCTCCTGGCACATCGCCAGAAAGCTTCTATAGGCGCCCACAATCTCAACCCATCAACAAACTCATCAGTGAAGTCTTCTTCAAGAGTGGCCTGATGGAAGCCTGGGGCCGAGGCATCCCCGATATCTTTGACCTCTGCAGGGAAAGTGGTCTTCCAAAGCCGGAATTCGAGCTGGCAAACGGGTATGTTTATCTGACGATTCGCTTTAAGCACTCACTTACTCCGTACTTGAGTGGCGGAGTAAATGGCGGAGTAAATGACGGAGTAAATAGTGAAGCAGACATGCTT
>Ga0247608_10001347_pt1 | contig 34398 bp, 51 predicted proteins | sample 176DNAGHGlowgp2_FD_193490 | JGI IMG/M metagenome (GOLD analysis project Ga0247608, IMG submission 193490) | Sheep rumen microbial communities from Palmerston North, Manawatu-Wanganui, New Zealand - 1766 DNA GHGlow gp2 | ecosystem: Host-associated > Mammals > Digestive system > Stomach > Rumen ...
CGTTAAAATACAAAAATTGCAAAATTACATGGATTTTTTGGAAAACGACTTGTGAAATCGTTCACGACCGTTCAGATTAACGCACAATGCGGTTCAAATCATATCATAATATAATAACCCTATAAAACATACAGCCGCATTAAAACGGCTCTGAAACGCTCCTATCGCTAACGCTTAAAATCGGAGGTTTACAAAATGAAAATTGAAAAAATCAAGGTTGACGAGATCATACCTTACGCAGACAACGCAAAGCTCCACCCGGAAAGACAAATCGAACAAATTCGTTCATCAATTCTCGAGTTCGGCTTCAACGACCCTATTGCCATAGACGAGAACAACGTCGTTATCGAAGGTAACGGCAGACTAATGGCAATTAAAGATTTGGGATTCAAAGAGGTTGACTGTATCAGGATAGAAGGCTTGACAGAAGATCAAAAGCGTGCATACATTCTCGTGCATAACCAGCTTACGATGAACACAGGATTCGATATTGAAATCCTGAACAAAGAGCTGGAACGAATCAAGGGAATTGATATGACGCAGTTCGATTTTGAACTCAACATAGACTTCGACAACGATATAGATACCGGCGACGGTAACCAGTATTCTCACAAAGTAGAAATACCGCAGTACGAACCTACCGGAGAATGCCCCGATATTTACGAGCTGTGCGACAGCGGCAAGGCTGACAGCTTCCTTGAAGAAATCAGAGAAGCAAACGTCACGGACGATGAAAAAGACTTCCTGATAAAAGCAACGAGAAGGCTTTACGAATTCAATTACAAGAAAATCGCTGAATATTACGCACAGGCTTCGCCAGAAATGCAGGAGCTTATGGAACATCTTGCACTCGTTATAATCGACTTTGACAACGCTATCGCATACGGTTACGCTCAACTCTCAGCAGCACTCGAAGAAATGAGGGCTGAAGATGAAGAATAATTACGCCGTATTTATTATCAGTCACAAAAGACCTGAAGTTGAAACGTTAAAAACCATTAGCGGAGCAGGTTATACTGGCAAATATTTCATTGTGGTTGATGATAAAGATACCACAATCGAAGAATACAAAAGCAGGTACGGAGATCACGTCCTCGTATTCAGCAAAGAAGAAATGCTGAAAGAAACAGATACTATCGACAATTACGAGATATTAAATGCAGCAGTTTACGCTATGAATTACTGTATTAAGTATTCAAGAGAAAAAGGCTATAAATATATCGCTATTTTCGATGATGATACTAAAAAGATAAGCCTGAGATACGAAAGTGAAGGTAAACTCAAATCGTATGATATAAGAGACTTTGACAAAGTACTTGAATTATATATCAATTTTCTTGAAAAAAGTAATTTCTTGTGTGTTTCCTTCCTTCCTTCTGCAAGACTTATCGGCGGCTTGAAGTCAGATGTATGGCAGAAAAGAGAATACAGCAACGTCGCAAATATATTTATTATACGCACTGACAGTCCATATTTTCAAGGCTCACTATATCAGGACTTGACGTACAGTGTATTGAATAACTACAGAGGAAAGCTCGTGAAAGCACTCCTGCCTGTAATATACTACCAAGAGCCACCTGAAAACAATCTTAACGGTGGACTTGCCGAAACGTACACCAAGTACAGCAAATATACGTCTATATTTCATACCGTAATTGCTTGCCCTTCTGCCGTGAGTATAAAAGCAAGTAATGACAATATACAGATATTTGCACATAAGGACGCATACGTTCCTAAAATATTAAGTGAGACGTGGAAAAAATGAAGAATAAGTCTTTTGCAATCTTCATTCTCACGCACGGCAGACCGCACAACATAGCAACCCTGCAAGCACTTCAGAAGGCTAACTGCACAGCAAAGATATATTTCGTTATAGATAACGAGGACAATCAGGCTGAAGAATATTTCAAGACCTACGGAAGAGAAAACGTCAAGCTGTTCAACAAAACAGAGTACGCAAAGAATATTGATACTGCGGACCTTATTCAAGACAACCGCTGTATATTATTTGCAAGAAATTACTGCTGGGAGCTGGCTGAACAGCTCGGGCTTGAATACTTCTTACAGCTCGACGATGATTATACTGACTTTCAGTACAGATACGCAATACCAAACGACACAAAGTTATCATACACTTCTGTTAAAAGTTTTGACAAAATATGTGACTTGATGATTGACTTTCTCAGATCATCAAACGCAGATACAGTGGCATTTGCACAGGGCGGCGACTATATAGGCGGCAAAAACGGTGGACTGTTTGAACAGCGAGTAAAAAGGAAAGCTATGAACAGCTTTTTTTGCCGTACCGATAGACGTATCACCTTCAAAGGCAGAATGAATGAGGACGTAACGACCTATTGTCTGTTAGGCAGTCAAGGCAGATTGTTTATGACAATAGCAGACGTTATGCTGAACCAGCTCCCGACACAATCAGTCTGTGGCGGTATGGCTGAATTTTACAAGTCAACAGGAACGTATCTGAAGACATTCTATTCCGTTATGTTCTGCCCTTCCTTCATCAAGGTATCAATTATGGGAACGACGAATCCGAGAATACATCACAGAATAAATTGGAACGGCTGCTGTCCGCTTATACTCAACGAAAGGTGGAAAAAGAAATGATCTCGAATAACAAAATAATCTACAGTTTGGATAATATATTAAGCCGCAAGCCAATTACAGCAGATATATTTTTGAATTCAGCCTGCAATAATAAATGTCCGTACTGTACATACGCACGTTATAAAGAACGCAGCAGCACGTATATGACGTTCAAAGACTTTGAGCATAATATTACTATACTGCTTGAAAACGGCGTAAAAGGAGTGATTTTAACCGGCGGTGGTGAGCCTACAATAAGCCCTGATTTTGACAAGATCACAGAGTATCTTGAAAAGAACTATATTCCGTATGGAATCAACACAAATTTCAACGTGTTCAAGGCTATACGACCAAAATATTTGAAGGTATCACTGGACGGCTACGACCGGGAATCATACCAGAAAGCAAGGGGCGTTGATAGATACGACACTGTGATAGCGAATATCCAGAATTATATCGAATTCAAAAAGCAGTTCGGTTTTGATACTTCAATCGGAATACAGACAGTCGCAACAAAAATCGAGGACGTACAGAAATTTTACGAAACCCACAAAGGACTGCAAGTTGATTATTTCAACATCAGACCAATGGAAAGCACCTGCGGCGAGTATTACGATAGCAACCAGACACTTCGTGAACGCTTGAAGATTCTTGAATATCTTCAGGATATAAACGAAAAAGATAAAAGAGTGTGTATAAACTACAAATGGCACGAGATATGGACACTGTTTGACAAGTGTTACGCCAATTTCTCACAAATAGCAATAAACGAAAATTCAGAAGTCATGTACTGCTGCCATAAGCCGTATGAGATCATCGGAAAACTTACCGACAGCGATATATGGGAAAAGCGTGAACGCTTCCAGACAAATATGCAGATGTGCGACGTTCCGTGCAGACTTACAGCACCGAATAATTTTATTCAGAGCTTACAGAACGTACCAAGCGACGCAGCCTTTATATAACGAAAAGGGTGAGAAAATGGCTGAAAAAATGAACCTGAACCAGCAGGCAGAAGAAATTTTGCGTATCGCTGAAGAATCAGGCGTACAAGGTAATTTCTTTTTCGTTACAACCTTCAAACGATATCAAGTCCAGATCAAAATATTGAACGACCTTGAAATCGCCCTGAAGGAGAACGGAACGCTTGTCACTAAGGAATATGTCAAAGGACGTAAGAACCTTTACGACAACCCAGCTATTAACGCATATAACCGCACGACCGATTCAGCGAACAAGACCGTCGCAACCCTTATGAAGATAATCAGAGGATTCGTAGAAGATTCAGACAACGAATCTGAAGACCCGTTGCTGAAGATACTCAACGGCGGTGAGGTAAGTGAATAAGGCTTACGAATACTGTAAAAAGAATATCAGGAAAAAAACCACTCCGAAATACGTCAAGCTGCAAATGAAAGAGTGGTTGAAAATAGCAGAAGGAAAGCACAAAAAATATATCGTCTCAGAAGCAAAGGTGAAGCAGGTCGAGAACATCTTGAAACTGCTCAATATGCCGAAGGGATTGAAAGCCGGAGAAAGCCTGTACAACTGTTCAACAGGGTATCAATGGTTTATATATATCGCAGTATTCTGCACCGTCTACAGAGACGATACAAAGCGCAGGAAATACGAAACGTGCCTGCTGGAAATCTGCCGTAAGAACTTCAAAACATATACGGTCGGTACGATCTTCATAATAGCATTTTTAACTGAGCCGCAGTTCTCAAAATTTTACTCCGTAGCTCCTGACGGCGCACTCTCGAAGGAAATACAGGAAGCAATATCGGAAACGCTCAGATCATCACCGGCGATATATGAATACAAGAATACGAAGCGATTCAAGATTCTTCGAGACTATATATCATTTAAGCCGCTTTTATCGAAGTTCATTCCTTTGAGCTATTCAACATCGAGAATGGATTCTCGTATGCCGAACATATTCTGTGCAGACGAGGTCGGAGCTTTGCCGATAAACTATCCTGTTGAAGCAATGCGTTCCGGTCAGATCAATATGAAGAATCGTCTCGGATTCATAATCAGCACAAAATATCCGACGATTGATAATCCTTTCGAGGACTATGTTTCGTACTCTAAGAAGGTACTTGACAAAATCGAGAAGGACGAAACCGTATTCAGCTTACTATACGAACCAGATAACACCAAAGACTGGATATCGGACGACCTTATACTCAAACAGGCAAACCCAGCCGCACTTGAAATCCCTGAGATATGGGAAGAACTCAAAAAGAAAAGAGCTTACGCAATAGCAGTTGACAAAGCTCGTGAAAACTTCGTCACCAAGCATTGCAATATAATCTATCAAGGCATTGGAACAGAGACGTATATCGACGTTTCAGCAGTCCAGAAGTGCCGTACAAATAAGATCATCTGGGAAGGTCGTACAGTTTATGTCGGCTTTGACTTATCAGAGACGAACGACAATACTTCTGTTGCTATGGTAACAGCAGACGAAAATAATAACATCATAGCAGATGTGTTCGCCTTCATTCCAGAAGGCAGAATCGACGAAAAGACGATCTCGGAAAAGCTTGACTATCGCAATATGATAGAAAATACAAGCAAGTGTATGGCCTGCGGTGATAAAGTTATCGACTATACATACGTAGAAGCGTTTATTTTATCGTTAGAGGAACGTTACGGTGTCAAGGTACAAGCTATAGGCTTCGACCGTTGGAACGCTCTCAGCACGGCGCAGAAGCTTGAAAAAGAAGGTCACAACCTTGTTGAGATTCGTCAACATTCAAGCACCCTGCACCCACCGACAAAGCTTCTGAAAGAAAAGATACTGAGTGGGGAATTTCAGTACGAAAAAAATCCTTTACTCGAAATCAACTTCCAGAACGCACGCTGCACCTACGACACGAACAGAAACCTATACGTCACGAAAAAGAAATCCAACGGCAAAGTCGATATGGTCGTATCACTCATAAACGCTGTATATCTATTACAGCAGGACGTGATGTTCGGCAGCGACTTTACGATTCAAGTTTTATAAATCAAGGGAAGTGATATTTTGGCATTTTGGAAAAGATCAAAGAAAAGAGATACCGGACCAACTGAGCCTGAGATCAACGACGTACTTCTCAGAGCTTTACTGAATAACGAAGCTATCACCAGAGAAAAAGCAATGACCATTCCTGCGGTAAGCGGTGCTGTAGACTTCATATCCAGTTCTATAGCGTGTATGCCTGTAAGGTTATTCAAGTACGAGGACGGAACTGTCGTCGAGCAGAAGGACGACAGGCGGTGCAAGCTTCTCAATACCGATACCGGAGATACTCTCGACGGCTTCCAGATGAAAAAAGCTATAGTTGAAGATTATCTCATGGGAAAAGGCGGCTACGCTTATATACAGAAGTCAAGAAATGACGTTACCGGTATTTTCTACGTAGAAGATATTTATATCGTTATTATGAAGCTGTATCACCCTATTTTCAAGCAGTTTTCAATCGAAGTCGAGGGCGCAAGATACGAGCCATACGAATTTTTGAAGATACTCAGAAATACAAAAGACGGAGCGTCCGGCATAGGTATTACTGTAGAAGTCTCCAAAGCCCTTGAAACAGCATACCAGACGCTGTTATATCAGCTCGGTTTGGTTAAAAAGGGCGGCAATAAAAGAGGATTTTTGAAGTCTCAGAGGAAACTTGGACAGGAAGAAATCGACATACTGAAGGCAGCATGGGCGAACCTATACAGCAACAACGAAGAAGCCGTCGTTGTCCTCAATAATGGGCTGGAATTTCAGGAAGCAAGCAACACCAGCGTCGAAATGCAGCTAAATGAGAGCAAAAAGGCGTTTTTGGACGAAATAAACAGCATTTTTCACATATATCCGGACGACTTTGAAAGAACCTTCAAAGAAGCAATATATCCGGTTGTAAAGGCATTTGAGACGGCTTTAAACCGTGATTTGCTGCTTGAAAAGGAAAAAGACGACTATTTCTTCACTTTTGACGTAAAAGAGATCATCAAAGCAAGCATAAAAGAGCGTTATGAAGCATATAAAACAGCCAAAGAAACAGGCTTTTTGACTATAAACGAGATCAGGAAGGAAGAAAACCTGAACTATGTAGAAGGACTTGACGTTGTAAACGTAGGCTTGGGAGCTGTTTTATATGATATCAACACGCACACTTACTACACACCAAACATTAACCAGCAGACCGACTTGAACAAGACCACCGCAATGCTGGAAGGGCACGTAATGGAGCAGGAATTTGTCGCAGGCGGTAATTCGTCGGACGCATAAAGGGGGTGAATGAATGGAAATCAGAATCAAAGAAGACAGCGTTGAAATCGAAGGATATGTGAACGCTGTGGAACGCCTATCGAAGCCGCTTCCTTCCAGAACAGGAGAATTCGTTGAACGTATCTGCAAAGGAGCTTTTCAAAGAGCTTTACAGCGCAACGATAACGTAAGACTTCTGTACAATCACAACTGGTCGAGAGACTTAGGCGGCACAAAGGACGGCAACGTCGAGCTGTCAGAGGATAATATCGGACTGAGGATTCGTGCAACAGTCAAGGACGCAGAAACGGTACAGGAAGCAAGGCGAGGAAACCTTGTCGGCTTCTCATTCGGATTCGAGGACAGAGACGTTGACGAGCACTCAGAGAACGGCATGAGAACAAGAGACGTAAAGGATATGGACCTTTACGAGATATCTATTCTCGACCGGAAGAAAACGCCTGCCTACGACGGCACTCTCATTAACGTGAGAGACGCAGAAGGTCAGCAGGAAAAACGAATTTATTTCGGCGATATTTTCGCAGACGAAATAAAGATCACAGGCAACACTGAAAGGCGTGAACAGCCGGAAGAAAAAGCTCCGGACTATTCAGAAGCCGAAAAAATCATTTCCGAAATGAAGGGAGAAAATTAACCATGAGAAAAGATTTAGTCGAGAAGAAAAACGACCTTATGAAGAAGGCAGACGAAATGCTTAATAAGGCAAAACTCGAAAAGAGAGAGCTGACACCTGACGAAATGCAGGAGCTGGCTGAGATCAGAGACGACGTTATGAAGATCAAGAAGGCACTCGGACTTGAAAAGGACTTTGACGACATGAGAGAGCTTGAAGCAAAACAGGACGCAACACCTTCAGAGGGTGGCGACAGAGCTTGCGGCTCGGACGAAAAGAAAAGATCAATCGAGGAAGCAGCAAAGGCAGCAGCAGAGGAAAGAGCTTTTGAAGCTTACATCAGAGGAAAAACAATGAACAATCGTGATTCCGACGTAAATCTTACAGTCGGAAATAACGGTGCTGTAATTCCTACTACTATCGCAAATAAGATCATCACAAAGGTGTACAACATCTGCCCGATTCTGGAGAAGTCCAGCAAGTATAACGTCAAGGGAAATCTTGACATTCCGTTCTATCCTGCGTCTGAAGAAAGCCTTATAACAGTTGCATATCACGACGAGTTTGACGAGCTTCTTTCTACAAATGCAAACTTCAGCAAGATTACGCTGGGCAGCTTCCTTGCTGGCGTACTTTCAAAGATATCTCGCAGCCTTATCAACAACGCTGCATTTGATATCGTAGGACACGTAGTTGACCAGATGGCTTACGCTATCAAGAGATTTATCGAACACGAGCTGCTTATCGGTACACCAGATACAGAGCATTCCGGAGCAAATGCAAAGGTGCTTGGACTTTCAAGCCTGACTAATTCAATCACAACAGCAGCAGCAGACAAGATCACAGCAGACGAAGTGATTGATCTTCACGACGCAATCAAAGACGAATTCCAGAGTGGTGCAATCTGGATAATGTCACCAGCTACAAGAACGTATCTGAGAAAGCTCAAAGCTTCAACAGGCGTATATCTTCTTAACGATGATATTTCAACTCCGTTCGGTACTTCCATTCTTGGCAAGCCTGTCTATGTATCAGACAATATGCCAGACTACACAGAAGACGGCAAGGTCGCTATTTACTACGGCGATATGTCAGGACTTGCAACAAAGTTCTCCGAAGAAATCAATATTCAGGTACTTCGTGAGAAGTACGCAACACAGCACGCAGTCGGTGTCGTAGGCTGGTTCGAGTTCGATTCAAAGGTAGAGAACGAGCAGAAGATCGCAAAGCTTGTAATGCACGCATAATCAATCAGGGAATTTGTGACCGGCATTATTGTCGGTCGCAATCCCATAAAGGAGTGAAAATATGAGTACCTACAACACAAAGAATTATACCGAGCAGGGCGGTGACGTTACCCACATCGGCGGCAAGCTCATAATCGAGCAGGGAGCAGAAGTTGAGGGAATGAGCGGCGTTGCTTATACAGCCGGTGATAATATCACCATAGAAGGCAACGAAATTTCCGCAACAGATACAACCTACGAAGCTGCTACAGAAAGTACGCTCGGACTTGTAAAACAGGCAGCAGCAGTCGCAGATGCAACCGACGACGCTGTTACAACAGTTAACGCCCTTCTTACTTCACTCAGGGCTGCCGGAATCCTTGCTGCTGAGTAAAGCAAGGCAAAATATAACGAAAGGAAGTGCGAATCGTGAAGGTAAGTGAAATTACGGTACAGGATTTAGCTGACTATTGCAGAATTGCAGAACCTTCAACAGCCGATAATGCTTTTTTATCACAGGCTTTGGAAGCTTCAAAAGCCTATATACGCAGTTATACAGGGCTTAATAACGACAGCATAGACGAGCATGAAGATTTTGTTATCGTCGTATATATTCTTTCACAGGATATGTACGACAATAGATCACTTTATACCGACCAGAAAGTCAGCCTGAACAATACAGTCGAGACAATACTCGGTATGCACTCGGTGAATCTGCTATGATCAACGCCGGAAAGTACAACAAAAAAATTGAGATATACAGCGAGACTGTAATCACAGACGCACAAGGCTTCCAGACAACGTCAGAAACGCTTGTATTAACGACTTATGCAGCTGTAAAAACTACAAGGGGATTTACGCTGATAGCCGCTAACAGCGATTTTGAGAAGGCGTACACTAACTTCACGATTCGCTATCCGCTAACAGCAATCAACAGGGATATGAAAATTCGATTCAGGGGGAAAACCTACACGATTGAATATCTCAATAACGTCAACGAAGCAAACGTCGAGCTTGAAATTCAAGCAAAGGAAGTGACGCACTAATGGCAAAGCTGAAATTCGACCTAAACAACGAAATCGAAAAAGAGCTTAAAAAGCTTGATAGAGATGTACCAGAAATGATGTCGTCAATGGTAACAGCAGGGGCGAAAGTAGTTTTGAAAAACATCAAGACAAACGCCCCGAGAGGAATCAAGGAAAGCCCTGAAATGATGAAGTGTTTAGGAACTACACGCCGAGCGTATAGAACACCTTCCGACGATTCAGTCAATATGAAAGTCGGTTTTGCAGGATATTTCAAGAACGAAAAAGGTGAAACTGTTCCAGCTCCACTCGTAGCCAATGTCTTTGAATATGGTCGAAGTAATTCACCATTTCCGAAGCAGCCGTTTATGAGGAAATCGTTCAAAAAGTCGGCTATTCAGAAGGCTATGGAAGAAGAACAGAAAAAATACTTGCCGGAGGATTGATATGAACGAGATCATTCAAGCAGCTTTCAACGGTTTTACTGTTGATAAAGTTGAAATCCCTGTTAAATACCTTCATTACATGGGACACGGCGAACCCTATGTAACATATACGCCAATTAGCAACAGCGACGTATTTTCCGCTGACGATCAGATTCAGAACTATAATACGTATTATGATTTTGATATCTATTCAAAGGGAAATTATTACGCCATTGCTGAAGCAATCAAAGCAATAATGCAGGCTAATAACTTTTCGTATTGTCCGTCTATGGATTCAGCAGAAATGTATGAACCCGATACCGGATATTACCACAAAACGTTATGCTTTGCAATTGAAAGGAGTTAAAAAACTATGGCAAAAATCGGACTTAATAACTTTAAGTTTGGCGTGCTTACAGAAGCTGACGGCGGCGTAGTCTCTTACGGTGCTATGCAGTCACTCGGTAAGGCTGTAGACGCAAATGTCTCCATAACTAACAACAGTGCTGTTCTGTACGCTGACGACGTTATCGCAGAGAGCGACAACACCTTCTCGGCTGGTACTATCACACTGACAATCGACGACGCTGACGACACTGTATTTGCAGTTCTTCTCGGTCACGAGATTGATTCAAGCACTCAGGAAATGATACGCAACGCCAACGATACACCGCCCTATGTAGGTGTAGGTCGTATCATAAACAAGCTGAAAGGCGGCGTAAGATATTACAAAGTCGAATTTCTGTCAAAGGTCAAGTTTGCTGAACCGAATCAGGAAAGCACAACACACGGCGAAACAACAGAGTTCGGCACTCAGCAAGTTGAAGGAACTATCGTAACGCTTGCAAACGGTCAGTGGAGCAAGACGAAGACCTTCACGACACATTCTGCCGCACTTGCTTATCTTGCAAGCTGCTTCGGTCAGACAATTGCCGCAGATACCTTCGCAGGAAACGGCACAACAGCCGCATTTACGCTGTCACATACTCCAGCAAGTATTTTCACCGTAACAATAAACGGCACGCCTACAACGGCGTACACAACGTCAGGAACGACACTTACATTTGACGAAGCTCCTGCCAACGGTGCAGTTATCTACGTATCGTACGCATATCAGGAAGCATAACGAAAATTGGGCTGGGGTAATCTCAGCCCAAAAAATTAAAATCAAAGGAGAACATTATGAAAGATTTTTATTCCGAGTTTGAACTCAACGGCAAGAAATATGTATTATGTTTCGATCTTAACGTAATGGAAGCTATTCAGGCAGAATATGGGTCGATTGATAAATGGTCGGCACTTACAGAAGGAAAAGAAACCGGAGAAGCAGACGCAAAAGCTATTCTGTTTGGATTTACGGAAATGCTTAATGAAGGCATAGACATAATGAACGAACAGAACGGCACGAACGATAAGCCGCTAACTAAAAAGCAGGTCGGCAGAATCCTTACGCAGTACGGCATGGAAGGCGTTGCTGAAAAGCTTTCTGAAACCATAACCAAAGCAGGAAAAGACGAAGAAAAAAACGTATAATCCACTCAGATGATGAGATTAATCCAGAAATCGAATTTGAGTGGTTTTATATTATAGGCGCAAAAATGGGAATGAATTACCGAGAAATCGGGCATTTGACCGCAAAAAAATTCTTTCGTTTGTACGATATGTATAAACAGAATTTCGACCTCGAATTATCGCTTCAATTGAGCCATAAGTTATACAAGGATATTGACGAAGAATCAGTTGACAGCGAAGACTGGATAAGATAACGAAAGGAGGTTAACGCATGGCTTTTGGCGGTACTATCAAGCTGCAAGGTGAGCAGGAATACAGACAGGCTTTGAGAAAGATCACCGACGAATTAAAGGTCGTAGGAACTGAATTATCGAAGGTCAGCTCGCAGTTTGGAAAGAACGAAAAGTCCGTCGAATCACTTACAGCCAAGAACAACGTCCTGACTGATAAGCTTAACGAGCAGAAAAAGGCTTTGGACCTTACGAAGAATATGCTTGAAAAAGCTCAGACAGAATACGAAAACAGTGTCAAGTCTGTAGCGGACCTCAAAGACAAACTGGACAAAGCACAAAAAGCCCTTGAAAATGCCAAAAACGGCACTGAAGCAACAGCCGACGAAATCTCAGAGCTTGAAAGCAATGTCGGAGACCTTACGAACAAGCTATCAGCAGCAGAGAAGGAAACCGAAGCTTACGAGACAACCGTCAGGAAATGGAAAACGGAAGTAAACAAAGCTGAGACAGCCGTAAACAATACAACGAGAGAAATCAACGAAAACAAATCTGCTATTGATAAGCTCGACAGCGCAACAGATAAGGCAGCAGACGAAATTGACGATCTTTCAGACAGCATGAAAGACGCTTCAAAGAAATCTGATAAATTATCCGACGATCTCGACGAACTCAAAGGAGCAACCAAAAAGGCTGGTGACGGCTTTACAGTTTTCAAAGGCGTGCTGGCTGATCTCGTTTCAAACGGTATCAACTTTGTTTTGAATGGTATTCACAACCTCGTTGGTGAAGCAATTTCAGCGTCCGACACTTTGTACAAGTTTGAACAGACAATGGGCTTTGCAGGGTATGACAGCTCCGTTATTGAAGAAGCTTCTGACCGTGTAAAGGACTACGCTGACAAAACCGTATATAATCTTGATACCATAGCCAATACGACCGCCCAGCTTGCCGCAAATGGTATCGAAGATTATTCAGGACTTACTGAAGCGTTAGGAAACCTGAACGCTGTTGCAGGTGGTAACGCTGATACGTTCACTTCAGTAGCTTCTGCACTCACTCAGACAGCCGGAGCAGGAAAGCTGACAACTGAGAACTGGAATCAGGTTGCAAATGCAATTCCGGGCGCAAGCGGAAAACTTCAGGAAGCATTGAAGGAAGCCGGAGCATATACCGGAGACTTCCGAGAAGCAATGGCGAAAGGTGAGATCACTGCTGAAGAATTCAACGCAGCTATTATGAAGCTTGGAAACGAGCCTGTTGCGGTAGAAGCAGCAACAAGCGTCGCAACCTTTGAGGGTGCTATTGGTAATTTACAAGCGACAATCGTAACAGGCTTGCAGCAGATCATTTCGGAAATCGGTACTGAAAATATAACAGGCTTTTTGTCAAAGCTCACTGAAATGGTCGGTAAAGCTATCAAGGCAATAAGCGCAGCTGTAAAGTGGGTAAAAAAGAACCTTCCTGCCGTTCTCACGCTTGTAATCGGACTAACGACAGCATATACCGCACAGGTCGTGGCGAACAAAGTTGCTATAATAGCAGCAACAGCAGCCGAAAAGGGAATGACCGTTGCACAATACGCAGCCGCTACAGCTCAGAAGGCTTTGAACCTCGCTATGTCTGCGAATCCTATCGGCTTAATAATAGCAGGTATAACCGCACTCGTAGCAGCATTTATGCTGTTATGGAAGAACTGTGAAGGCTTCCGTGAATTTTGGATAAATCTTTGGAACACGATCAAGGAAGCAGTCGCAGCAGTCGGCGAATGGTTTTCAAATCTCTGGAACAATATCGTTACATGGTTCAAGGATATCTGGAACGGCGTTGTTGAATTCTTCAGCGGAGTATGGCAGTCGATAGCAGAATTCCCAGCTAACGCATGGAACGCCATAAAGGAAATATGGTCGTTCGTTGCTGAGTGGTTCAATCAGAAAGTTATCGAGCCGATAAAAAAATTCTTCTCGTCTCTATTTGACGGAATAAGTAAAGCTGCTTCAGATACATGGAACACAATCAAGGGTGTTTGGAACGGCGTTGCTGGCTGGTTCAATAATACCGTTATACAGCCGGTGAAAAACTTCTTTACCGGAGCATGGAACGCACTAAAAACCGGAGCTACAAACGCATGGGAAGGAATAAAAAGCGTATTTAAGGCTGTTCCGGAATGGTTTGAGACAAAGTTCAAGACAGCATGGCAGAAAGTCAAGGACGTTTTCTCGACAGGTGGAAGGATTTTCGACGGTATCAAAGACGGAATTATAAACGGATTCAAGGTCGTTGTAAACGCTATTATTCGTGGTATCAACAAAGTTATTTCGATACCGTTTAACGGTATCAATAAGATACTGAGAAAGATTCATAATATAAGCATACTCGGCAAAAAGCCGTTTAGCTTTATTGACCCGATTGATATTCCAGAAATACCTGAACTGGCAAAGGGTGGCGTTATTAACCGCCCTACGACCGCAGTAATAGGTGAAGCAGGTAAGGAAGCTGTTGTACCGCTTGAAAATAATACCGGCTGGATAAGAAGAATTGCTGAAGAACTTCACAGGAATCTGAATGGCATATCTGTAACAGCTCCGCAGCGTCCTCAGAACGCCGCAGAAAACGCATATAACGAAACGAAGTATACATACCTTGTGACAGCGTTTAAAGACGCTTTAAAGGACGTTAAAGTCGTTATGGATTCAGATGAAATGGGAAGGTTCGTTGAACGTACCGTTGCTGACGCAATTTATACATAAAGGGGGGCAAATGAATGAATTATATAATTCTTAACGGCAAGAAAAATACTGCGGTTCAGGGCTTAATGATTCAGGCTTTGCCCTCGATATCAAAACCGCAAATCCGCACCCAGATTGAGACAATTGACGGACGTGACGGAGATATTGTTACAAAGCTCGGCTATGCTGCATACGATAAGCAGGTAATAATCGGTTTGCGGGGGAATTTTAACATCGACGAAGTAATTGAGTATTTCAACAGTGAAGGAACTGTTACATTCTCCAACGAGGACGAAAAATACTATAAATACCAGATACTTGAAGCAATTAATTTTGAAAGGCTGATACGCTTCAGGCAAGCAACCGTCACGCTGCACGTCCAGCCTTTCAAATATTCACTTGCTGAAGGCGATACAGAATACCCACTGAAAAATAATTCTGAAATCCAGATCAACAACAGCGGCAATATATTCTCGAAGCCAACAATAACACTTTACGGCTCGAACACCTGCGGAATATATCTGAATGGCTCTCAGGTATTCTCGATTGATTTTGGCATTAATGACAACATCACAATTGATACCGAAGCCCTTGAAGCTTACAGCGGAACAACCCTTAAAAACAGAATCGTTACAGGAAACTACGATAATTTTTATCTGCCTGTCGGTCCTAACACGATCAAATTTACAGGCAGCGTAACAAGGTGCTTTATAAAAAATTATTCGAGGTGGATATAATGAACGTTGAACTAAAAAAATTCTTCATCAACAGACCTGCTGTGAAGATCAATACTGAAATGAAAGTAATTGATAGACCGTCACCACCAGAACCGCCAGAACCTCAATTTGACGGCGTTGGTAACGCAAAAACAGTTCTGTTGAAATCAGCCCTCGTTGCAATTTTAGGCAACGCAACCGTTGAAGAATAAAGGAGGAATTTAGAATGGCAATTAGAAGAATAGTTCTTTCAGGAACGACGGCAGCGGAAAAAATCTCAGAAATATCTGAAATCATTCAGGAACACTGCATACCGTCAGTATTTGACAGCTATTCAGACGGCGCATTTTACAAGAACGGAAACGTAGTTTTCCGTTGGGATAGAAACAACGCAAAATTCTATTATAACGGTGGAAATAGCAATATTGCCGCAATGTATAGTGAACAGGAGTTCGCAACGCAATATATTGCTGTATATGTGGCGGCTCATGGTTTTGCGCTTGAACTTGGCAGCATTTCCAACCCTACACAAAACCGCCTGGGCGCTATGGTTGGTCTTGACAGCAACGGCAATGTTGTTGGTTGCGGAGCTGGTAATACCTCACTTAATCCATTAGAAATGACAATTGCGTCATATGACGATGCGACCACTATGTCATATACCTACTCGACAGCAAATGGTACTACAAATCAGACGGCATTATCAGCAATTCCGCTCTACAATAACGCCGAAACACATACCGCAAATATCTACGCGCAAATATTCAGGCAATTAACAGGCAGGTCTGTTATATTTAGTATGGACGGAGTTGAATATATTTCAAACGGCTCGCTCGTTCTAAAAGACGAATAAAGGGGTGATTATATGAACATTGATACGATACGTGGCGATACTCTCAATATACAGTTTGAAATCGAAGCAGATACAGTGCTTGACCTTACAAGCGACGACTTTGAGATCACCTTTTCGCTAAAGCACTCAGCAACCGATAACGCATATGTTTTCCAGAAGAACAAAACGGCAGTAACGTCACCTGCCGACAACGTGTTTATTCTCAGAGTAGCACCAGAAGACACGGTTGATCTCGTTCCCGGCTATTACTACTACGATATACAGCTAAATATCGGTGACGATATTTATACAATAGCAATCGGAAAGCTACATCTTGAAATTGATATTACAAGACCTCCTGTAATACCTCCTGCATTCCCTTATCCGGATATAAATGGTGACGGTATCGTAAACTCGATAGACGCTTCAATGGTACTGACAGCATACATGAATATTGTATCTGGCGAGCCTTCTGGACTTACACCGGAACAGGAAAATTTGGCAGACTGCAATCGTGACGGAATTATCAACAGCAAAGACGCTTCGCTCATACTTTCGTATTATGCGGACTGCCAATCCGGATTATATTCAAACGATCAGGCAGGCTGGACAAACTTCATGACTGAACACTATGTACCGCAGGGGTGATGATTCGTGATAAAAATATTCGGACAGACCGACACCGAATACAGCAGCAACGGCGACAAAATCCTTCAGGCTACAAAATGCAGGATTCACAAAAGGGATAACGGCGAATATCACGCTGAAATTGAATGCAGCTCTGATTATGCGGAGTATATCAAGAACGGCAATATCGTTGTTTGTCCTACGCCGACAGGGGAACAGCCTTTTCGGTTTTTGAATCCTGAGATCACAAAATCGAAAATCAAAGTAAAAGCAAAGCACAAATATTACGATTCCGAAAATTATTTGATAAAAGATTCAAACGTTGTAGAAAAAAACTGCAATCAGGCACTTGAACACCTGAACGCCGCTACAGACAATTTAAGCCCATTTACGACCGTTTCTGATGTTACAAGTATAAATTCATTCAGGTGTGTGCGTAAGTCGCTTAATGAAGCCGTAAACGTCGTTCTTGAACGTTGGGGCGGTCACCTTGTACGAGATAATGATATTATTGCAATAAGATCATCAATCGGAGCAGATAACGGCGTAACAATCAGGTACGGCAAGAACCTGAAAGAAATCAAAAAGACTGAGGACTGGAACAACGTTGTAACAAAGCTCCTGCCGGTCGGAAAAGACGGACTGCTGCTTGACGAAGTATATCTTTACTCGGAAACGCAGTACGCACTGCCGTACACAAAAACAGTGTCTTTTACTCAGGAAATCGAACAGGAAGAAGGAGAAACCGACGACGCATACACCTTCCGACTGAAAGAGGATTTAAGACAGCAAGCAACGGCGTATTTGGCTGAGAACTGTGTACCGAAGATAAACTATACCGTCAAAGCAAATATCGAGAAAATAACCGATATTGGAGATACAATAGACGTGATAGATGAAGGGCTTGGAATCAGCCTGACAACACACGTTATCGCCTTCGAGTATGACGCTATTCTCGGAAAGTTTGTACAGGTTGAATTTGGGAACTCAAAGGAAAAGCTGTCAAATTTAATGTCGAGCGTATCAGCAAGCACGAGCCAGCAGATAACTGAACGAGATCAAGAATTATCTGTCAAGCTATCCGAAGAATTATCAGCGGCAGCAGATAAGATATGGAACGCCCTCGGCAATTCATACTGCATATATCAGGGCGACCAGATATTGATTGTAGATAAGCTCCCGAAGGAAGAAGCAACAAACGTTATGCGTATCAATTCTGCCGGTATCGGCTTTTCTACTTCAGGAATCAACGGAGCTTTCACATCTGCATGGACCTTAGACGGCACACTGAATATGCAGGCTATAAACGTTATAAACCTCGTGGCGGACCTTATCAAAGGCGGCACACTGAAACTCGGCTCGAACCTCAACGAATACGGTCAAATCCAGATTTACAACGAAGCTAATACCCTTATCGGTAAATTTGACAAAGACGGCGTTATTCTCTACGGTACAAACGGAACATATCTTGTCATGAATCCAGTAGTCGGATTTGCTGGCTATGATTCAGACGGGAACCTCACTTTCTGGGTATCTGAGGACGAATTTCATATGAAAAAGTCTGTCGTAGAAGAAGAAATAACGCTGTGTAACAAGGTTCGATTTATTCCAATAACTTTATACGATACAGACGGCACAACCGTAATAAACGACGGTATCGGGCTTGTATCAACGAATTAAAGGGGTGATACAATGGCAAGCTCCGGCAGCTTTAATACTACAGGCTATCAAGGCAGATATTTGACGTTTGCGTGGTCGGTATCTTCTCAGAGTGTAGCCAATAATACAACGACCATTGCATGGACCTTAAAAGGAGCAGGCACGGCAAGTTCGAGCTGGTACAGGTCAGGAAATTTCAAAGTCGTTATAAACGGCTCTACGGTGTATTCATCATCAACGAGAATACAGTTATATGACGGCACTCTTGTTGCTTCAGGTAATTTTACTATGACGCATGATACAGCCGGAAATAAAACCTTTTCTGCGTCTGCTGAAGCCGGTATTTATACAGTAGCCGTCAACTGCTCCGGCTCTGGAACATTTACGCTGCCACAAATAGCAAGGGCGGCAAAGATCACAGCCGCACCAAACTTTACTGACATTCAGAATCCTACGATAAATTATCAGAACTCGGCAGGGAACAGCGTTACGACGTTACAAGCTTGCATATCGCTTACAGGCAGCACTGATAATATATCATACAGGGATATTCCGAAGACCGGCACGTCGTATACGTTCAATCTTACAGAAGCAGAACGTAACGTACTCAGAGCAGCCGCACCAAACTCGAACACGCTCTCGGTGATATTCTACATCAAGACTGTAATATCGGGGCAGACCTTCTACGAGACAGCGACCAGAACAATTACAATCGTTGACGCAGCTCCTACAATGTCAAATCCGACGTATCAGGACACCAACAGCACGACCGTTGCAATAACTGAGAACAATCAAAAGATCATTCAGAAGCAGAGTAATTTGACGATTGCAATTCCAGCAGCAACAGCGCAGAAGTACGCCACAATAACGAAATATCAAGTTATAATAAACGGCGTAACAAGGGAGCAGGCAGCAGCAGGAAATATGAGCTGGGGCATTCTTGATGTATCTCAGAACATAGCTGCAACGGTCAAGGCAATTGACAGCAGGGGGAACAGCGTTACGAAGTCGCTTCAGATCACAGTGGAAGCATGGCAGCAGCCATACGCTGTTATATCCTGCTCCCGAGAAAATAATTTCTATACGGACACCGTTCTGAACGTCTCTCCGACCGTTTCCAGCCTGTCTGGGAAAAACAGTGTAATTATACAGGAGCAGCACAAGAAAACGTCTGATAGCGCATATAGCACGCTTGTGAACGTTACTCCGAACACTGATACAACATTACAGCTCGACAACACATACGACTGGAATGTTAAAATCATAGTATCTGACAGATTAGCGTCAACTACCTATAATATCACAGTTCAGAAGGGAATGCCGATTGTATATTATGACCGCTTGAAAAGCTCCACAGGCTTTAATTGCTTTCCGACAAAGGAAAATAGCGTTGAATCACAGGGGCTTGCACTTGACGACGTTATATACATAGGCTCGCAGCAGCTTTATGACCGGTACGACTTCACAGCAGCAGGAACAGTAACGTTGCTCGGCGCATACGACTATAGGCTTATTGAAGGTATCTTCAACGGCTTTACTATTCCAGACGCATACGAAAAAGCATACAAAATAACTGCACAAGTCACAACGCAGAATGAAAACACAGTCGGGGCGAGTATAAGTGAACTTTCCTGCTCCGGCGGTACTTGGAGTGGTAACACCTTCCGAATACCTATATCGAGCAGGATAACGAAGCAATCAGAGCTGACACTTGAAACGACGTTCAATTACAGCAGGCAAGGACTGAATTTGAAGGTCACGAACTCAGGCAATTATAACGGCTCAATATTCGCAATCACAGTACACGGCTATATCGTCAAGAAGTCAACTGACTTTACGGCTACATGGCAGAAGGTCGCAGCGTTCACATGGTCGCAGATCAAGAACAAGAAATGGGAGGATTTGAAATATGGCAACTAATACAAGCAACTACGGCTGGACAAAGCCCTCGTATGAGGACGCAGCAGATATTGAAGTTATAAACGGCACGATAGACAATATCGACGCGCAGGTCAAAACAAATGAAAACAATATTTCAAAAGACGAGGCTGCACTCGTAGAGCTTGTTGACGGTGGGGCTAAAAATATTTTGCAGATAGGAACTGCTGTGACTGTGGAGAAAAACGGTGTTACCGCAGTATCTAATACTGATGGTTCTGTTACAATATCAGGTGTATCAACTTCTGACAGTCAATTCCTCATAATTAACGATTTGTATTCTGGTAGTACCACATCAACTTACAGCTCGCAAGTCCCTATTAAAGCTGGTAACTATGTGGTCAAAGCAACGGGGACACGTGACGTAATAATTCAAGCAATCAATTACAATTCGTCTACTGATACAGAGGTGATTAATTCCAGTAATGATGACGTTGAATTCACAGCTACAAAATCCTACATCGTGTTTAGACTTGTTATCAGGGGAAATACTGATTTTACAACACCGGTAACTATATACCCCATGTGCAGTGACAGTGCGTTATACGCTATCAGTCCTAAGTCTGTGCCTTACCGTCCGAGTTATCAAGAGCTATATGAGCGAGTTGTCGCGCTTGAACAGGTAAACCAATAAAAAGGTAATTTCATCTAAAGGGGAAGCTGAAAATGGATTCATCAATCATCGCTGCTGTGATATCAGCAGCAGCAACAATCGGCGGCGTTATCATCACAACAAAAGCAAGCAGCAAAGAGATTCAACACAAACTGGAAACGCACCAAGCTGTGATTGATACTAAGATAGACAACTTGGCGGCAGCAGTGAACAAGCACAATCATTTTGCTGAGCGTATGCCGGTCGTCGAAGAACAAATCAAGGTTATAAATCATCGGCTCGAAGACCTCGAAAGGAGCAGTTGAAATGAAAGACCGGATAAGCAAATTGATTGACGTAAAGTCCATAGTGACATTGACGCTCACAGCCGTAATGGCGTATCTCAGTATAGCAGGCGAAGAAGTTTCTGAAACCTTCAAAACTATCTACGTTATGATTATCGGTTTTTACTTCGGCACTCAGACAACAAAAAAACAATAAAAAAAGGCAGCTATTTGGCTGCCTTTTCCTTTGCGTATTTCTCTATATGTTCAATGCACCAGCGTTCAAGGTACTTAGCAGGTTTACGCACGCCATAGCACCAGTTATGCAATGTCCTCAGCGGTATTTCCTCAGCTCGTGCGAACTCAGCCATTTTAATGTCGTACTTGTCAAGGGCTTCTCGAATAGCGCTCTTTTCATTCATAATCAAAATACCTCATTTCTTTTAATTCATTCTCGTATTGTTTAGCTTTTCCATAGAAAAAACCGGCTTTGTAGTCAGAATCAGCTTTGTCTGATAATTTCTTGTTCATTTTCACCAGCTTTTTGAGCTTTCTCCTGCGTTTCAGCCTTTCAAGCAGCGGACCTATTCGCTCGGCTATTTCTCCGATCACAAAAAGCCAAAGGCTTATTTGAATAAATGCGGTCATTTTTTCGCCTTCCTTCTGAAGTTATTTCGGTAATACGTCTCGATACAAGCTATTGAGCTTTCTTTTTCTTTTTTCTGCTCGGCTTGAATAGCTTCAAGCTGCCTACGGTACGCCCTGTAATTATCACAGAACTTGTGACAGCCTATCGCCCTATTTTTGCAGTGGTAGCAATGACATTCCAGCATATAACGTTCAATCCCTTCATATCTGCCGTATAACGCCGTCGTATAATTGGCATAGTAATTATATTGCTTTACTCCTGAGAACTCCCTACAACGCATTGTGGGCGTTCTCAGAAGCATTGTAATGTTAGTTGAAAATTTCTATGTAGCCTGAATCAGTCTCAATGAAGTGACCGTTTATTTCCATATCCCTGCCGTATGCTTCAAAGTCAAAGTACATACGCAGCTCGTCCGGCATACTATACAGCAACCCTGTCTCGTCTGCGTACATTTCAGCGACCTCTGCCATAGAGTAGCAGCCGTCGTACAATCTGTATTCGTTGTCCTGAACCTTCTGTAAAGCTTCATCAGTGTCAAGCCCTGCGTCCAGCATTGCCCCGAACGCTTCAAGCTCGTACTCGTCGAAGTTTTCAAGTTCTTCTGCAAGCTCGTTCAGATCATCAAGGCTTGCGTATTCGCTTATGCTCAGTCCGTTTATGTCTGTCTCGTAGTCGCTGATAAAAGCTTCCTCGTACATAGTTCCGTCTGCAACTCCGATCTCGTCGTAAGCTGTCTGAATTTCCTCAGTAGTAGCAGGAAGAACCAGCCTTGAATATATCAGCTCGCCTTCGTTGTATTTTCCTAAGTTTGTTAAACAAATTTCAATCATTTTTTCTCGTCCTTTCGTTTTCTCGGTATTGGTTTTGGTTTTGGTTTATTTGGTTTTTTGAAATTAAGGTTACCTTTCGCAACTTTTTATCGCCTTGATACTCGTTTGAGTTGGGTACGATCAGTGAGTATTCTGTTTTATCCTTAATCTCGGGCTTTCCTTGCCTTTTCCTTGATTTTATTATACTACCCATTGAGCATAAAGTCAAGCGTTCTGACATAAAAAAATACCCATAGAGCATAATTTGTATACTTGTACAAAAAAACACTCTGAGCATTATATATAATTCACAATTAAGGGAAAAGTGGAGCAGGGGAAACGGATATAAAAAAAGCTCCCACTATCGCAGGAGCTTTCAAACCAAAACCCGAAAAGCAATTCCGAGAACTTTCCGGACGCTTATATGATATCACTTTTCTGAAGTCTTGTCAAGTCCTTTTTCTTTTTCAGCTCTGAGCCGGAGCAGGAGCAGCAGAACACGTCTGTCGATCATCACACCAGTGGAGCAGGGGCGGCGCATTTTCGCAGCAGCTTTCAAAAATAATTCTTTTTTATTCATCGGGGTCGCTCCTTTCAACTCTTGGACCGCAAAGCCCATTAACAAAAGTTAAAGCTATAAATAATGATATAAATGGGTGATTAGTTATAAATTCTTCAATAAAATTCATTTATTCGATCTCCTTTATTTCGATTTTTTTGAAGTAGGCGAGCAGCTTCTTTTTGATCTTATATACAGGAAGCTGCTTTGTAAATCGTGACTTCACATCTTCGACGACTGTCTGTTTCTTTTCCAGATCATAATAAATGAAGTCGGCGTAATAGCAGATTGAGCGATACGTTTTTCCATTCAGCTTGAATGTTGGTACAAGCTCAATTTTATACTGCCGTTCCAGCTCCGTAATATATCCAGCATTTTCGAGGATTCTCAGCTCGATATAACGATTCATTTCCTTTTTTGAATCAAAGGTCATACCGTCGTATACAACCTTTTTTGACTTGTATTTACTCATTCAGAATCACCGTCCATTCTTGCGCCGCATTTAGGGCAATACTCATATAAACTTTCTGTCAGACTTTTGATTGAAGCCCTGCCACACACAGAGCATATACCGCTATAATGGTGACTGTCTGTATAGCACTCAGACCACCGCCCACGCTTCACAGGCTGTACGTCTGCGGCTGGTTCGTTCTCGATAGAATAGATTGCCATTCCGATTGTATGCAGTTGGAGCAGGTTGTAAGGATTTGGCAATGATCTAAGCAAATCAACCGCTTGTTTCTTGCTTATATATTCATCATTCATTTTTGCACCTTCCTTAAAAAAATCCTATTTCTAACGCTTGAAGGCATTGATCTAAAATATAGCAGGTACAGCCGAGGTATATAAAGCACGGCGTAAAATACGCACAATTTCTGCAATCATTTCCTAACATAATTAATAATAAATCAATATCAATTTCTCGCATAGTCTTTCACCTTCCATTTACAATCCCAGCAGCTCGGCAAGCTCTCTATCGCTGTCAGCTGCATTTGCTTTTCTACGGTCCACACCTTTTACGATCAAAGGTAAACACATTTCCGATATACGGCTATACAGTCTTGACTTCGCTATATCCTGCGTCTCGGTGAAGTCCTTCGGTGATAGATTCGTCGTAATCACTACAGGCAGACCGGCACGATAGCGGCTGTCAACTATATTCTGAACAATCTCAGCAACGTATTCGGACTGACGCTCAACTCCCAGATCATCAATAATAAGAAGGCTGTACTTATTCAGGCTGTCAATATATTCCTGCTTGCCTTCACGCATTCCGTGAATGGTATTTATCAGGCGTGGAAAGTTAGTCATTAAAACGCTGAATCCTTCATCAAGGAGAGCGTTTGCAATACAGGCAGCAAGGAACGTTTTGCCTGTTCCGAATCCGCCTAAAAACATCAAGCCTTTTCCTTTGGCTTTCATTTTCGGAAAGTTCTCAACGTATCGCTGGCATATATCAGAAATCTTTGCATTTGCTCGGTCGTCCTTTTCAAAAGTCCATTTCTGCATTTGTACTTCAGGAAATCCAGCACGGCGATTACGCTCTATCTGCTCACGTAAAGCCCTTGCCTTGTCCTCGGCTTTTTCCTTCTCGTATTTTTCCTTTTCACATTTGCACATACAGAACGGTGTCAGCGCCCTGCCGTTTATTTCAACTTTGACCTGTTTTGCAGTCCTACAGTTACCGCAATAAATCAATCCGTCTGGACCCTTGTAGTCCCCTTCCTTTTCCTTGATTGGTGATCTCGCTGCAATTCCTTTCAGCAGATCAGCAAATCCGTTATTGTCTTTCATTTTTCTTCACTCCTTTTCTATTTCCAGAAGCTGCCACGCTCGAAGTCGTAGTCGTCCTCTGAAGGTACAGTATTATTTGCTGCTGGCTTTTCGTTTATCGAATAATCATCTTCCCAGCATTTCTGATTGAACCAAGTGCTGCCGTGCTTAATATATCTATCCTCAGTACGATTTGCTGTTATAAAAGCGATGTAGCTCAAAAGCCCTGCAACAATATCACCCTTCGGCGTACCAGCCTTACGAGCTTTTATATAGGCTTTCTTTGCAGCTTCCTTGCCTTGCTTCTTTGGGTATATTTTCCAAACTTCTTCAAAGTCGTTTTCAATCTGCTTCAGATCAATTTTTTGTTTTGCGTTAGTCTCTGACGCATTAGTATTATTATCTGGTATAATATCTGAGTTATTATCTGTGTTATTATCTGGTATAGGTTGCACCTGTGCGTCAAATCCATTTGACATTTCGGTATGTTCCATTTTACATTTTTGCATAATGGAAATACCTTTTTCGGTAAAAGCATACCACAATGTACGATCATAGGCAGATTTGTTATAATTCCCTGTTTTGAGTATTCCTTCATCACGAAGGTGCTTCAGCGCACATTGAATCTGCCTTTGAGATAAATATGGGAATATCTCAGCAAAAGCCTTTGTCGTGTTATACGTCCAGTACGAGCCGTCGTAATAATTCAGTTTATTGGCTTCGTTCTGTTCAATCCAGAACTGTATATGATTCAAGATTATAGCTTCCGGCAGTCCATAAGCAACTGCGATATCCTTATCGAATGAATGATTCATTTTTTCACGCTCCTGTAATAAAAAAGACCTCGCACAAATCAAGGTTACGGCTTGATCTGCACAAAGTCTCTTTTTCGGTCATAGTATTTAGTTGTTACGCCATAGCCGCCGTAACTCAACTATGACCGTTAGTGTTCGCATTCGGCTGAACTCGCATTCGGCTCAACTCACTCGGAACTTTGTAATACTATTATACACCGTTTTCACCAAAATTTCTATTTACAAAATAACCAAAATATGATAAAATATCAGCTTTGTTTTTGTATAGTCATGTAACATCAATTTCCTTCGGATAAATAAGAAGGCATATGATATCGCTTGATAATCCAAGAATAGCATATGCCTTTTGAGCAGTCAACTATATTTTTAAAAATATTTCCACACTTGCGTCGTCCCTTCCAGAATGGTGCTTGTGATTGGCAATAGTTTTTGTATATATAATCTTATCAACGAACGACTTCAAGATATCATTTTGAGCCTGTGGCGATAAAGACCAATATTCGTCAAGGGCTTTTTCTATTATTGGCACAGCATTTTCAAGCCTGTCTATTTCATCAAGTTCTGAAGTATCGCTCAGAGCGTCCAGATTCGCTTGTAATGCGTCTATATCCTTACGCAGTATATTTTCCCTTTCAAGATACTTCTCGACGGAATACACGCCAATTTCGAGCATTTCGGAAGCCTTGTCAAGCATTGACTGTTTTTTCTCTATCTCAGATAAATAAATCTTTCGTTCCTTCTCTATAGCTTCACGCTTATTTGCAGCAGTCGTCGGCAGGTCGCCAAGTTCAAGTTTGTAGCCTTCCAGTTCGTCTTGTAAGCCGGATATAACAAGCATTTCAAAATCCTCGAACAGCATAGATATATTGGAGCAGAAAGCACGAGAGCAGCCTATTGCAAAACGTTTCGGCGATCTTTTTAATTTTAAAACTGAACCACATACAGAGCAGCGAGCAATTGTAGCGAATGGATTCTTCAGGGCTTTTGATTGCTTGGTTTTCGTTTCCTTACTCAGCAGCTTGACCTGAGCAGCTTCAAACGTATTCAGATCAACGATTGGCTCGTGCTTTCCTTCATACCATTCGCCATCGCATTTTATTTCACCAATATAACACCTGCTCTGAAGTATTTGACGTACTCTTGTACCGGTCCAGTCGTAAGCCTTCAGGGGCTTAACGCCGGAAGCATTAAGGAAATTACGCAAATACGATATGCCTTTTCCCTGATTCACATACAGCTCGAACAGTTCCTTCACGAGATCTGCATTTGCGTCCGGCTTCAGGATAAATCCCTTTCCGTCGTTTTCTTTAGTAAATCCAAAAGGCAGCACCGAACCGGTGTAATATCCTTCACGCTGGGCTTGTTTTCTTCCTCTCAGCAGTCTACGCTTTATGACCTTATACTCTCTACGGCTCATGAATAAACCGAACTCGAAAAATTCCTCGTCAATATCGTTTTCAGAGCTGAAGTCGTAAACTTTATTTAGCGTATAAATCTTCGTTCCAGACTTCTTGAATATTTCAAGTATTTCCGCTTGATCTATCTGATTTCCTCTTGATAAACGTTCCAGCTCCACAACAACAACTCCGTCGTAGCTCCCATACGCAACATCGTCCAGAAGCTTTTGAACCTCTGGACGTGCTGCAATACTTTCACCCGAAACAACTTCTTTATATACCTTCTCTACCTTCAGATCATAACGTTTGCAATAGTCAATCAACATACGTTCATGTCGTGCGAGCGTTTCTTCCTTACTTTCGTTTTCGTCGTCTCTCGATTTTCTTAAATATAATAATACGTTTCTCATTTTCTTTTATTTCCTCTTTTCTTCGATATATGATGTTAACGCCTGTAAAAAATATTCTTCCAGATTCTTTTTGTTCGTATCTCCATAAACAAGTGAATCAATTGAGCAATCAAGGAAGTCTGCAAGCTTTTTCAAAGTCTTTAGCGTTATATTCTCAGCCGAGCGATTAAACCAGCTATTGACCGTAGAAGGAGCTACGCCCATGCCTTTCGCAAGCTGTGATTTGTTCAAGTTCTTTTCGTTCATTTTCTTTTCTAAATTGTTTAAAAAATCCATTGTTTTTTAACTCCTTTTTATTTCTTTTCTTTAATTTGATTTTAAACGAACAATGACGCAAATGTAAACAATTTATTAATAAATTGTAAACAATACGCAGAAATACTTTACAACGTACCAGAAAAGTGATATAGTTATATTAACGCAAGAGTGGTAAAAATTACCGCTTTACAAAAGGGGGGATAAAATGTATTATAAAAATTTACGTGCCGAAATGGTACGTGCAGGCATATCCAAACACGAAGTACAGGAATTGCTTGAAATCAGCAATAACACGTACTACAGCAAGATGACAGGGCGCACAGAATTTAAGCTATCGGAGGTTGAAAAGATACTCGCTTTATTTTATCGCAAGACGAACAAAGTTTATAGCGTAGAGTATTTATTCGATACTACAATATCGAATGGCTTAAAAAAGTCAAAGTACATAGGAGAGACGGCACACCAGAAGTCGCCCGACACATCTCAGGAACTTTCCGAAAGTACATCAGAAACATTGAATGTTATGAACTCAGGGGGAATAATCAATGAGTAATGAAATCATAGTTGTAAAGCAACTGCCTGTTATCGAGCAGCAGTTAGCGCAGATCAAAGCAAAGGTGACTGAAAGAGTATCAGCAGTAACGAAGCTGATATGCACTGAAGAAACCGTAAAGGAAATCAAGAAAGCTCGTACAGAGCTGAACGCAGAGTTCAAAGCTTGGGAAGATAAACGAAAAGAAGTCAAGACGGCTGTAATGTCTCCATACGAACAGTTTGAAGCAGTATACAAGGACTGTATATCGGATTCATACAAAGCAGCAGACAAAGACCTGAAGCAGAAGATTGACGAGGTCGAACAAGAACTCAAAAGCAAAAAGGCTGCCGAGGTCAGAAGCTATTTTGAAGAATATCTCGCAAGCAAGGATATTGACTTTGTAACCTACGAACAAGCAGGAATTAACGTCACTTTATCAGCAAGCTTGAAAAGCCTGAAGGAGCAGGCAAAAACGTTCATCGACCGTATCGAATCAGATATGAAGCTGATAGAAACCTTCACGGACCTGAAAGCTGAAATCTTGGTTGAATACAAGAAAAGCCTGAACGTCTCAGACGCTATAACCGGCGTTAAAGCTCGTGCAAAGGCAGTACAGGAAGAACAGGCAAGGCAGGAAGCAGAAGCCGAAAAAAGAGCCGCAGAAGCTCAGAGAGTGGAAGCAATCAAAGCAGCTATACCGGCAGCCGTTGAAGCTCCAACAGAGCAGCAGGCAGCACCAGCACCGGAAAAGAAATTCTGCATACGCTTCACAGTCAAGGGAACGAAAGAGCAGTTAATCGCTCTGAAAAAATTCTTAAACGAAGGAGAATACGAATATGAGTAATCAGAACCAAAACCCACAGAAGGCAGAACTCGCAGTTATTTACGAGGTAAACGGTGAGCAGATCAAGCTGACACCCAGCATTGTACAGCAGTACATCGTCGGAGATTCCGGCACGATCACGCTTCCTGAATTCAAGTTCTTTACAGAGCTTTGCAAGGCACGCAAGCTGAATCCCTTCCTGAAGGAAGCCTACTGCATAAAGTTCGGCAACCAGCCGGCACAAATCGTAGTCGGAAAAGACGCTATCTTGAAGCGTGCAATCATTCACCCAGACTTTGACGGCATGGAAAGCGGTGTCATAGTTCTAAAGAGCGACGGCAGCATAGAAGAACGCAAGGGAACGTTCTATCTCGGCAGCTCAGAGCAGCTCGTCGGCGGCTGGGCTAAAGTATACAGAAAAAACTGGAAATATCCGACATACTGCTCCGTAGCATTTGACGAAGTTGCCAACAGGAAGAAGGACGGACAGCTCAACAGTAATTGGGCCGGCAAGGGCGCAACAATGGTTGAGAAGGTCGCAAAGGTCAGGGCATTACGAGAAACCTTCATCGAGGACTTGTCCGGAATGTATGACGCAGACGAGACAAACGCACCTACTCCCGAAGCTCCTTCAGCACCTTCTGAGCCTGAGATCATCGTGCAGGCAGAACCGGCAACCGAGCAGCCTATAGACGTTACATTCGATGAATTATAATATTATTTCAACAGGTTCGCAGGGAAACGCCATTGTCCTGAATAAGATCATACTTCTTGACTGTGGCGTTCCCTTCCGGGACTTGAAGGACGTATACAAGGACTTGAAAATCGTCCTTTTAACTCATATACACGGCGACCATTTCAACAAAACAACAATTCGCAAGCTCGCAGCAGAACGTCCTACACTCAGGTTCGCCTGCTGTAGTTGGTTAGTCTCAGAGCTATTGCAATGTGGAGTATCAATTCACAACATAGATTCGCTTGAAATCGGTCGTATTTACTCGTACAAGACGTTCCAGATATCGCCAGTCAAATTATACCACGATGTTGATAACGCCGGCTGGCGAGTATTCCAGAACGCTGAGAAAGCAATCTATATGACAGATACGGTAACGCTCGAAGGTATCACGGCAAAGAACTACGATTTATACCTTATCGAAGCGAACTACATCACAGAAGAACTCGAAGAACGTATCAGGAGTAAAGAAGCGGCAGGGGAATACGTTTACGAGTACAGAGTACGAAACGTACATCTCAGCAAGGAAAAGGCTGACGAATGGCTTCTTGAAAACATGGGGGAAAACAGTGAAGCGATATACATTCATCAGCACGTTGAAAGGGAGTAAAAATATGACCATAGATGAAGCAATTTCTCACTGCCTTGAAGTGGCAGAGCAGAATGAAATATCTGCAATAACGTACAAGAACTGCAAAGAAATCAAGACCAATATGTACGAAAAGCTTACCGCAGAAAAAGCGGAGAATGACTGCTGTGAGTGTGCCGCAGACCACAGACAGCTTGCCGAGTGGTTAATGGAAGTGAAAGACCTAAGAGAAGAAAACAAATTTCTGATAAGTGAGTTTGACAGACTAATAAAGAAAAATGAAGAGCAGATAGCCGAGTACAAACGACTTCTGAAGTTGGCTGTTGAGGATTTGGAGAAAATCGCCGCTATTGACGAATGCACATATCCGTATTGCGATAGCAGATGTCCATTTGAATGTATGGGGCAATGTGAGGAAAAGCACTGGAAACATACAGACGAAGCCTTAAAACTTATTGAAAAGGGGGAACAAAATTGTGGAAGATAAAAACTTTCTAAAAGAAATATTTAACGAAAACGAGCAGAAATGTACGGACCTATTCGGAACAGAAATCTGGTACGGCAAACTTCAAGACGGTTCAAGGAACAAAATGAGAGTGTACGTTGACTACATCAAATTCGTCCAAGAAGTTCTGAAGCTTTACAAGGCAGATGTTGCTGACTTCAGGGGCGAAAGATATATAACTCCGTGCGCTCCTTCCCAGCTATCACAGGAAGAACAGCAGGACGTGAAGGAAATGATCGAAGCGATCATCGACACCATACATTACGCAAAGTATAAAAGGAGTAAAAAATCATGAATAGTGTACAGATCATTGGCAGACTTACAGCCGACCCAGAACTCAGGCAGACAACGAGCGGAATTGCTTGTTGCAGATTCACGGTAGCGGTGAACAGAAAATTCAAGAACGACAAAGGAGAATACGACGCAGACTTCATAAGCTGCGTAGCATGGAGACAGACAGCCGAGTTCGTTTCAAGGTATTTTAGCAAGGGCAAAATGATTGCGCTCTCAGGAACGCTGCATACAGGCAGTTATACTGACAAGAATCATTCTGACGTAACGCACTACACAACAGACGTATTCGTCGAAAACGTTGAATTCTGCGGAGATAAGGGCGGCAATACTTCAGGAAATCAGCAGCCGCAGCAGCAGAAACCAGCAGAGCAGCCGCCTAAATACTCAAACCACAACGCACTTGAAGCAGGTATGAATTTCAGAAGTCTCAGCGATTTTGAAGAAATACTCAGCGACGGCGACGTTCCGTTCTAAGGGGGCAGAAGAATGAAAGCTGCAACAGACTGTAGGAAATGCCGAGAAAAGATATACAAGGAAGCTGAAACAGCCTATTTGAAGAAGGAATACCAATTTTTTGAGGACGCAGCGTATTCAATGGCTGTTTTCGCTACAATAGCAGCATTGTCTGTACAACTCAGGCGAGGACGTTCAAGAACATATATACGCACATTCTTTCAGGAAATGTGCTTGATATTTGACGCTCCACCTATTATGGGGAAGCAGATCACCATGACTGAAATGCAGAAGCTTTTCGAGAACGAATACGGCATAGACTTCAAAAAGATCAAGCTGCATATTGAATCCGAAAAAGAATTCGTCAAAGGTACTCAGAAGGGAGCAAAAAATGTTTGAAATCAAAGATGAAATCGAACAGGCATTTCGTGAAGGCTACGACAAAGCAATCAAAGACAATTCGCTTGAATTCTCACAGGATTTGAGAACAATAGCAGAGTATTACGGCTTTCCGTCTCAGGCGAATATGCTGTGCGAAGAATCAGCCGAATTTACAGTAGCATTGAACAAGCTCCGGAGAGGTCACGCCGAATCGTATAAAAACGTCAAAGAAGAACTCGCAGATGTGCTTGTAGTTGCCTTACAGCTCCGAATCCTTCTCAGCAAAGATGATATTGACGAGATCATAGCCGCAAAAGTGAAAAGGCAGTTAGAGAGGATTGCAGATGAAAAGACTAACTGACCGTAAGACAGCAGAAGCCCTGAAGCATAATGCCGAAGGGCTTACAGCCAAAGGAATTGATGTACCAATAGACGACCTGAGATACATCAAGCTCGCAGACTACGAGGACGCAGAAGAACGCAAGGAAAAAACACTCGTTAATTACGACCCTGACGAGTGGTACGAGTAAAGGAGAATTACTATGAATATTAACGGTAAATGGTACAGTGAGACTGAACTTCAGGCATACGTTAACAAGCTTCTGGCAAGGATAGACGAGCTTGAAAGCAAGCATTATAACGAGTGCGCTCAGATAGCACACTACGACATTATTGCAGAGCTTGAACAAAGGCTGGAAGAATACGAAAATATGATAGAACGCATAACGAAGCTCGTAGATCAATACGAATTCAAATAATTTTCAATTCAGAAGGCTGAAAACGCCTTCTTTTTTTGCCGAAATACTCAAAACATCTTGACAAAATCTGCAAAATGAGTATAATATAAGCAACAACACATCGGGAAATCACACCAAAACCACTTTTCGGAGGTAATTTTTATGAAAAAAGGCATAGACGTATCAGAACACAACGGCAATATCAACTTTGCAGCAGTCAAGGCAGCAGGCATTGAGTTTGCTATGATTAGAGCAGGCTACGGCTGGACCACTCAGGACAAGAAATTTGAACAGAATGTGAACGGCTTCCTTCTCGCAGGAATACCGGTCGGCGTATATTGGTTTTTATACTGCACCAACGTACAGGAAGCAATACGGAACGCTGACAAGTGCATTGAAGTTCTGTCAAAGTTCAAAGGTAAAATAACGTTTCCTATCGGCTGCGATTACGAGTACGATTCCGACAGCTATTCTGAACGACAGGGCGTTAAGCAGAACAAAGCAAGCAGAACAGCTATGATTGAAGCTTTCTGCGACAGGCTCGAAGAAGCAGGCTATTACGTATCACTGTATCTGAACAAAGACTACATCGTGAACAAAGTCAATTATAGCGAACTCACTCAGTTCGATTTATGGCTTGCACATTGGGACGTTGCCAAGCCTTACAGAGAGTGCGGAATGTGGCAGAACTCGGCGAAGCTCAATATAGCTGGAAATAATTTTGATTCTGATATAGCATACAAGGACTACGCACAGATCATTACAGGCGCAAGGCTTAACCATACAGCACCAGCAGAAAAGCCAGCTCCGAAGCCTGTACGTTTCCAGACATACTACGTTCGCAAGGGCGATACGCTTACAGCTATTGCCAAAAGGTTCGGAACTACAGTGCAGCAGATAGTCGCTGATAATAATATCAAGAATCCGAATTTGATCTACGTCGCACAGGCTTTGAAAATAAGATGTTAAAAGCTTGTTCACGCTGCGGAAAAATTCACAAAGCTGGTGAGTGTACAGTCAAGCCAGCATATAAAGCACGAGAATATGATCGTTCTGGTGACGACGCATATCAATTCAGACAGCGTGCGAAATGGCGCAAGAAGTCAAAGCAAATCAGGACTGACGCACAATATCTTTGCGAAGTGTGCAGAGATAAAAAGAAACTCGTATATGAAGGACTTTCGGTACACCATATCACGCCGCTGAAGGAAGATACTTCTATCGGATATGAAGATACCAACCTGATATGCTTATGTTCTACCTGTCACGAGCTGGCAGAAGCAGGAATGATTGACAGAGAGTACATGAGAAAGCTCGCTGCACTCAGAATCAGCAGGAAGCGGTGAAGGCATATCCCCCCCCTATACCTCGGGGATTCTCGGCTGCCGCTCGACAC
>Ga0247608_10001348_pt1 | contig 34387 bp, 52 predicted proteins | sample 176DNAGHGlowgp2_FD_193490 | JGI IMG/M metagenome (GOLD analysis project Ga0247608, IMG submission 193490) | Sheep rumen microbial communities from Palmerston North, Manawatu-Wanganui, New Zealand - 1766 DNA GHGlow gp2 | ecosystem: Host-associated > Mammals > Digestive system > Stomach > Rumen ...
GCAAGCTTTCGGCACTTGCATACAGCTATGACGGCGCAGCAAAACTCAACCTCAAGGTCGGTATTTCGATTGCAGGTTCAGGCGCAATGCAGGCTCAGGCGATGTATTCTAACTTCCAGTATTAATTTATTGGGGAAACTGATTACAGATAATTTACATATCGAAGGGAGTTTTCTTAATGGCTAAGAAAGAAAAGAAAGAGCTTACACCCGAACAGCTCGAAGCAAAAAAGATTAAAAAGCAGAGAAGGTCTGCATTCTGGACAAAGTTCTGGGCAGTTGTTGTTGCTCTTGCGCTTGTAGGCGGCATTTGCGGTATTGCAAGTTCAATGGCAGGCAGCTCAAAAGATCAGAACTCCGCTAACTCGAATCAGGTATCAAACCAGCCGACGACAAAGAACTTCATGGATGAGTTCGGCGACGATACAAACAATAGCGCAACGCCTGCGGCTGACACAAACAGCGATAACAACGGCGAAACACCTGCTGCTGATAACAATAACGGCGAGACTCCTGCTGCCGACAACAACGGCGGCGACAATCAGGCGGCTCCCGCAGCAACGGACGCAGCATCCGTAGCCGACATCATCAATAAGGCGACAGCGGACGCAGTAAGCGGCAAGGTAGGCTACACGTGGCACAGAACATGTAACCTTACACAGAACATCGACGTAGGCGGCGCAACAAGCATTCTTAACGGCGTAATCAGCGCAGTAGCACCCGGAAGCAACGTTAACTCGGTAGTAGGCGGATTCCTCGGAGTCGGCGACAACGAGCAGACAGTTCCGAAGGGACAGACACTTGAAACAGTTAAGAACGACAAGGGCGACGATATTTACCACGCAAAGATGTATACACTCTGGAAGACGAGCCTCAAGGCAGAAGATCTTCAGGGACTTCAGGTAAACGGCAACGTATATTCCTTCACGCTTGCAAACGCATCGTCACCGCAGAGAGACGGTTCGACGCCGATGTCAAGATTCACAAACGACTTCCTTACATACGATGATGTAAAGACAGAGATTGCGAACTTCACATCAGCCGTAACGGTAGAAAGCGCAAATGTTGACTATTCGAATATTCAGGTAAAGGTTAAGATAGACAACGGCAAGCTTTCGGCACTTGCATACAGCTATGACGGCGCAGCAAAACTCAACCTCAAGGTCGGTATTTCGATTGCAGGTTCAGGCGCAATGCAGGCTCAGGCGATGTATTCTAACTTCCAGTATTAATTATTAGACAGTACTTACAGTTTAAATACCAAAACCCAATCTGACGGGGAAGCTTCGGCTTCCCCGTTATTTCTTGTTTAATGACTATTGAAAACTTAAGAATGAAGAATGAATAATTAAGGGGAAGCTTCGCTTCCGGACATTATATATAATTGTTATTCTCAGCGCGGCGAAGAATCTCAACCGATTTACAGGGGGCGATGACCTCAGCGCCCCGTAAAGTCAGATGTAAATTAAACGGGCGACCACAGGAAAGACCCTACAGAATTAAAACCATTAAAAATCCCCATTTTCCACAATATATTGTGGGTATTTTTTTGCCAAAAACTATTTTGAAAAAATTCTTTCAATTTTCACAAATTTTTTGAAAAAAGTTCTTGCAATTTGCATAACGCTGTGTTATTATATCAAGGCTCGCGTAAAAGGGATAGGGATACTATGCCCAGACGAGCAAGGCGTTGAAGCAGAAGGTGGCAGTCCTTTGAGACTGGGAATTTCTGCGGAGTATGTCCGATTACAAAACCGGGCGATCAGAAGCAGATTGTTTTGAGCAACGGCTCAAAACAGCGCTGCTCAGGCATTTTTCAGACCCGAAAGACTTGAATTAAGTTTTTCGGTTTTTAAGCGGACAGGGTGGAAACACCCGGCCGGGTTGCAGGTTATCGCTTGAAAATGCCGCCCCAATTTAAGGAGGAAAAAACAATGGCAACAGCAAAAGGTAAGAAAATCAGAATCAGGCTCAAGGGCTACGACCACAATCTTGTGGACAAAGCGGCTGAGAAAATCGTTGAAACAGCTAAGCGCACAGGCGCTCAGGTTTCCGGTCCCGTTCCGCTTCCCACAGAGAAGGAAGTAGTTACGATTCTCCGCGCAGTTCATAAATATAAGGATTCGCGTGAACAGTTTGAGCAGAGAACACACAAAAGGCTTATCGACATCCTCAGACCCTCAAACAAGACTGTTGAGGCTCTGACCGGTCTTGAGCTTCCCGCAGGCGTTGACATCGAGATTAAGCTTTAATCTTACAGTCGCACTGTGAGGTCATGTTGGGCAGAAATGTTCAACCAATAACCAAGGAGGAAATAAAAATGAAAAAAGGTCTTATTGGTAAGAAAATCGGTATGACTCAGCTTTTCGACGAAAAGGGCAAGGTTGTTCCCGTAACCGTAGTTGAGTTAGGACCTTGCACCGTTATCCAGAAGAAGACTGCTGAAAACGACGGCTATGAAGCTGTTCAGCTCGGCTTCGGCGATATGAAGGTGCAGAAAGTGACAAAGCCTATGGCGGGTCACTTCAAGAAGGCAGACGTAGCCCCCAAGAAGATTCTCAAGGAATTCAGACTTGAGGACACAGAGTCTGTTAACGTCGGCGACATCATCAAGGCGGACATCTTCGCAGCAGGTGAGAAGGTTGACGTAGTCGGCACAAGCAAAGGTAAGGGTACCGCAGGCGTTATCAAGCGCTGGAACTTCGGCAGACTTAAAGAAACCCACGGTTCAGGTCCCGTTGCCCGTCATCAGGGTTCATTGGGCGCTTGCTCGGATCCTTCAAGAGTTTTCAAGGGCAAAAAGCTTGCCGGTCATCTTGGTACTGAAAGAGTTACCATCCAGAATTTAGACGTAGTTAAGGTTGACGCTGAAAACAACCTCATCGCTATCAAGGGCGCCATCCCCGGTCCCAAGGGCGGTTATGTTGTAGTAGCGAACGCCTGCAAGAAATAAGAGAGGAGTGTTTTGAATGGCTACAAAATTAGCAGTATTGAATAATACGGGCAAAAAAGTATCCGACATCAAACTGTCAGACGACATTTTTGCTATCGAGCCGAGCAAATCGGCTATGCACCTTGTAGTAGTTAACTACTTGGCTTCACAGCGTCAGGGCACTCAGTCAACTCTTACGCGTTCGGAAGTTTCCGGCGGCGGCAAAAAGCCCTGGAGACAGAAGGGTTCAGGCCGTGCACGTCAGGGCTCAACCCGTTCACCGCAGTGGTATCACGGCGGAATCGCTCACGGCCCCAAGCCCAGAGCATACGGCTTCTCAATCAACAAGAAGGTTAAGAGACTTGCTATGAAGAGCGCTCTTTCCTCAAAGGTTGCAGCAGAAGAGATGATCGTTCTCGATTCATTCGGACTTGACGCAATCAAGACTGCAGAGGCTAAAAAGGTTCTCGACGCCATTAAGGCGGCTAAGAAGACTCTTGTAGTTCTTCCCGAGAAAGACGACGTAGTTTATAAGAGCGCAAGAAACATCGAAGGTGTTAATGTAACTCTTGTAAATACACTTAATGTTTATGACATTCTTAACTGCGAAACAATCGTAGTCCTCAAGGATGCCGTTACAAAGATCGAGGAGGTATATGCATAATGAAATTAGCACAGGAAATTATCCTCCGCCCTGTTATCACTGAAAACAGCATGGAGGGCATAGCTGATAAGAAGTATACCTTTAAGGTTGCAAAGGACGCTACTAAAATTGACGTCAAGAGAGCTGTCGAAGAGCTTTTCGGCGTTAAGGTAGCAAAGGTAAACACAATGCACGTCCGCGGCAGAGCAAGAAGACAGGGCTATACAACAGGACGCACGGCTTCCTGGAAAAAGGCTATCGTTACTCTGACAGAGGATTCAAAGACCATCGAGTTCTTTGACGGCATTTATCAGTAAGAAACAGTTCTTACTTTCCGGCGGCAACGTATGGGGTTTGACATTACCCGCTAAGCCGTCAGGAGCGCATAAGCGCTTAAACATCCAGAAAAGGAGAGGATTGGAATGTCTATTAAAGTCTACAAGCCGACTACAAACGCAAGACGTAATATGTCGGTTACAGATTATTCCGAGCTTTCAAAGGTTGCTCCCGAAAGAAGCCTTTTAGAGCCTCTTAAGAAGCATGCCGGCAGAAACAGCTACGGAAGAATAACCGTTCGTCATCACGGCGGCGGAAATCGTCAGAAATACCGTATTATCGATTTCAAGAGAGATAAGTACGATATGAAAGCTACGGTACTCAGTCTTGAGTACGACCCGAACCGTTCGGCTCACATCGCTCTTGTAGAGTATGAAGACGGCGAAAAGAGATACATTCTCGCTCCCGTCGGACTTAAAGTCGGCGATACGGTTGAGGCAGGCACGAGCGCTGACATCAAGGTCGGCAACGCGCTTCCTCTTACAAACATCCCCACAGGTACATTCGTTCATAATGTCGAAATGTATCCCGGCAGAGGCGGTCAGCTCGCACGCGCGGCAGGCAACGCTGCTCAGCTTATGGCTAAGGAAGGCGGCTATGCGCTCCTTCGTTTGCCTTCAGGCGAACTTCGCAACGTTCCCGCTTTATGCATGGCTACAGTCGGCACAGTCGGTAACACCGACCACGAGAACGTTAAGCTCGGTAAAGCAGGACGTACGCGTCACAGAGGCATCCGCCCGACAGTCAGAGGTTCCGTAATGAACCCGAACGACCACCCCCACGGCGGCGGCGAAGGCAAATCGCCTATCGGACGTCCCGGCCCCGTTACACCTTGGGGTAAACCGGCTCTCGGATACAAGACAAGAGCTAAGAAGAAGAGTTCCGACAAGCTTATAATTAAGCGTCGTAACGATAAGTAATCGGAAAGGAGTGCAATAAAATGGGAAGAAGCGTTAAAAAGGGCCCCTATGTTCAGCCCAAGCTCCTCAAAAGAGTTGAAGAAATGAACAAGACAGGCGAAAAAATCGTTTTGCAGACCTGGAGCAGAAGCTCCACAATTTTCCCGCAGTTTGTTGGTCACACCTTTGCGGTTCATGACGGACGCAAGCATGTTCCGGTATATGTTACTGAGGATATGGTTGGTCACAAACTCGGTGAATTTGCTCCCACACGTACCTTCAAGGGTCACTCGGGAAGCAAGACATAAGCAGAAAAGGAGTGTATAACTAATGGAAGCAAACGCTAAGGCAATGCATGTAAGAATTGCACCTCGTAAGGTTCAGATAGTTCTCGACCTTATCCGCAATAAGCCTTGTGACGAAGCTTTGGCTATCTTGAAGTACACACCTAAAGCTGCGTGTGAACCGATTGAAAAGCTTTTGAAGTCTGCAATGGCTAATGCAGAAAACAAAGATATGGACACCTCGGCTCTTTATGTTGCAGAGTGCAGCGTAAGCCAGGGCCCCACTCTTAAGAGAATCAGACCCCGCGCTCAGGGACGTGCGTTCAGAATAAACAAGAAAACTTCGCACATCTTCCTGACAGTCAGGGAAGCAGAATAAGGAGAGGAGAGTTAAAATGGGACAGAAAATTAATCCTACCGGTCTTCGTGTCGGTGTTATCAAGGATTGGGAATCTCGTTGGTATGCTGACAAGAGCAGCTTCGGCGAAACCCTTGTTTCGGACTATGAACTTCGTGAATATCTCCTCGATATGTTCTACAAAATCGGTGCAGGCGTACCGAAGATTGAAATTGAGAGAGACCCGAAGAGAGTCCGCATTAACATCCACTGCGCAAAGCCCGGTCTTGTAATCGGCAAAGGCGGCGCTGAAATCGAAAAGCTCAAGGCTCTTTGCAAAAAGAAACTCGGCGGCGACAAGGATGTTTTCATCAATATTATTGAAATCAAGCAGCCCGACCTCAACGCTCAGCTCGTAGCAGAGAACATTGCTGCTCAGCTTGAGAAGAGAGTATCTTTCCGCCGTGCGCTTAAACAGTCAATCGGCAGAACGATGAGAGCAGGCGCTAAAGGAATCAAGACACAGGTAAGCGGTCGTGTCGGCGGCGCAGAAATCGCCCGTTCCGAACACTACCATGAAGGCACTATTCCGCTTCAGACAATCCGCGCTGACATTGATTACGGTTTTGCAGAGGCTAAAACAACCTACGGCAGAATCGGCGTCAAGATCTGGATTTACAAAGGCGAAGTTCTTCATGACAGCCGCAAGCCCGGCAAAAGGGAAGGAGGAGCCAAGTAATGTTATTGCCTAAAAGAGTTAAGTACCGCAGAGTACAGAGAGGTCGCCTTAAAGGTAAGGCTATCCGCGGTTCAAAGGTAAGCTACGGCGATTACGGTCTTGTTGCCCTCGAACCCGCTTGGATTACAGCAAACCAGATCGAAGCAGCCCGTGTTGCTATGACAAGATACATCAAGCGTGGCGGTCAGGTCTGGATTAAGATTTTCCCCGACAAGCCCATCACTGAGAAACCCGCTGAAACCCGAATGGGTTCAGGTAAAGGTTCTCCCGAATATTGGGTAGCAGTCGTTAAACCCGGCAGAGTAATGTTTGAAATCGCCGGCGTTAGCGAAGAGCTTGCTCGCGAGGCTATGCGTCTTGCAGCTAACAAGCTTCCCATCAAGTGTAAGTTTGTCCGCAAGGAAGAAACTATGGAACAGGATGGTGAGCAGTAATGAAAGCAAGTGAACTTAAAAAATTGTCAGCTTCAGAGTTGGATGCTAAACTCCTGGAACTCAAAGACGAGCTTTTTAAGCTTCGTTTTCAGCAAGCCATCAACCAACTCGACAATCCCATGCGTATTAACGCCGTAAAAAAGGACATCGCAAGAATCAAGACTATTCAGCGTGATGTTGAACTTCACGGCGCTGAGTCCTAAGGAAAGGGTAGGTGTTCATGATGGAAAGAAATCTTCGTAAAACACAGGTCGGAACAGTTATCAGCGATAAGATGGATAAGACTGTCGTTGTTGCTATCCGCGATAAGGTAAGGCATCCGCTTTACAAGAAAATTGTTAACCGTACAGTAAAAATTAAGGTTCACGACGAAGCCAACGAGTGCGGCATCGGCGACAGAGTTCTCGTAATGGAGACCCGTCCGATGTCCAAGGACAAGAGATGGCGCGTTGTTGAAATCATCGAGAAAGCTAAGTAATAAAAAGGAGGCAATACTGTGATACAGCAACAGACTTTGCTTAAAGTTGCCGACAACACAGGGGCTAAGGAGCTTATGTGCATCCGTGTTCTCGGTGGTTCCGGCAAAAGATATGCAAATATCGGCGATGTCATTGTAGCTTCGGTCAAGAAGGCTGCTCCCGGCGGAACAGCAAAGAAGGGCGAAGTTGTCAAGGCAGTAGTTGTTAGAACAGCTTCAGGCGTTCGCAGAGATGACGGAACTTATATCCGTTTCGACGAGAATGCGGCTGTTATAATCAGAGAAGACAAAAATCCCAGAGGCACCCGTATCTTCGGGCCCGTTGCCAGAGAGCTCCGTGAGAAAGACTATATGAAAATACTCAGTCTTGCTCCGGAAGTGCTTTAATGGGAGGTGCAGACTATGAATAATCTTCACGTAAAAACAGGTGACGAGGTTATCGTCATCAACGGCAAAAACCGCGGCAAGACCGGTAAAGTTCTTCAGGTAAGCCCTAAAGAAGGCAAGGTTATTGTCGAAGGCGTTAACGTAGTTACAAAGCACGTTAAACCGCGTCAGATGGGTGAGCCCGGCGGTCTTATCAAGGCTGAAAGCGCTCTCTATGCTGATAAAGTTCAGCTCGTTTGTCCCAAGTGCGGCAAGCCCACAAGAACGGGTCATGCGCTTGACAAGAACGGCAAAAAAGTAAGAGTTTGCAAGAAATGCAACGCTCAGTTTGAATAAGGGAGGGACATAACAAATGGCAGCAAGACTTAAAGAAATGTATACTAAAGAAGTCGCCCCCGCGCTTTTTAAGAAGTTCGGTTACAAGAGTGTTATGCAAATCCCGAAGCTTGATAAAATCATTATCAACGTAGGCTGCGGCGAAGCCAAGGATAATCCCAAGGCTATCGAAGCTATTGTCGGCGATATCGCTACTATCACGGGTCAGAAACCCATAGTATGCAAGGCTAAGAAGTCAGTCGCTAACTTCAAGCTTCGTGAAGGCATGCCTGTCGGCGTTAAGGTAACGCTTCGCGGTGACAAGATGTATGAGTTCCTTGACAGGTTCTTCAACATCGCGCTCCCGAGAGTTCGTGACTTCAGAGGAATCAACCCCAACTCTTTTGACGGCAGAGGCAACTACTCAACCGGTATCAAAGAGCAGCTGATTTTCCCTGAAATCGAGTACGATAAAGTTGACAAGGTTCGTGGTATGGACATCTGCTTCGTTACCACAGCCAATACCGACGAAGAGGCCAGAGAGCTGCTTACTCTCATGGGCGCTCCGTTTGCTAAATAAGGAGGGGTTTACAAGTGGCTAAGACATCAATGAAGGTTAAGCAGGCTCGTCCCGCTAAGTATTCATCAAGACAGTACAACCGCTGCAAAATCTGCGGCAGACCCCATGCTTATCTGCGCAAATACGGAGTATGCCGTATCTGTTTCAGAGAGTTGGCTCATGCAGGTCAGATTCCCGGCGTAAAGAAGTCAAGTTGGTAAGAAAAAGAGCAATCTAAGGAGGTAAAACAGTATGCAAATTACTGATTCTATCGCCGATATGCTTACAAGAATTCGTAACGCGAACTCAGCAAAGCATGATACGGTGAAGGTACCCGCATCAAACATGAAGAAAGCGATTGCTCAGATTCTTGTTGATGAAGGTTACATTAAAGGTTATACGGTTGAAGAAGACGGCAAACAGGGCATGATGGAGATTACTCTCAAATACGGTCCCAACAAGTCTTCCGTAATCACCGGTTTACGCAGAGTTTCAAAGCCCGGTCTGCGTATTTATACAAACTGCGAGGATATGCCCAAGGTTATGAAAGGCCTCGGAATCGCTATTCTCTCTACACCCAAGGGCGTAATGACAGATAAGGACGCACGCAAGGCTAACGTCGGCGGTGAAGTCCTTGCATTCATCTGGTAAGGAGGTACAGTACTATGTCTCGTATAGGCAGAGAGCCCATCGTTATTCCGGCGGGCGTCGATGTTACTGTTGACGGCGGCACTGTTACCGTAAAAGGTCCTAAAGGCGAACTTTCCAGAACAGTGCATCCCAATATGACAGTTGAAAAGAAGGACGGTCAGATTATCGTTACCCGTCCCAACGACAATAAGGAAAACCGTTCACTTCACGGTTTGACAAGAAGCCTTATTGCCAACATGGTAACAGGCGTTGAAAAGGGCTTCTCCAAGGAGCTTGAAATCAACGGTATCGGTTACCGTGCGGAAAAGAAGGGCAAGGACCTTGTAATGACTATCGGTTATTCACATCAGGTAATTATGCCCGAAATTGACGGAATCACAATTGATGTTCCGGCACCTAACAAAATCATCATTTCCGGACCCGACAAGCAGAAGGTTGGTCAGTTCGCTTCTGAGGTCAGAGAAAAAAGACCTCCCGAGCCGTATAAGGGCAAGGGCATCAAGTACGCAACTGAGCATATCCGTCGCAAAGAGGGTAAAGCCGGTAAGGGCGGCAAATAATAGGAGGGTTTCTAAATGGTTAAAAAGCTTGATACAAACAAGGCAAGACTTAATCGCCATAAGAGAGTCCGTGGAAAGGTTACAGGCACTGCAGAGTGTCCCCGCCTTAATGTGTTCCGCTCACTTCAGCACATCTATGCTCAACTTATAGATGATGTTGCCGGCGTTACATTGGTTTCAGCCTCATCGGTTGAAAAGGATTTCACGGAATATGGCGGTAATATGTCCGCAGCTCGCAGCGTGGGCAAGTTATTGGCAGAAAGAGCCGCTGATAAGGGTATCAAAGATTGCGTATTCGACAGAGGCGGTTACATCTATCACGGCAGAGTTAAAGAACTCGCCGAGGGCGCTCGCGAGGGCGGCCTGAACTTCTAAGAGAGGAGAAAAGTTATGGCTAAAATTGATGCTTCAGCAATGGAACTCCAGGAACGCGTTGTTTCCATTAACAGAGTTTCCAAAACCGTAAAGGGCGGCCGTATTTTCAAGTTCTCCGCTCTTGTAGTAGTCGGTGACGGAAACGGCACCATCGGTTTCGGTCTTGGTAAGTCCGGCGAAGTTCCGGACGCAATCCGTAAGGGTATCGAAGATGCGAAGAAGAATCTTATGAAGATTTCTCTTAAAGGCACAACGATTCCTCACGAGGTTATCGGTAAGTTCGGCGCAGGCGTAGTTCTTCTTAAGCCCGCAGCACCCGGTACCGGCGTTATCGCCGGCGGCCCCGTCCGTGCGGTTGTTGAGACAGTCGGCATTAAGGACATCCGTTCCAAGGCTCTTCGTTCAAACAACCCCTGCAACGTTGTAAGAGCTACCATCAACGGTCTTGCTCAGCTTCGCAACGCAGAGGAAGTTGCCGCAGTACGCGGTAAAAATGTAAAAGACATATAAGGAGGACGTAGAAAATGGCTAATGTGCAGATTAAACTCGTAAAGAGCACCATCGGCAGCAAAAAAGACCAGATTGCTACGGTTCGCTCACTTGGTCTTAAGAAAATCGGTGATGTTGTGGTACAGCCCGATAATGCCCAGACACAGGGCAAGATTAAAAAGGTTTCACATCTTATCGAGGTTACAGAAGCGTAAGGAGGTGCGAAAATATGAAATTGCATGAGCTTTCACCCGCAGAGGGCAGCAAGAAAGCTGTCAAGAGAATCGGACGCGGTCCCGCTTCCGGTCAGGGTAAAACAGCAGGCAAGGGTCATAAAGGTCAGAAGGCAAGAGCGGGCAGAGGTATGCGCGCAGGCTTTGAAGGCGGTCAGATGCCCTTGCAGAGAAGAATTCCCAAGAGGGGATTCAACAATATCTTCGCTAAGGAGATTGCCATCGTTAATGTAGCAGCGCTCGATAAGAGATTTGAAGACGGTGCAACAGTTGACATTGAGGCACTTAAGGCATCAGGTCTTATTAAAAAAGAGCTTGACGGCGTTAAAGTTCTTGGCAACGGCGAAATCACGAAGAAGCTTACCGTTAAGGTAAACGCTTATTCCGATTCGGCTAAGGCAAAGATCGAAGCTGCAGGCGGAAAGGCCGAGGTGATTTAACAATGATAAAAACCATTGTTAACGCTTGGAAAATCGCAGACCTGAGAAAAAAGCTGATTTTTACGGTTCTTATGGTAGTTGTATTCAGAATAGGATGCGCTTTCCCGGTTCCCTTCGTTAATATTACGGACGGAATCCTCAGCGATTCAACTGCAAACAACTTCATGACATATCTGAGCATGATGACAGGTAATGCGTTTAACTACGGTACACTTTTCGCAATGTCCGTAACGCCTTACATCAACGCGTCAATCATTATTCAGCTTCTTACCGTCGCAATTCCTCCTCTTCAGAAACTCTCCCAGGAGGGTGAAGAGGGCAGAAAGAAAATGGGAAAAATCACCCGTTATTCCGCAGCCGGTCTTGCTCTGATGCAGAGTACTGCTTATTACTTCTACATCAAGTCTCAGGGCTTCCTTACAACGGATCCCAAGACAGGCATGGCTTACACAGGTTTTGCAGGCGTATTCCAGGCAGCCGTTATTATTCTCTGCTATACAGCAGGTGCGGCATTCATTATCTGGCTTGGCGATTTAATTAACGAAAAAGGTGTCGGCAACGGTATTTCAATTATCCTTTTTGCCGGTATCGTTTCAAGAATTCCGACAATCATTTATCAGCTTTACTTCGCATTCAACCGCGGCGGCAAGTACTATGCCCTCGCTCCGATTGCGGCGGTAATCCTGATTCTCATGATTGCATACATTGTCTGGATGGACAACGCTGAAAGACGAATTCCCGTTCAGTACGCGAAGAGAGTTGTCGGCAGAAAGATGTACGGCGGTCAGAGCTCGCACATTCCGATTAAGGTAAATATGTGCGGCGTTCTTCCCATCATCTTTGCTTCTTCAATTCTTTCACTTCCGCCTACAATCGGAATGTTCGTTCCCGCAAAAACAGCTGACAGCTTCTGGGCTAAGTTCCTGAGCTGGTTCAATTCAGACAGCGTTATTTACGGAATTATTTATTTCATTCTTATTATTTTCTTCGCATATTTCTATGCGGCAATCCAGTACAACCCGATTGAAATGTCCAACAACATCCGTAATCAGGGCGGTGTCATTCCCGGCATCCGTGCGGGCAGACCGACTTCCGAATTCATTACGAGAGTTTTGAACAGACTTACGCTTCTCGGCGCGCTGCTTCTTTCTGTAGTAGCAGTTCTTCCGATAGTATTTACTCAGGTATCAAAGCTTATCGGCGCAGAGAGCATGAATATTTCACTCGGCGGTACATCAATTATCATCGTTGTCGGCGTTGCTCTTGAAACAGTCAAGCAGCTTGAGAGCCAGATGATGATGCGTCACTACAAGGGCTTCCTTGATTAAGAGGTTAATCAATATGAATTTGATTTTATTGGGAGCTCCCGGAGCAGGCAAGGGCACACAGGCTGAAAAAATCTGTGAAAAGCTGAATATTCCTGCTATATCAACGGGTAATATTATCCGCGAGGCTCTGGCTAACGGAACCGAAATGGGTCTTAAAGCCAAAGAGTTTATAAATGCCGGTCAACTCGTACCCGACGAGGTTGTTATCGGTATAATCAAGGAAAGGCTTCAGGAGGATGACTGCAAAAACGGTTTCATCCTTGACGGCTTTCCGAGAACTATTCCTCAGGCTGAGGCGCTCGACGAGATGGGCATTGTCATAGACAGGGTTATCGATATCGAGGTTGCTGATGAAACCGTAGTCAAAAGGATGTCGGGAAGAAGAGTTTGCGGAAAGTGCGGCGCTTCTTATCACCTTGAGTATAAGAGGCCGGTCAACGACGGCGTTTGCGACAGCTGCGGCGGCGAGTTGATTCAGCGCAAGGACGACCATCCCGATACAGTTCTTGACAGACTAAAGGTCTATCATGAGCAGACCGAGCCTTTGAAGGATTACTACGAAAAAACGGGTAAACTTAAAACTGTCGAAGGTCAGGAAGAGGTTAAAGAAACAACCCGTCTTGTCTTCGAAGCGTTGGAGAATTAAGCATGATAGTGCTAAAATCAGCAAGAGAAATTGACATTATGCGTAAAGCGTGTCAGATCTCGGCAGAAGCATTAAAAGTAGCAGGGGAAGCGGTTAAAGAAGGCGTTTCGACCTATGAAATCGACCGCATAGCCTATGAATATATAAAGAAGCAGGGCGCCGAGCCCAACTTCCTTAATTACAACGGCTATCCTGCTACGGCATGCATTTCTATTAATGATGAGATCATTCATGGTATTCCGAGCAAGAACCGTATACTGCATCGCGGCGATATAGTCAGTATTGACTTAGGCGCCAAGATTGACGGCTATAACGGTGATAATGCCGCTACCTTTGCTGTCGGTGAAATATCCGACGAGGCAAAACGCCTTTGCGAAGTTACCGAAGAGAGCCTTTATAAGGCAATCGAAAAGGCAGTCGCGGGCGGCAGACTCGGCGATATTGGTTATGCAGTACAGAGTTATTGCGAGGACAGAGGGTTCTCGGTTGTGCGCGAATACACAGGGCACGGCGTGGGAACTCACCTGCATGAAGATCCGAGCGTACCTAACTACGGAACTCCCGGAAGAGGAGTACGCCTGTTACCGGGTATGACAATTGCAATCGAGCCGATGATAAATCTCGGCAAACCGGCAATTAAAGTTATGCCCGACGGCTGGACGGTCAAGACCAAGGACGGTTCACTCGCTGCTCATTTTGAGCATACGGTAGCCATCACCTCGTCAGGACCCGTAATTCTTACAAAAATATGAATACGGAGTTAAAAAAGGGTGAGGTTGTCGTATCCGCGGCAGGGCGTGATAAAACACAGCTTATGGTTGTGGTGGACCTGAACGAAACAAGGGTTTTGGTTTGCAACGGCGGGGAAAGACCTCTTGCTAACCCGAAGAGTAAAAATCCCAGACACCTTAAACAGACCGGACATTTTGTTAATCCGGAATTGATTTGTTCGGACAGAGCATTAAGAAAAGCGTTGAAAGAAATCCGAGAGGATTTTTAAGGAGGCTAATTGATATGTCAAAACAGGATATGATTGAAATAGAGGGTACGGTAACAGAGGCTTTGCCGAATACAACATTTCTGGTAGAGCTTGAAAACGGTCATCAGATTACGGCTCATATTTCGGGCAAGCTGAGAATGAATTATATAAGAATTCTTCCCGGCGATAAGGTTACGGTTGAAATGTCGCCTTATGACCTGACCCGCGGCCGTATCACATGGCGTTCCAAATAATTTTAGGAGGTATAATTAAATGAAAGTCAGACCTTCTGTCAGAAAAATGTGCGAAAAGTGCAAAATTATCAAGCGCAAGGGTAAAATCATGGTTATCTGTGAGAATCCCAAGCATAAGCAGCGTCAAGGTTAATTCCTTGCAATACTAAATGGAGGTAATTGTAATATGGCGCGTATATCCGGTGTTGATTTACCGAGAGATAAGAGAGTCGAAATCGGCTTGACCTATATTTTCGGAATCGGACGCAAAACAGCAAGCGACATTATTGCTGCAACTGGTATAAATCCCGACACTCGTGTTAAGGATTTAACCGAAGATGAAGTTTCAAAGATTCGTGAGTATATCGATCACAACGTTAAGGTCGAGGGTGACCTTCGCCGTGAAACTGCTTACGACATTAAAAGACTGGTTGAAATCGGCTGCTATCGCGGCATTCGTCACAGAAAGGGTCTTCCCGTAAGAGGTCAGACCTCAAAGAACAATGCCCGTACACGCAAAGGTCCGAAGAAGACCGTCGCAAACAAGAAGAAGTAATTGAGGAGGGATTAAGAAATGGCCGCAAACAAAAAGGGCGCTACAAGAAAGCGTCGTGAAAAGAAGAATATTGAAAAGGGTGCTGCTCATATCCAATCCACCTTCAATAACACGATTGTAACCATTGCCGATGTACAGGGTAATGTAATTTCGTGGGCTACTTCAGGTGAAATGGGCTTTAGAGGCTCAAAGAAGTCTACTCCCTTCGCAGCTCAGACAGCAGCGGAAACAGCAGCTAAGGCTGCTATGGAGCACGGTCTCAAGACTGTTGAAGTCTTTGTCAAAGGCCCCGGCCAGGGCCGTGAGGCAGCTATCCGTGCGCTTCAGGCAGCAGGCTTGGAAATTACTCTTATCAAAGACGTAACTCCCATTCCTCATAACGGCTGCCGTCCGCCTAAGAGAAGACGTGTATAAAGGAGGAGAAAATCAATGGCAAAGAATATGCAGCCCGTAGCTAAACGCTGCAAGGCTCTCGGTCTTTCACCCGCAGTTCTCGGTTACGCAAAGAAGAACACCACGCGTAATCCCAAGGGAACAATGAGAAGAAAGCAGTCCGAGTACGGAATGCAGCTTAATGAAAAGCAAAAGGTTAAATTTATTTACGGTATGCTTGAAAAGCAGTTTGCTTCATACTATGAGAAGGCTACAAAGATGCCCGGCAAGACAGGCGAGAATCTTCTTGTTCTGTGCGAGCGCCGTCTTGACAACGTAGTTTTCCGTCTTGGCTTTGCGGCAACACGCCGCCAGGCTCGTCAGCTTGTAAACCACGGTCACTTCACCGTTGACGGTAAGAAGGTTGACATCCCTTCATATCAGGTTAAGCCCGGTCAGGTTATCGCTGTAAGAGAAAAGAGCAAGGCTTCAAGCTTATTCCAGCGCCTCACAGGTGAGGATGCTCCGTTCATTACCACACCTGCTTGGATGGAGAAGGATGCTAACGAACTTAAAGGTACGATTCTCAGAATGCCTACAAGAGAGGATATTGACTATCCCGTTGAAGAGCATCTTATCGTCGAGCTCTATTCTAAGTAATACCCAACCCAAACACGAGAAACTTTGTATGCGGATTTTTTCTGCAAATATAATAGGAGGGTTTTAAATGATTGGTATTGAAAAGCCCAACATCGAAGCGTTGGATTTATCAGCTGACGGAACTTATGGCAAGTTCGTTGTAGAGCCGCTCGAAAGAGGTTACGGTGTTACTCTGGGTAATTCACTCAGAAGAGTTCTCCTTTCCTCGATTCCCGGTTATGCAATCACATCAGTAAAAATAGACGGCGTTCTTCATGAGTTTTCCACCGTTCCCGGTGTAAAAGAAGACGTCACTGAAATAGTCCTTAATTTAAAGGGCGTAATTCTTAAGATTCACGGCGACGGTCCCAAGACCATCTATGTGGACGCAAAGGGCGAAGGCGTTGTCACTGCGGGTGACATTAAAACTGATTCCGAGGTTGAAATTCTCAATCCCGACCACGTTATCGCCACGCTCGGCGACGGCGCTGAATTGGTTATGGAAATGACTGCCGACAAGGGCAGAGGATATGTTTCTTCGGAAAGAAACAAGCAGATTCTCCAGCCGGCAATCGGAGTTATCGCAATGGATTCCATTTATACGCCTGTTCTTAAAGTTAACTACACCATCGAGAACACCCGTGTAGGTCAGATTACCGACTATGACAAGCTTTCCATCGAGGCTTGGACTAACGGTACAATCTCCGCCCAGGAAGCAGTTTCTCTCGGTGCGAAAATCCTTACAGAGCATCTCAATCTTTTCGTTGACCTCTCGGAAGAGGCGGGCAACACCGAGATTATGGTAGTCAAGGATGACAACGGTAAGGAAAAGGCTCTTGAAATGACCATTGAAGAGCTTGATCTTTCCGTACGTTCCTTCAACTGCCTGAAGAGAGCCGGTATCAACACTGTTGAGGATTTGATTAGCAAGTCTGAGGAAGATATGATGAAGGTCAGAAATCTCGGCAGAAAATCTCTTGAAGAGGTTATCGCTAAGCTTGCAAGCCTGAACTTCACGCTCAGAAACGACGAAGAATAATACCGCAGAAGAGAATTCTGCTCACTGAATTAATTAAAAGGAGTGATTTTTAATGCCCGGTACAAGAAAGCTTGGCAGACCGACTGATCACAGAAAGTCCATGCTGAGAGGTATGGTAACATACCTTTTCGAGAACGGTCAGATAGAAACCACCGTTACAAGAGCTAAAGAGGTTCGCGCTATTGCTGAGAAAATGATTACTCTTGCAAAAGAGAATAACCTCAACAATAAGAGAGCAGCTCTCGCATATATTACAAAGGAAGCAGTTGTTAAAAAGCTTTTTGATGAAATTGCTCCCAAGTATGCAGACGTAAATGGCGGTTATACAAGAATTACAAAGACCGGTCCGCGCAGAGGCGATGCGGCAGAGATGTGCATCATCGAACTCATTGAGAAATAATTATTTAAACCCGACTGATTTTCAGTCGGGTTTTTTAATGAAGGAATGAAGAATTTCAGGAGAAGCCATATCCGTAGGGGACGGCGTCCTCGACGTCCCGAAAAGAGAAGATGTAAGATGTAATTATACGGGTCGGCAAACCGACCGCTACGGAATTGACAGAAAAATCACAATTCGTCATAATATCCCATATGTTGACGATCGTTTTATAACTGAGTTGTCTAAGTTGTAGAAAAAAGAAAAATCATGTAATTTTTGATTGACTAAAGAGTGCCGATATGGTTTAATTAAAGAGGTTAATAACCAAATAAAACCTTTTCAAAGTACATTAAGGGAGGAAATGAAAATGAATCTTACTTACGGCATTAAAGACAAGCCGAAGTTCGGTCAGCTTATCGTTTTTGCGCTCCAGCAGTTACTTGCTATTCTCGCAGCTACGATTGCAGTACCGTCAATTGTCGGCAATGGAATGTCGCAGTCGGCAGCGCTTTTCGGCGCAGGCGTCGGCACAATCGTTTATCTTTTATTCACTAAATTCAGAAGCCCTGTATTCCTCGGCTCATCATTCGCTTTCTTAGGCTCGATGTTCGCAGCTTTCGGCGGCGCTGTATCGGCTGAAGCAGGTTACGCAGGAATCATTGCAGGCGCTGTTTTCGCAGGTCTTGTTTATGTAATAATTGCTATCGTAGTCAAGGTTGCAGGCGTTAAGTGGATTGACAAACTCATGCCCGCAGTTGTTATCGGACCGACAGTTGCTATCATCGGTCTTTCACTTGCAGGAAACGCTATAGGCGACCTTTCAACAGGCAAGGTTATGACTGATGTTGTTTCTCAGGAAATAGTTGACGGAAAAATTGTTGACGTTACAAATCAGGTTTCAGCGGCTAATCCTTATATTTGCGTTCTTGTAGGTCTTATCACACTCTTTGTAGTAATGATTACCTCCGTTTACGGCAAGAAGATGATGAAGCTTATTCCTTTCATTATCGGTATTGTTGCAGGTTACATTGTTGCAACAATCTTTACTGTCGTCGGCATCAAGACAGGCGACGCGTCTCTTCAGATAATTAACTTTGATGCGTTCAAGGATATGACAATCTTTGCTGTTCCCGAATTCACCTTCCTCAAGGCTTATAAGGGAATCAAGCTTGTCAACTACGCGACAATCGCTGTAGCGTATGTTCCCGTTGCTTTTGTTGTATTCGCAGAGCATATTGCAGACCACAAGAACCTTTCTTCAATCATCGGCACAGACCTTCTTAAAGAACCCGGTCTTCACAGAACTCTTCTCGGCGACGGCGTCGGTTCAATGGCAGGCGCTTTCTTCGGCGGATGCCCGAACACAACATACGGCGAGTCAATCGGCTGCGTTGCTATTACAGGTAACGCTTCTGTAATAACAATTCTTGCAACATCAATTATTGCCATCGTTATTTCGTTCTTCGGACCGTTTGTTACATTCCTCGCTTCCATTCCCAACTGTGTAATGGGCGGCGTATGTATCGCGCTTTACGGCTTTATCGCTGTATCAGGTCTTAAGATGGTACAGAAGGTTGACCTCGGTGAGAATAACAACCTCTTTGTTGTTGCAGTTATTCTTATCTGCGGTATCGGCGGTTTCTCACTTACATTCGGCAAGGTTACACTTACTGAAATCGCTTGCGCGCTCATCCTCGGCATCATCACAAATCTTGTTCTTAACGGCAAGAAGAATGCTCCCGTTGAAGATGATGATGACAAAACCATATTAATTGATGAAGCATAATCCGGACTAAACAAAAAATGGCTTGACCGAAAGGACAAGCCATTTTTTTAAAATTAAAACCGCCGATGCTTTTGCATCGGCGGTTATTCTATTATTTTATTCTTCCTCTGCGTCTTCGCAGTCGCAGTCAATGTCGAGGTCAAGCTCGAGCTTTTCGCCGCAAGCGGGGCATACAACATAGTCGTCGTCGAGTGCGGAATCCTCGAAATAAACTGTCTCGCCGCATGCGGGACATTCTACCTCAAACATGTCCTCACCGAGATCGTCATAATCGTCGTCTTCCCAATCCTCATAGAAGTCGTCCTCAAGAAGAGCAAGGTCGTCGTCAACTTCGTCAAGCTGAGCGCCGATGAGTTCAACCTCGTCATCAAGGTCGGAAACCGTGAGAGCAAGGTCGTCAAGAACGTCGACAACCGCATTGATAACTTTGACGGTTGCGTCGTTTTCGTCAAGCTTAAGGCCTTCCATAAGTCCTTTGAGATAAGCAACCTTTTCAGTTAAATTCATCATTTTTGTTCTCCTTTATGAATTTGCTCTTGACATGTACTCGCCTGTGCGGGTGTCAACGTTAATCATTTCGCCTTCGTCAATGAAAAGAGGAACGCGAATTTCAGCGCCGGTTTCAAGAGTAGCAGGCTTTGTAGCGTTTGTAGCTGTGTTGCCTGCAAAGCCGGGCTCGGTCTTTGTAACCTGAAGAACAACAAAGTTCGGAGGCTCAACGCCGAAAACCTTGCCTTTGTAGGAAAGAACCTTACAGGTCATATTTTCCTTGACAAATTTGAAGTTGTCGCCGAGTTCGCTTGCATTGATGGGGACAAGCTCGTATGTTTCGGGATCCATGAAATAATAAAGATCGCCATCAGCATATGAGTAGTCCATATCTTTTCTCTCGATAAAGGCTGTCGGGAACTTATCGGTCGGGCTGAATGTCTTTTCAACAACGCTGCCTGCGATTACGTTGCGGATTTTGGTGCGAACGAACGCAGCGCCCTTGCCGGGCTTGACGTGCTGGAATTCAATAATCTGATAAACCTGACCGTCCATTTCAAAAGTAATGCCGTTTTTAAAATCGCCAGCTGATACCATAAAAATTTCCTCCAATGAGTTTTTATTACTTTAACGTAATTATTTTACACTATAAATATATATTTTTCAAGAGTTTTAGCGATAAATTAGAGTATAATCAGTTCCTTCGGCGCGCATGTAAGGTTTTCGTTGCCGCTGTCGGTTACAAAAATCATATCTTCAATTCTTACGCCGAATTTTTCGGGAATGTATATTCCCGGTTCGCTTGTGACAATGTTTCCAGAACGAAGCGTGCTTTCGCTCCTGGGAGACAGTGACGGATACTCGTGGATTTCAGCTCCGACTCCGTGGCCGAAACCGTGACCGAAGTATTCGCCGTAGCCTGCATTTTTAATAACATCCCTTGCCGCTTTGTCGGCGTCAGAGCATTTTACGCCGTCCTTTATCGCTTCAATTCCCGCCTTCTGGGCTTTGAGCACGGTTTCATAGACTGTTTTCATTTCGTCCGTTGCGTTTCCGAGCGCGACGGTTCTTGTCATATCGGAGTGGTAACCGTTCACAACCGCGCCGAAATCCATCGTGATAAAATCGCCGTTCTTAACCTTGTATTCCGACGGAACGCCGTGGGGCATGCTTGAATTTTTGCCGGCGACCGCAATAGTTTCAAAGGAAAGCGCTTCGGCGCCGTTTTTAAGCATATAAAAATCAAGTTCAAGCTGAATCTCTTTTTCCGTAACTCCGGGTCTGATAAAAGATAATGCGTGTTCGAGCGCTCTTTCGGCAATTCTCTGGGCGGATTTGATATACTCAACTTCCGTGTAATTTTTAACCGAACGAAGCGAGGAGATATATGTGTCAAGGCTGTCGTCGGTGACGAATTCAAAGCCGGAAAGCTTTTCTTTGAGCATTTCAAGAACGCAAACAGTCATTCTTGAAGCTTCAATTCCGATTTTTTTAACGCCCATTTCGCTGAAAATATCCGAAAGCTGCGTAATATTACTGCTCTGAAGAACAACCTCGCAATCTGCCGCTTTTTTTTGAGCCGCTTCTATATAGCGGCTGTCGGTGATGAATACCGCTCTGTTACGTGAAACAAGCAGATAACCGTCGCTTGACTCAAAGGAAGTGAAATAACGCCTGTTTTCCGGCGAAATTATCAGGCATCCGTCAATTGCGCATTCGGGCAGTTTTAAAAGAGACTGCAATTGTTTAATCATTAAAACCGTATCCTTTCGTTTTAAGAACTTCGTCCATTATAATTTTTTCTTTTTTTCTTCTTCTTGCGTAAAGCCGGGCGAAACGTATTTCGTCTGCAATTTTGTCGGTTTTGATTGACATGGCGCCGCTTCGGTTGGCTGCAACAATGTCGGACGAAATCTGGTCGCCGATCATGGCAATCTCATTTACGTCAACGCCGAAATCCCTTGAAGCTTTGAAAATAGACCTCGGACTCGGCTTGAAGGAAGCGCCGTAGGTTCTGATTCCGAGATGTTCGCTGATTTTTCGCGCTCTGTTGGGCGAAGCATTTGACACAACCGCAATTTCAAGCGAGCTTGAGCGGATTTTTTCAACCCATTCCTTTGCGCCGTCAATAAAATCAACCGTGTTGTCGTAAACAAGAGTATTGTCCGCGTCAACCGCCACAAGCTTTATTCCGCGGCAAATCAGATCCTCGGGCGAAATGTCGAGAATCGAATGAACAAGATAGTCGGGAACATACTTTTTGTCAATCATAATAACCAACCAAAAAAACAAAAACGGGCAGTTGCCTGCCCGCTTTTATTCTTACTTATACTTACGTTTACGAGCAGCTTCGCTTTTCTTTTTCCTCTTAACAGAAGGCTTCTCGTAATGCTCTCTTTTACGGACCTCCTGGATAACTCCATCACGTGAGGTCTGTCTCTTAAAGCGACGAAGAGCGCTGTCCAAAGACTCGTTTTCTTTAACTTTTACCTGGCTCACTTAAATTCCCTCCCTTATCTTTGGGATTATACTGAACTATTTTAACAGATAGGTCAGGCATTGTCAAGAGTTAATAAGCCTTTTTTCGCCCGTAATTTCAGGGAATCTTGATATAATAACGCCGACAATGGAGGTTACGATTATTTCGGGTATCATATACAGTCCGTTATAAAAGATTGAATATACAATTGAAAGAGATGTTCCCGAGAAGTTTTCAAGGATTTTTGCGCCGATTGAATAGAAGCCTTCCTGGGTGAAAAACCACTCCGCCCATGCGCCGAAGAAGATTGCGCCGGAGATAATGTGAATGATGTATCTCAGGCAAAGCGCAAGAAGAACTCCGCAGAGAATAGCCGGGGTGGGTTTTAGCTTGTTCCTGAAAATACCGCCTATGCCGAGAATCGTGTAAGCGCAAACGTAGTCGAGCAGACATACGCAGATTGCCTGCCAGAAAATCATCTGACTGTCACCGGGCAGGAACATTGCTGAAACTACTTTCATGCCCAGAAGCATTTGAAGGATTGAATATGCGAATGCGCTCAGGAAGCCCCATTTAATGCCGTGACGGTAAGAAATGACGATAATAGGCAGCATGCTTGCAAGTGTGATTGTTCCGCCGAAGGGCAGTTCAAGTCCGATAAGCTTTGAGACCATTTCAAGAATTACCGCCATTGCAATAAGAAGAGCGCACTCAACGAGAATACGTGTTTTTGAAAAAGATTGTTTGTCTGTCATTTTTATTTCCTCCTAAAATAAAATCCCTGCGTTAATGCACGCAGGGAAGTTAAAGACTATAATTCCTACGGCGGCATTATCCGCATCAGGTTTAAGGGTTCGGGACGGCGTTTCGTCCCATCTCAGCCGACAAGCAGTCAGCACCCCCTGTTTTTGCAAAATCATTTTATCAAATTGTTTTTTGTTTGTCAATTCAAAACTTACTAAATGCTTCCGATTGAAATAAGTTTTACAATATAATACAGGAACAGTATTGCGCCGAGAACTATCCTGTACCAGCCGAACGCCTTGAAATCGTGACGTCTTATGTATTTCATAAGGAATTTAATTGCAAAGACCGACACGACAAATGACGTAAGACACCCGAAAAACAGAACGGCAAGCTCCGTTCCGGTAATGGAAACACCGGCTGAAATGAATTTTACGATTTTTAAAAGCGAAGCTCCCGCCATCGCCGGAACCGCAAGGAAAAATGTGAATTCCGCGGCTACGGGTCGGGAAACGCCTATCGTAAGCGCGCCGACTATAGTTGCGCCCGATCTTGAAGTGCCGGGGAAAATGGCGGCAATAAGCTGAAAACAGCCGATAATCAGTGCGTCGGTAAAGCTCAGCTTATTAAGCGAACGGACTTTCGGTATTTTGTTTTTGTTGCGGTTTTCTATAATTATAAAAGCGACGCCGAAAAGAACAAGCATTATCGCAACGGAAACGCCGTTATAAAAATATTTCTGGCTGAAGTCGTCAAGAGGAAGCCCGATAAGTATTGTCGGAATGCACGCAACGGCGATTTTCATCCACATAACAACGGTTGTCCGCTTGTAAAGTCCTTCATCCCGGCTTGTAAACGGCCAGAGCTTTTTACGGAACATCAATACAACCGCCATAATGGCGCCCAGCTGTATTACGACGTCAAACATTTCAAGAAATTCCGCCGAGCAGTTAAGGTGAACAAACTCGTTAAGCAGAATAAGATGTCCCGTGCTGCTTATGGGAAGCCACTCGGTAATGCCTTCGATTATTCCGAAAAGTATTGACTTTATCAATTCAATAAAAATCATTGTTTTTCTCCGAAAATACGATAAAATTCGACTTTGAGTTAATTATAACCGTAAAACAATAATTTTTCAACCGGAATTTAATTAATTCCGTTGTAAAAACAGTTAAAATATGATATATTATATTGATTGATTATTTGGAGGCATTTTTATGAGAACCGTTCTGGTTATATTCGGCTCGGCGTCAAGCGAACATGATGTTTCGTGCGTTTCCGCCTGTTCCGTTATTAAAAACATACCGGCTGATAAGTATAACACGGTTATGCTCGGCATAACAAAGGAAGGCAAGTGGTATCTTTACGAGGGCGACGTTGACCTTCTGCCGGAGGATAAATGGGTTGATTCGGGGAAAATTACCCCGGCGATTCTTTCGCCCGATTCCAACGACAGGGGATTAATTGTTTTTGAAGAGACGGGAGTCAGGAAAATAAAAATTGACGTCGTATTCCCCGTGCTTCACGGTAGAAACGGCGAGGACGGAACTATCCAGGGACTTCTTGAGCTTTCGGGTATTCCTTACGTCGGATGCAGGGTTCTTTCGTCGGCTGTCTGCATGGATAAGGCTTTTGCCAACGCTATGGCGGATTACGCCGGAATAAAACAGGCAAAATGGCTGAGCATTAAAAAGAGCGAGTACAATAAAACGAAAAGTGAATTTCTCGAAAAATGCGCTTCATATCTCGGCTTCCCGATTTTTGTAAAGCCTGCCAACGCAGGCTCGTCCGTGGGTATTTCCAAAGCGAAGGATCTCCCGTCGCTTGAAAAGGCAATTGACGCAGCTTTCGTTCACGACAGCAAGCTCGTTTTTGAAGAGGCGATTATCGGCAGCGAGGTCGAGTGCGCCGTGCTCGGAAACGACGAGCCGGTTGCTTCCTGCGTAGGCGAAATTGCTCCGTGCAACGAGTTTTATGATTACGAAGCAAAGTATCAGGCTGACAGCGGACTGTTTATCCCCGCAAGACTTAATGAAGAAAAGAGCGAGCAGGTTCGTTCGGAAGCGATTAAAGTATATAAGGCGCTCGACTGCAGAGGGCTTTCACGCTGCGATTTCTTTGTGCGCGAAGACAACGGCGAAGTTTATTTCAACGAGGTTAACACAATCCCCGGATTTACTTCAATAAGCATGTACCCCAAGCTTTTCGGCGCGTCGGGCGTAGAATACGGCGAGCTTCTTGACAGGCTGTTTAACCTTGCAGAGGAAAAGTGATGAAAGTTCTCATCAGGATTAATAATTTCCAGTTTGCCGGGGACGAAAGACAGGAAATAACGGATACGGTTTCGGGCGAATTATTCACCGGTGAAAATGAATTTTCGCTTTGTTATCCGGATAAAAACCTCGGCGGTCAGACGACCGTTACGGTTTCAGGTTCGGATTTTGTATCTGTCAACAGGGTGAATTCCGGTTATAATACCGAAATGATTTTTGAAAAGGGCAGGACGCGTCCGTTTGTATACGCTACGCCTTACGGCGAAATAATGCTTGAAACGAAGACGGATTCGGTTTTGTCCCTTGTTGAAAGAAACGGCGGATTTATTGAATTTGAATATGACCTTATGTCGGGCGGCGAAAAGCAGTCGCGCAACAGAATGAGGATAAGTTTTTCGGAGGAAAAAGATGTCTAAAATAGTTAAAAAGGCTGAGGAACAAATTAAAAACGCGGTATCTCTTGCGCTTAAAAATGCGATGGATAAGGGCGTTCTTGCCGAGGGTGAAATACCGGAAATAAACGTTGAAGTTCCTGCGGACAGGGCTAACGGCGATTATTCGTCAAATGCGGCGCTTTCGTCGGCAAGGCTTTTTCACACTTCGCCGAGAAATATTGCTCAGGCCGTAAAGGACAACATTTGTCTTGAAAACACATATATTGAAAGCTGCGAAATTGCAGGACCGGGTTTTATCAATTTCCGTCTTAAAAGAGAGTTTTATTCCGACGTGGTTCTTGACATCCTCTCAGAGGGTGAAAACTACGGTTCTTCACAGATGGGCAGGGGAAAGAAAATCAACGTCGAGTTTGTTTCCGCCAATCCGACCGGACCGATGCACATGGGTAATGCCAGGGGCGGAGCTTTAGGTGACTGCATGGCGGCAGTGCTTGAAAAGGCGGGTTATGACGTCGAGAGAGAATTCTATATAAACGACGCCGGAAATCAGATTGAAAAGTTCGCTCTATCCCTTGATATAAGATACCGTCAGCTTTATCTGGGCGAGGACGCTGTCGAGCTTCCCGAGGACAGCTATCACGGAAGGGATATTATTGAACGCGCAAAGCAGTTTGCGGATATTTACGGTGACGGGTACCTTAATAAGAGCGAGGAAGAAAGAAGAAAAGCTCTTGTTGATTTTGCGCTTCCGAAAAATATTGAACTGATGAAAGAAAACATGCGCAAATATCGCATTGAATATGACACATGGTTTCACGAAAGCGTTCTTCATAAGGGCGAAATTGCCGATGTTATCGAAAAGCTGAAGGAAAACGGCTGCACCTACGAAAAAGACGGAGCCGTATGGTATAAAAACGCCGAAATGATGACAAAAATGCTTCTTTCTCAGGGCAAAACGCCCGAGGAAATCGAGAAGCTCGAGCTTAAGGACGACGTGCTTGTCCGTCAGAACGGCAACCCGACTTATTTTGCGGCTGATATTGCGTATCACCGCAACAAGCTCGAAAAAAGGAATTTCGACACGGCGATTGACGTCTGGGGCGCAGACCATCACGGTCACGTCGCAAGGATGAAATGCGCTCTTGAGGCAATCGGAATTGACTCTTCAAGGCTCGAAATAGTTCTTATGCAGCTGGTTAATCTCGTGAAGGACGGAAAACCCGTTAAAATGTCAAAACGTACGGGCGATGCCATTACGCTTTCGGATTTGCTTGACGAAATTCCCGTTGACGCGGCAAGGTTTTTCTTCAATATGCGCGAGGCGGGTTCGACGATTGACTTCGACCTCGGACTTGCGGTTGAAAATTCGTCGCAGAACCCCGTCTATTACTGCCAGTACGCCCATGCGAGAATCTGCAGTATTATTAAAAAGCTTCTAAGCGAGGGGATAGAGCAAAAAGAAGTTACGCGAGAAGAGCTTAAGCTTCTTTCTTCCCCGGAAGAAATTGAGCTTATAAGATTTTTGTCAACTCTTACGTCGGTAATTGAAGGCGCGGCGAAATTCCGCGACCCGGCGAGAATCACCCATTATGTCTATGACCTTGCGACACTGTTCCACAAGTTCTATAACGCGCACAAGGTTATGGTTGAAAACGAGGATTTATTGCAGGCAAGGCTTGCGCTTTGTGTATGCGTAAGGGATACGCTTCGCAATATGCTTTCGCTTCTTAAAATTTCGGCTCCCGAATCAATGTAGACAAAACGGATTTTATATTGTATAATACATTTCAAACCGCAGAAAGATGAGGTTAATTTATGGAATTTATAAACGCAGTTGAGCAGGTAGTTAAAGGCGTTGAGCCGACTCTTGCAAATCAGGGATTTTCAGCCGTCATTCCGGAAGGAACGCAGAAAGGCGATATTCCGTTTATTAAGGAAGAGGATAAAAAAATCCTTGAATACAAGGGCGACAAGGGTGTTGTAAGACTTGTTTTTGCAAACAATCTTATTTCGCTCATTTTCACCGACATCAAGTCCGACGAAGCCGACAGGCTCGATTTTAAAATCGGTTCGCAGTCGCTTTTTGAAACCGAAACACTTGACGAAAAGGAAATCCGTTCGCTCTGTAATATTTTTAACGAGGATATTGAGGAATTCTACGGCACAAAAACAGTTGCCAGAAGCGCAAAGAAGAATATCCCCGTTTCAAAGGCTGCGGCAAAGAGCGGCGCCATGCAGTACGACGCGAATACTCTCGCTTCAAGACTGACGGCGGCTTATCCGGAAATCAAGGAGCCGTATAAAGCGAATCTTGAAAAATACGGCGAATTCTACGGCGAGGAATTCTTTATAGAATACGGTCACAAGATTATTGACACAATTAAGCTCAGGGACAAACAGCTGCTTAAAAAGGTGTTTAATATTCTTAACGACATTTATGAAAACGGCTCGTCCGATGTTCAGGGACTCATTGCCGTTACAATTCTCGGCGAAATGGACAACAACCCCGAATTAATCGCAACCGCAAAAGAGTATATGTGCGAGGAAATGGCAGGTCCGGTTATCTACATTAATCAGTATTTCCAGACTGCGGCGGGCAAGCGCAAGAAGGAGCAGCTTAAAAATCCGCCGCCGTACAAGCCGAAAAAGGAAAAGAAGCCCGGCTTCTTCTCTCAGATGATGGCGGCTTCCGCGGGACAGAATCCCCCGACAATGCCGATGTAAAATAATTAAAGGCGTATCAGATGATACGCCTTAATTTTTTATTGACTAAATAAATTACGGATGATAGAATAAAAAAGGCAGAAACTTTATAGATTTTTCTATGTCAACTAAAATCTTTTTGGAGGCGAAAAAATGAAAAAGGCGATAAGCGTATTTCTTGCAGTTTTGACTCTTATGTCAGTTTTTTCTCTTTCTTTTAATTCGTTTGCATATTATGAAAACGAATGGGTTCAGGAAGACGGGAACTGGTACTATTACGACTATGACGGTGAAATGCTGTCGGGCGGAGTCAGATACGTATATTGTGATGAAACATACTGTTATTTTGATAATGACGGCGCTCTGGACAAATCAAAAAACGGATGGTACAAGTGGGAAAATTCTCCCAACGAGTATTTCTGGCTTTATTTTAAAAACGGATATGCATTTAAAGGCTGGCTTAAAGACGGCGGAAAGTATTATTATCTTGCGCCCGTAATGCTCAAAGGAGGAGCGCGCGAAACATATGACAACGGTACCTATGCTGTTTACTTTTTCAATAAAGACGGTACATGGAATAATAAAAAGAACGGCTGGGTCAAGCAAAAGGTAGGAGGAGAATACGAGGGATACCAAACATATTGGTATTATTTCAAAAAAGGTAAAGCCGTAACAGGTTGGAAAAAGATTGACGGGTATTGGTATTATTTTACTCCGGAGATGTCAACCGGAATTCAATATGTCTCCTCAAGCTCTAAATACTATGCGTTCAGCGGTACCGGCAAGTGGTTGTCAAACAAAAGCGGATGGTATAAATCATACGGCTCATGGTATTATCTTAAAAAAGGCGTAGCTGTTGAAGGCTGGAAAAAGGTTGACGGAAAATGGTATTATCTTAATCCTTGGATGTATGGAGAAGGCCCGCACACAATTGACGGAAAATCCTATTATTTTAACAAAGACGGTTCCTGGATGGAAAAGGGCGGCAAGTGGTATCTTGACTCGCGCGGGTATTGGTTCTACTACAAGAACGGCAAGCTTGCAACAGGTTGGCAGAAAATCGGCGGCAAGTGGTATTATTTTGATGAGAGTATGCTTCACAGCGGTTGGGCATTTATTGACGGAAAATGGTGTTATTTCAATCCTGACGGAACATATAATGCTAAGATTTCCAGCGAGAGAAACTGATTTGATTATCAAAAAAACGGCTTTCCCTGCAAAGGGGAAGCCGTTTCATTTTTTATTTCTTATCGAAGTTTAATACTTATTTCTCCGCTTGTAAGCGTTTTTAGCGTGCCGTCGGCAAGCTTTACAATCAATCCGCAGTTTTCGTCGATTCCTATGGCTTCGGCTGTGAAGCTTTGAGCGTTTTGTTCGAATGATATTTTTCTTCCCAAAACAAACGAACGCGAACGGTAACTGTCTGTTATTCTTTCATTTTCGAGGTTTTCTGAAAATGAAAGGAGCCTGTTTATTATATCTGCGATTAATATATTTCTGTCAACGTCTTTGGCATTAAGAGAGCCTGCGACGGATTTTATTTCGTCGGGAAAGCTTTCGGTTGATACATTGATTCCTATGCCGGTGACGACGCTCGGATTGCCTCCGTTTGAGTGAGGAACTGCTTCGGTGAGAATTCCGCAGACCTTTTTGCCGCCGACAAAAATATCGTTAACCCATTTGATTTCCGGCTTTTTGTCGGTGAGCTTTTCAATCGTTTCGCAAACTGCGACGGCTGCGGCGACAGTGATTTTTACGGCTTTTCCGACGGGGAGGTCCGGCTTTAAGACGACTGTCATATAAATTCCTGTTTCGCCCGGCGAATAAAACGAGCGGTTTTGCCTTCCTCTTCCGGCTGTCTGACTTTCGGAAATGACGGCAAAAACACTGTTTTCGCCCGCTGAAATTAACCTTTTCGCTTCGTTATTTGTTGAGTCAATGCTGTCAAAAACGAGTATTTTAATATTCTTATATTCGGGTTTAAGAGCATTTTTGATTTTTTCGCCGCTTAAATACATTTTTATCACCTTTGTTTATTTTAACACCTTTTTTTAAAACGGGCAATTACATTCTTGTAAACTCTGAAAAATGGCTGTATAATGAAAACGATAAGGCGGTGATACGGTGAAAAAGCTTAACGTAAGGGAAATAGGCAAAGGAGTTTATCTGCTTGACGAGCTTTCGGGCGCGAACTGTTACCTTGTTGTCGGAAGCGAAAAGGCGTTGCTCGTTGATTGCGGGACGGGTTACTGCGACCTTAAGGGAACTGTTGAAAGCCTTACTTCTCTCCCCGTTGAGGTTATAGCGACTCACGGTCATGTTGACCACATCGGCGGCGCCGGAGCATTTAAAGAAATATTTATTCATTATGCGGACACAAAGCCGGTTAACAGAATTCAGTTTACCGTTCCCGCGAGGAAGCTTTTTGCTTCGGGAATTGCCGGTGCAAAAGAACAGGGCATGAAGATTTCGGATGTAAAAAAGGGAGAGTATAAAACAAAATTCATCCCCATTGACGAAAGCTTCAGGTTCGACCTCGGCGGAAAAGAAATTAAGATTAAGCACACTCCGGGTCACACCGTCGGAAGCATTGCCGTAATAGACGAAACAGATAAATATATTTTCAGCGGCGACAATGTCTGCGACGCGCTGTGGATGTTCCTTCCCGGCTCGACGAGTATTGAGCAATGGCTTCCCTCTGCACAGTGGCTTTACGAAATGAGTAAATCATACCGGATTTTCTGGGGTCACAGGAACGCCGAGCTGACAAGTGAATATATTCTTCAGGTTGTCACTTGGGGAAGGGAAATTCTGGCAAAGACAAAAAAGAACGCTCTTTTTTCAAAAAAGAAACAGTATCCCGAAAGGGAAGACGGGATTATTTATATGACCGGCAAGGTTTTTAAAAAATGAGGTGCTATAATGGAAGAAAAAACAGTTGAAAACGTACAGACTCAGGAAAAGGTTTCCGCGCTGTCCAAGTTCTGGCTGTGTATGGCAGACTGCCTTTGCGGCACTGCCAACGGCCTGCTTACGGGCGGCGGAATGTCGTATTTCTTTGTAAATTACCTTGGTCTTGACAAATCACTTGCAAGTATTGTCTGGCTCATTTTCGGCATCTGGAATGCGTTTAACGATCCGCTTTTCGGATATATTTCGGACAGAACAAAGTCGAAACTCGGAAGAAGGATTCCGTATATCCGTTACGGCGCGATTTTCTATGCGATAGTATTTATTGCAACCTGGTACACATGGACTCCGAAAGCCACCGATACGGCTTTGTTTATACAAATGCTTGTAACGCTGTTCCTGTTTGACACGCTTTACACGGCTATTGCAACCTCGCTTTATGTTATGCCCTATACAATGGCAGTTTCAAACAAGGCAAGAAGCAATATCTTTTTATGGAAGATTTTCTTTACGCTTATTTCTCTGGGCGTTCCGCTTGTCCTTCTGCCGAACATTAAACCGAATCCCGGCGAAAGCCCGAGACAGTTCCAGATAATTATGACGGTTCTCGGAGTTGTGATATTTGCGGTAATTTTCGCTTCGACCTTCTTCTACAAAGAAAAGGTTCACAGTGAAAACGAGGAGACGGAAAACATTTTCAAGGCGGTTATTTCCTGCTTTAAAAACCGCTCGTTTGTTGTTTTTGAAGTGCTTTCATTTACGGTTATTTTTATTCAGAATATCCTTATGCAGGGCGTTATTTATTATTTCGACGCCTATGAAAACGTTCCCATGGCGTTCGCTTACGGGGCGCTTGGACTCGGCGCAGTGTTCGGCGTTGTTCTGTTTGCAAGAAAAACCTCGGTATGGGGCGTAAAAAAATGCACGTTTCTTATGTGCGTCGTTTTTGCAATCGGCGCAACTGTTATGGTGTTCTTCGGCAAGTTCCTTCCCGTCGCACTCGTCTGTTTCTTCACCGCAGGCATGGGATTTGCGGGCGGAATGTATCTGATTCCGCTTATGAACGGCGATGTTATCGATTACGATGAAAGCGTTACGGGTGTTCGCAGAGAGGGAATGTATGCGGGCGTTAACAGCCTTATTACCAAGCCCGCAATCAGCCTTGCGAATGCGGCGTTTCTTATGATAATCGGTTGGTTCGGTTTTGATTTTGACAAAAAAACCGCCTTGCAGACTGCCTTTGCGAAACAGGGAATTCTTGTTGCGTGGATGGCAATCCCGGCAGTCCTGCTCGTGATTTGCGCGTTCAGCCTCAAATTCTATCCGCTTGCAGGCGAAAAGTGGCTTGAAACAAAGAAGCAGCTTGAAGAAAGACATAAAAACGACTGAACTTATTTAAAAGGCTTGAATATTAACACGTTTACTGTTATTATTTAATCAATCGTTATTTATATTATAAATTAGGAGGAATCATAATGTTTTGCAGAAATTGCGGTGCTTCAATACCGGACGGCTACAATGTATGCCCGAGTTGCGGAAACGTTCAGCAGGAAGTTAATCAGGCAGGCGCTGCTTCGTCATATCCCTATCAGCAGCCTGGGCAGCCTCAGCAACCTCAGTATCAGCAGCCTCAACAGGGATATCAGCAACCCTATCAGGGATACCAGCAGCCTCAACAGGGTTATCAGCAGCCCTATCAGGGTTATCAGCAGCCTCAGTATCAGACCCCGACAGGACCTATGCCGAATCCAAGCAGCTATCTTGTTATGGTTATTATCGGATTTTTCCTGGGAATCCTTTGGGGAGTTCTTACAATCGGCAGCTATACAAAGCTCAAAGACGCAGTTGCGAGAAATGACTCTGTTGAAGCGCAGGCGCAGGCAAAGAAAATCCGTACGGTTTTCATTATCGGTCTTGTTATAAACATTTTTGCGTTTTTTGGATATATCGCTCAGGGCGCGCTTTCATAAGGTATTGCTGCGCGGACGATATACCCGACTGAGCTGCTTTTCCGACGAAAAAAGATGATTAAACTATTGACAGCGGGGGCTTGGATTGGTATAATATCCCTTGCCCTTGCTGCTATGGCTCAGGAGGCAGAGCACATCCTTGGTAAGGATGAGGTCACCAGTTCGAATCTGGTTAGCAGCTTATAAAAAACACCGACTCTTTTGAGCCGGTGTTTTTTTATATTTTCAAAAAATTCCGTACAATGCCAAAAATAACCATTACTGCAATCATGAATCGGAATGAAATTTCGGCAAAGCGGTCTTTGCGGCGGTCGTACCTGATGTAAACGTAAATCAGCCTTGCGGCAGTTGCCGCCATCAGCGGAATTAAACAGAACAGAGCCCGGTTATAACGGAATGCTGACACAAAATCAAGTCTCATAAAAGAAAGACACATTCGCGATACGCCGCAACCCGGACATTTTAATCCGGTTATCTTATTGAAAACGCATGGGAGTCCCCAGCCTGTCAGACGATAGAACACTGTGTAAAACACCCCGATTCCAAGAAGAATCAGGGTGTATACGGCAAGCTTTAATGCCCGTTTTTTCATTATGCTCTGGGAGCGCCGTAGAATTCAGCGATTTTGTTCAGTTCGCTCTGAATAAGCGCCCATGAAACAATACCCAAGCCTACAAGCGAAAGGACAAGATATAAAACACCGTTTTCGGATGAAGTGGGTAAACCTCTTATGCGCCTGGCCTGACTGATTGCATCGCCGGCTTTGTAGAGCCAGATCCACTGGTAAATACCGCAGGTAACGATTGAAAGAAGAACAACCATTCCGCCGGAAGGCGCGTTTGTATCGCCGGAAGCCTCGTTAAGTTCATCTGCCATGCTAATCATCCAGATAATACCGTAGATACCGAAAGTAACAATTGAAAGAATTATTGCAATCGCTATGTTACGTTGACCGAAGCTTACAGGCCTCGCCTGCTGAGCGTAGCCCTGCTGAGCGTAGCCTTGCTGAGCGTAACCCTGCTGAGCGTAACCCTGTTGAGCATAACCCTGCTGGTTGTTGTACTGATTCTGCCCGCCTAAAGGTGTACCGCAGTTGGGACAGAAACCTGTGTTGCCGTTAAACTGTGCGCCGCATTTAGGACAAAACATCTTTTCACACTCCTTAAATTGTGTTTTAATGTAGCGGTACAATTATATCATATAAATACGGGTTTGTAAACAATGATTGTAAAACACTCGCTTTATCGTTCGCGCCTCTCTTAGTTTTATGCAAACAAAACACCGCATACCCGAATGGGTATGCGGTGCTTTACGCGGAAGGAGAGACTCGAAATGCCCCTCAGAAATATGGTCGCCTTGCTCGCTTGGAGCGCTTCG
>Ga0247608_10001350_pt1 | contig 34359 bp, 22 predicted proteins | sample 176DNAGHGlowgp2_FD_193490 | JGI IMG/M metagenome (GOLD analysis project Ga0247608, IMG submission 193490) | Sheep rumen microbial communities from Palmerston North, Manawatu-Wanganui, New Zealand - 1766 DNA GHGlow gp2 | ecosystem: Host-associated > Mammals > Digestive system > Stomach > Rumen ...
GAAGTTTGTCTTCTATCTTTAGCATAACCTTTCATTTGGCTATACGAAGATAGTAAAAATAATCGACTAAACCAAATAAATAATTGATTATTAGCACGTTGCAATAATATTGGCGAGGCAAAGGATAAAAGTAATCCTGTAATTGAGCGGGACTTTTTCAGCGGCCTCTCTCCAGGGCCGATTTGGTGTCGAGGCGGTCGTTGATGATCGCACGCCACCGGAAACTACACGATGCTGGTGCGTTTGGTCCAGTCGATGATTTCGGGGATGTAGCCGAAGGCGAGGCCGGTGACGGTGTCGGCGCAGCCGTAGTAAACGGCCATGCGGCCGGTGGCGCTGTCGGTCAGGGCGGCGCAGGGGAAGGCTACGTTGGGCACGTCTCCCATGCACTCGTACGGCGTCTGCGGCGAAAGCAGATAGGGACCGCTGCGGGCGAGCACCTTCCAGGGCTGGTCCAGGTCCAGCAGGGCGCTGCCGAAACTGTACACATAGCCGTTGCAACTGCGCAGCACGCCGTGGTACAGCAGCAGCCAGCCTTCGGAAGTCTCGATGGGGATGGGACCGGCGCCGATCTTCATGCACTGCCAGGCACTCTGCTCAAATGCGGCGGGAGCCATGACGTGACGGTGGTGCCCCCAGAACTCCATGTCGGGCGATTCGCTGTAGAAGATATCGCCGAAGGCGGTATGGCCCGTGTCGGAAGGACGGGACAGCATGGCATACCTGCCGCCGATTTTGCGGGGGAACAGCACGCCGTTGCGGTTGTAGGGGAGGAAAGCGTTTTCTACCTGGTGGAAAGTCTCAAAGTCGTCGGTCCAGGCCAGGCCGATGGTAGGGCCGTGATACCCGTTGCACCAACTCACCCAGTACTTGCCGTCCAGCAGCGTGACGCGCGGGTCATAGCCATAGACCCACTCGGCCACTTCGGGGTCGGCCCCGGTGAAGCGGAGCACCTCGGGCTTGATGTCCCAGTGCAGGCCGTCCTTGGAGAAGCCCACGTGGAGGGCCATGCGGCGGTTGGTGTCGTCACAGCGGAAAACGCCTGCGAAACCGTCCTTGAACGGCACCACGGCGCTGTTGAAAATGCTGTTGGAGTCCGGCAACAGGTCGCGGGGAATTACCGGATTCCGGGAGTAGCGCCAAAGGGGGGCGCAGGAGCCTGCCGGCCGGTCTTCCCAAGGGATGTTCGGAAGGGCGGGGCCCACAATTTTCAGATTGCTCATCTTGCTAAAGGATTGATTACTATATTATTGTCTTGATCTTGCAGGAGTCTTAGGAGGCGGCTGGCGCATTCGGCCGCCGCCGCCAGGGGATCCTCTTCCTGCACCGGCACCACGCAGGGGACGCCGGAGCGGCGGATGTCGTCCAGGAGTTCTTTCTCTTCGGGGATGGGGACCACCACCAGGGCATCCGCCTTCCGGGAGAGGAAAAGGTCGGTAAGGCGCTCCAGGCGCACCGGGTCTTCCTGCGAATACCCGAACAGCAGGGTGCAGCCCTCCGGCAGGGTCAGTTTCTCCAGCCGGGCCGCGAACTGCCCGTAGTACGGGGCCGATGCATCCGGCAGGATCACGCCCACCACCAGGGCGCGGACCTCGCGGCGCAGCACCTTCGCCACCGGACGGTAATTCATCCGGCGGGCAACCTCCAGGATGTGCTGGCGGGTGCTTTCGGCCACGCGGTACTTGGGCTTCCCGTCAGCCTCCAGGCGGTTGTTCATCACGAAGGAGACCAGCGCCACGGAGACGCCGGCTTCTTTTGCGATATCCTTGATGGTGGCGGTTTTAGGCATGCTCGTAACGGTCCAGGGCTTCGGCCATGAGCGAACGTCCCACCTCGGCGATTTCCTCGGCGTGCGAATACCCGTACACGCCGTGATAGGTGTCGAAGGGAAGATCCACCAGGATGTCCGGTTTGGTGAGTTCGATTCCCATCCGGGCGATGGTGCAGTTCATGATGCCGAAACTGCGCTGGAGAATCTTGAAATAATTGTCGCCGGCCGACACCGGCAGGTGTTCCTCCTTGCCGTCCGCCACCAGGCGGAACTCCTGCAGCGTAGTCTGGATGCGCTGGAGGAGGGGCTTGTCGGCCTTCCCTTCCGTGAGGGCGGCGCGGCTGTCCAGGAAGCCCTGGATGGTAGCGGCATCGATCTGGTTCACGTTGAAGCCTACCAGGATGTCCCCGGGGGTGCGCTGCACGCGGTTGAGGGGGAAGGTGTTCACCATGCCGCCGTCCACCAGCGTGCGGCCGTTCACTTCGGCCGGCTTGAACATGGACGGGATGGAGATGGAGGCGCGGATGGCCTCGAAAAGCGGCCCTTCGCGGAAAATCACTTCCTCTCCGGTGAAAAGGTCCGTGGCGATGGCGGTGAAGGGGATGGGGAGGTCTTCGATGTTCACCTCCGGAACCCGTTCCTTGATGGCATTGATCACCCGGTCGCCTTTCACCAGGTAGTTTTTGCTGATGGAAAAGTCCATCAGCGTCACGACATCGACCGGATCCAGGCCGAAGAGCCATTCCTTGAAGGCCTCCAGGCCGCCGGCCGCGTAGATACCCCCCACCAGCGAACCGGCGCTCACGCCGGCGATGGACGTAATCTTGTATCCGCGCGCAAGCAGTTCCTCGATGGCGCCGATGTAGGCGAATCCCCTCGGGCCGCCGCTTGCGAGCGCCAGGGCAACGTTTTTCTTCTTCTTTTTACTCATGATAAATTTTGTCTTCATACAGGCCGATGCCGCAAAGGAGTGGCTTGGCCAGGGATTCGGTCACCGTGATCCGGATTTGGGAAGCCTCGCATTCCGGGAGCAGGAGGATGCGCTTGCATCCCACCGTGGTCTCCTGTGCCAGGGGTGTCCAGCCTTCGGCCGTGAGGGCTTCCACCGTGAAGGCGGCGATGCGCTGCCCCTTGGCGATGTCCTCCTGCAGCACCAGGCGGTTGAACGGTCCCTTGGCTTCCACCGTCCAGGTATTGCCCTTCCGGCTCACCTTTCCGGCAAGGTCCCGGGCAAAAATCCGGTCCAGCGCCTCGCGGAACTCCATCAGGCGCACCGAGTCGATTTCGTGGATACGGCCGCGCGTATCCGGCGGCACGTTCAGCAGCAGCAGGGAATTGCGCCCCACGCTCTCGTAGTAAATCTTCAGCAACTCCGGCACGCTTTTCACCCGGTCGTTTTCCGACTCCTTCCAGAACCAGCCCGGACGGATGGAAACATCCGTTTCGGCCGGAATCCAGGCTTGGCCGTCCCGGTCGCCCTCGTTGAGCGATTGCAGGGAGGGGCTGCCCTTGCCGGGCGTGAAGCCCTCGGTGTTCAGCGTACCCCAGTTGGTGCGGCCGGCGTGGCCTTCCTCGTTGCCCACCCAGCGGCAGCCCGGGCCCACATCGCTGAAGATGACAGCCTGGGGCTGATGGCGGAAGACCGTCCCGTTGAACAGCGGCCAGTCGTACTCTTGCTTTTTCCCGTTGGGGCCTTCTCCGTTGGCCCCGTCGAACCACTGTTCGAAAACCGGCCCGTAGGTGCCTCCCAGCACGCTTTCCAGGGTTTTGACAAACACGTCATTGTATGCCGGCGTGCCGTAGTGGGGGTCGTTGCGGTCCCAGGGCGAGATGTACACGCCGAACTTGATTCCTTCTTCGGCACAGGCCTCGGACAGTTCCTTCAGCACGTCTCCCTGCCCGCCTCGCCAGGAGCTCTCCCGCACGGTGTGGGCCGACACGGGGCTGGGCCACAGGCAGAAGCCGTCGTGGTGTTTGGCCGTGATGATGATGCCCTTGAAGCCCGCGGCCTTGGCAGTGCGCACCCACTGGCGGCAGTCCAGGCCGGTGGGGTTGAAGAGGTCTTCGGCCTCGGTCCCGTCGCCCCATTCGGCGCCGGTGAAGGTGTTGGGCCCGAAGTGACAGAACATGTTCATCTCCATGCGCTGCCATTCCAATTGCTGCGGCGAGGGAACGGCCCCGTAGGGCTTTTCTTGGCAGCCGGCGGCCAGCAGGACGGCGGCCGCTGCGAGGACAAGGGATCTATTCATAGACAAGGGTAAAACGATAGGTGTAACTTTGATCGGCCCAGAGGGTCCTGGACTCCTCGGGACGGGCGCCCCAACTGTCGTAGCCGCCCACGCCGGTCATCTTGTAGTCGATGCAGACCTCGGTGAAATCGCGCACCGGCACATCGCTGATGTGTGTCTGGCCCTTTGTGTAGCCGCCGTCCAGGTCTTCCACGGTCTGGCGGAGGGCGTTGAACTCGAACGTTCCCGCGCTCCGGACGGTCAGGGGGCCGATTTTCAGCCAGGTGGTTTCGGTGTGGTGGCCCGTCTCCTGCGGCCGCACATAGGGGAAGTATTCCTCCCGGGCCGATGACTTCCAGATTCGCTTGGAGGCCCCGCTGGCACGGTCCCAGTAGTTCTCTACCGGGCCTTTGCCAAAGTAACTGAAGGCATCGTCGGCCACATGGAAGCGGATACCCAGGCGGGGGATATCGGTCGATTCTCCGTCGGGGGCGGTGGTGACATCCACCTGCAGGGTGCCGTCGGGGAAGACAGTCCACCGCTCATCGGCACGCACGCCGATGCCCTTCACGGCGATCACCACGCTGCCGTCATCGTTCTTCCGGGCCCGGACAGAGGTCGGGACAGGGTAGGCGCGGAACCGCTGCATGCGCTTCTGGGCGCTGTTTCCGTAGTCGTTGTCGGTGGGGGCCCGCCAGAAATTGGGCTGTACCCCGAAGCCGGGCAGCACCGCATCGGCCCCGTCCACCCGCCAGGATTTCACGCCGCAGGTGCTCTTGTCAAAGACCAGTTCCACCTTCTTGCCACGCACCACGATCTGGGTGTCTCCCTCCGTGTAGTTGAGTTCTCCCTTGGCTTTGTGCTCGAAGGGAACGGAGGTGTCCTTGAGCAGATATTCGTCGCAGGCAACGACGGACGCCCCTTCCAGCACTTCAAAGAAAATACGGTACTCCCCGGGGCGTTTCATGCGCGGAAGTTTCACCCGGAACGCTTCGGCCGTCTGGGGAGCGGTCCGGAAGCGGAGTTTGCGGCGCAGCCACCAGAACGGACGTTTGCCGTCGCGCTCCACCCAGTAGCGGATTCTGTACTTGTCCAAGTTGGTGAAATAGTGCCGGTTGAAAATGGAGAAAACCCCTCCCAGCGTATCCACAGGGGTGATGGAAACATTCTGGTGGACATGCTTGACCTCGTAGAAGGCGGGGTGCGGTTCGCGGTCCGGATTCACGATGCCGTTGCAGCAGAAGTTCTGGTCGGAAGGGGCGTTTACGCCGTAGTCGCCTCCATAAGTCCAGCCGCGCTCCTTATCGTACAGGCCCTGGTCCACCCAGTCCCAGATAAAGGCGCCCTGGGTGTTCACATGGGCATAGATGCCTTGCCATTGCAGGTCCAGCGAGCCGTTGCTGTTGCCCATGGCGTGGGAGTATTCCGAAGGGCACAGGGGCCGTTCCGAGTAGTTTTCGCCCATCCGGGTGAAGTACTCGGCATGGGGATACTGCGGCACCCGGATGTCGGTGTTCCACTCCGAGGTGGCCCGCTCGTACACCACCGGGCGGTTCTGCCCGTCCTTTTCCAGGGCCTTGAGTTCGTTGTAGGCGTTGTAGAAGTTGACGCCGTTGCCGCCTTCGTTTCCCATCGACAGGAAGGTGACGCAGGGATAGTTGGCTGTACGGTAGTACATGTTCAAGATGCGGTCGATGTGCTTGGCATACCACTCGGGCTGGTTGCCCAGGGTGCGGTCCAGGTCGTATCCCATGCCGTGGCTCTCGATGTTGGCCTCGTCATACACATAGAATCCCAGCGAGTCGCAGAGTTCGTAGAATTCCCGCGGCTGGGGGTAGTGGCAGGTGCGGATGGCGTTGATGTTGGCCTGCTTCATCAGCAGGAGATCCTCCAGGATGTTTTCCCGGGTGGTGTAATGGCCGGTATAGGGATTGTGCTCGTGCATGTTCACGCCTTTGAACTTCACGGGCTGGCCGTTGACCAGATAGGCGGCCACCAATTTGCCGGTTTCGTTCGGTATCTGCTTGATTTCCAGTCTTCTGAATCCCACCGGGAAGCGGGTGTATTCGCCGTTCACCTTCAGGAGGAGGGTGTAGAGTTCGGGTGTTTCGGCACTCCAGCGGCGTACGCCCGGGAGGCTGTCCGTCACCGTGTTCATCTGTCCGCTGAACTCGAAGGAGGCGTCGGCCAGGGTGCTGCCGTCCTTGTCAATGAGTTCGTAGGCGACTTCCACCGGGGCCGACGAGCGCATCCGGAGCCGGAAGACGCCGGTGCCCAGGTCTTCGGTGAGGGTGGACACGACGCTGAAGTCGAACCGGCAGTCCTTGCTTTCGCTGGACAGGTACACGTCCCGCTCCAGGCCGGAGATGCGCCAGAAGTCCTGGCACTCCAGGAAGGTCCCCTGACTGTAGCGGAAGATCCTCAGGTTCAGGATATTATCTCCTTCTTTCAGATAGTCGGTGATGCGGAAGCGGGCGAGGCTCTTGGAATCTTCGCTGTAGCCCGCTTCCTGTCCGTTCACATAGACATAGGTGCCGCTTTTGCTGCCGCAGAGGTTCAGGTACACTTCACGCCCTTTCCAGGCGGAAGGAACCGTGAAGCGGCGCTGGTACCAGGCTCCCGGAATCTCCTCCGGCAGCACGCCCGCCACCGGTTTGTCGGGGCGGGGGCAGAACTCGTAGGGAATGTTCACATAGATGGGCGTTCCGTACCCCTGCACCTCCCAGTTTCCGGGCACCTGGATCTTGTCCCAGGAGGAGGGCTTTTCCTGGGCCGACAGGATGTTGTCGAAGTATTTGAAATCCCATTCACCGTTGAGGCTCAGGTAGTTCTCGCTTTCCCGGAAGCCTTTTGAGAGGGCATCGGCCCGGGAGGCGAAATACACCACTTCCGTGCGGCGGGTGTCGGCGCCGACCGAAGTGGTCTGGATGTCCTGCCACAGGGGCAGGAGGGCGGCGATAAGCAGACTGATCATAGGTTGACGGTTATTTTTTGGCGGATGTCCTCGGAGGAGGCGCCCACCTGGATTTCAAATTCGCCGCTTTCCACGACACGCCGGTAATCGGCGTTCACCAGTTCGAAAGCGCTGCGCGGGACGGGCAGCCGGACGGTGACGGTTTCCCCGGGGCCGATGTTCACCCGCCGGAAGGCGCAGAGTTGCTTGCGCGGCCGCACGGTGGAGGCCACAAGGTCCCGCACGTACACCTGCACCACCTCGTCGCCCGCCAGCGAGCCGCTGTTGGTCACCTCCACGCTCACCGCGTCGTCTTCGAAGCGGGCGTTCCGGTACTCGAAGGTGGTGTAACTGAGCCCGTAGCCGAAGGGATACAGGGGAGCCTGCGACTCTTCCACATAGTCGTGGCTGTAGGGCATCTTGCGGTTGTAATAGACCGGGAGCTGGCCCACGCTGCGGGGCACGCTCACGGAAAGGCGTCCGGCCGGATTGTACCGGCCCAGCAGGACGTCGGCAAGGGCCGTGCCGCCTTCCTGGCCCGGATACCAGAGGGTGAGGAGGGCGTCGGCCTCGGCGGCTGCCCAGTTCTTGTCCAGCGGACGGCCTTCGATATAGACCACCACCAGGGGCTTCCCGGTGGCTTTCAGTTCTTTCAGGAGCCGGGGCTGCAGGCCCAGCAGGTCCAGCGTGCTGCGGTCGAAGCCTTCGCCGGCATCCATGTCGGAGACGGCGGCCTCGTCCACCACCGCCGCGCCGGTGTCAATGTACTTGGTCTTGAAGTCACGGGCCGACGAACCGCCCACCACGGCCACCACCACGTCCGAGCGGCGGGCGGCCTGCACGGCCTCCGCGATGCTGTTGGAGCGGGTGTCGCGCACGGCGCAGCCCTTCACGTAGGTGACGGCGGCTCCGGCACGCTGCAGGCCCTCCAGCATGGTGACGATGTTGTCCGGGTCCTGCGGAGCGGTGTAATCTCCCAGTTGGTTGTACATATTGTCGGCATTGGGGCCCACGAGGGCGATCCGGGTGCCGGCCTTGAGCGGCAGGACGCCGTCGTTTTTCAGGAGGGTGACGCTTTCCCGGGCCACTTGGGCGGCCACGGCGACGTGCTGCGGGCTGCGCACCTCCCGGGCGCTGTCTTCCGGAAGATACGGGTTGTCAAAAAGCCCGGCCTTGAATTTTCTTACGAGCACCCGCTTCACGGCGCGGTCCAGGGTGGCCATGGACACGCGTCCGGCCTCTACGGATTCCTTGAGGAGGGAGAAGCAGTGGGCGCCCAGGTCCACGTCCACACCGGCGTTCAGGGCCATTTCACCGGCCTGTTGCCGGTCTTTGGCCACGCGGTGGCTGGTGAAGATGCCGTCGATGCTCTCCAGGTCGCTCACGACGATCCCGTCGAAGTTCCAGCGGTCCCTCAGCACTCCCGTGAGGAGTTCCTTGTTGCAGGTGGTGGGAATGCCGTCGATGGAGTTGTAACTGGTCATCACGCTCAGGGCGCCGGCGTCGATGGCGGCCTTGAAGGTGGGCAGGACGTTCTCTTCCAGGTCCCGGATGCCGATGTGGCTGGGGCTGCCGTTGTGGCCGCCTTCGGGCATGCCGTAGGCCACGAAGTGCTTCAGGGTGGAGATGACGCCCTTGGAGGAGGTGCCCCGCACCAGGGCGCCGGCCATTTCGGCGGTAAGGAACATGTCCTCGCCGTAGGTCTCTTCCACGCGGGACCAGCGGGGTTCGCGGGACAGGTCGATCACGGGGCCGTAGCCGATGGTGCCGCCCACGGCCGTCAGTTCGTCGCCGATGACCTCGCCCACCTCACGGATGAGTTCCGTGTCCCAGGTGGCGCTGAGGCCGATGGAGGTGGGGAATACGGTGGTGCCGATGGCCATGTGGCCGTGCGGCGCTTCTTCGGCCAGCAGGATGGGAATGCCCAGGCGCGTGGAGTCGATGGCATAGCGCTGGAAGGCATTGAAGGCCTTTACGGCGAGGGTGGGATTGAGGCCGTTCTCCAGCGTCTTGCGGGTCCAGGGATCGGCCCGGAAAGCGCCCCAGAGCATGCCTCCGTGCTGTTCCTGGATGAATTTGCGGTAGGCGTCGGTGATGCGGACGTCCTCGCCCGTCTTCTCGTACATGGGCCAGCCCAGAGGGCAGAGGAGTTGCCCCAGTTTTTCTTCCACCGTCATCCGGCCGACGAGGTCGTCGGCCCTTTCTTCGGCCGGGCGGGAGGCGTCTTTGTACAAGGGGGCCTTCTCCCCGCAGGCGGCCAGCATCAAAGCGGCGGCGCCGGCCATCATCCATTGTTTCATAGGCTTATTCCGTTATGTCTTCCACCAGTTCGTAGTCCAGGAGTTTCTGTTCCAGGGAGGTGCCTTTCACGCGGATGCGGATGGGGTCTCCCAGGCGCAGCGAGCGGTGGGTCCTCCGTCCCACGGCGCGGTAATGGTCTTCGTCGAAAACGAAGAAATCGCTCTTGATGGTACGGTAGGGGACCATGCCCTCGATCTTGGTGGGCTCGATTTCCACGTACACGCCCCATTCCGTGACGCCGGAGATGTGGCCGTCGAACTCCTGTCCCACCTTGTCCTGCATGAATTCCACCATCTTGTACTTGACGCTCTCCCGCTCGGCCTCGGCGGCCACCACCTCCCGTTCGGAGGCGTGCTTGCACTGGAGGGTGTAGTAGTCCAGATTGGCCGAATCGCCGCCGGAGAGGTACTGGGCCAGCAAGCGGTGTACCATCATGTCGGGGTAGCGGCGGATGGGGGAGGTGAAGTGCGTATAGAAGCGGAAGGCCAGTCCGTAGTGGCCGATGTTGTCCGTGGAGTAGCAGGCCTTGGCCATGCTGCGGAGGGCGAGAATCTGGATGGCGCCCAGTTCGGGCTTGTCCTTGGCGTCCACCATGAGGCCGTTGAGGGTCTTGGCGATTTCCTTTCCGTTTTCGATGGAACCCACCTTGTAGCCGAAGTGGCTGGCGAAATCGCGGAGTCCGCTCAGTTTCTCCAGGTTGGGCTCGTCATGGATACGATAGACGAAAGTCTTGGCCTTGGCCAGCGCCTTGCCGCCCATCTTGCCGCCGGTGGCCACGAATTCCGCCACGGAGCGGTTGGCGAGCAGCATGAACTCTTCGATGAGCCAGTTGGCTTCCTTGGAGAATTTCTGATGGACGCCGACAGGCTTTCCGTTTTCGTCGATGTCCACCTTCATTTCCGGCCGGTCGAAGTTCACGGCGCCGTTGTCGAAACGGCGTTTGCGCAGTTTCAGGGCCAGATTGTTGAGGGTGAGCACGGCTTCTTTGATTTCGGGCGGGACGATTCCGCATTCGGTGCCCTCTCCGAATACCTCTTCCATGGCTTTGTCCCCGGCTTCGATGATGGCCTGGGCCCCTTCGTAGTCGAAGCGGTAGTCGGAAATAATCTCCGTCCGGCCGAACCAGGGGTTGATGACCTTGGCCTGCGGCGTGATTTCAAAGACGGCCGAGAAGCAGAGTTTCTCTTCCCCGGGACGCAGGGAGCACAGTTTGTTGGAGAGTTTTTCGGGAAGCATGGGGACGGTGCGGTCCACCAGGTACACGGACGTGCCGCGGGCCTGGGCCTCCTTGTCCACCGCCGTGCCGGGTTGCACGTACCAGGTGACATCGGCAATGTGGACGCCCACCTCGTAGTTGCCGTTTTCCAGTTTTTGGAAACTCAGGGCATCGTCGAAGTCCTTGGCGTCCGTGGGGTCTATCGTGAAGGTGAGCACCTTGCGGAAGTCTTTTCGGTCCTTGCGGTCCTTGTCGGTGATGGTGTCGGGAATCTGGTCGGCCGCATTCTCCACGGCCTTTTCGAAGCGGTAGGGAAGGCCGAACTCCGCCAGGATGGCATGCATTTCGGTCTCGTTCTCGCCGGGCATGCCCAGCACATCCACCACGTGGCCCTTGGGGCAGTTGGCACCCCGTTCCCAGCCGTCCACGACGGCCGCCACCTTCATGCCCCGCTGCCCGCCTTCCGGGACCGGGACCTCGATGTCGTACGGCATGGTCTTGGAACTCATGAGCACCCAGGCCTGCTTGCCCACGATATGGAGAATGCCCACGAAAGGCTTCCGGGAACGCTCCAGGATGGCGATGACTTCTCCGCTGCGGCGCTTGGCCGCTCCGGTTTTTTCCTGTGTGACAGCCACCCGGACGCGGTCTCCGTGCAGGGCACCGCGGGTTTTGTTGGCTTTCACATAGACATCGTCATCCTGTCCTTCGATATGGATGAAGGCAAATCCTTCACGGGACATCTGGACAATTCCCTCGTATTCGGGGACAATGTGCTTCTTCTTGTGATTCTTTCTGTTGGGACTGTTCTTGCGTTTGGACATGTTACTCGATTATAATCGAGTACAAAGATACGCATAATTTGCCAAATCAGCGAGACCATGGAAGCCCGTTTGATTGTGACGGCGACTAATTTTCCCGCCAGAGGAAGACTTTGTCGCCGCGGCGGGGGTGAATGCGTTCTCCCGGGGCGGCGTCGGGGTTGATGTGGTCTTCGGGCATGGCGTCCAGCGGGACGGCGACGGAGCAGCGGACACCCTGGGGGCATACGGCGGCGGGCCTGAGGTCCACGCGGAGCTCGTCGGCCTTCATTTCCAGCATGCCGGTAGTGTGGCCGATGAAAAGGAGCGTGTCCCCCTTGTGAAGGTCGATGGCCTCTACTTGGATTTCGACCACGTTAATGCGTGCAAACCAATTGGTTACCTTGCCTACGTACACCTTCTGACGGGTGGCGTGGGAGCCGTACCTGGCGCTCCATTCCCCCATCTTGGCGCCCAGGTAATAGCCGTCCCAGAAGCCGCGGTTGAAGACGGTGGCAAGGCGCTCCTTCAGGGCGGCGGCCAACTCCGGCGTATAGCCGCCTTCGGCCACGGCATCGGCCGCCCGGCGGTAGCATTCGGCCGTGGTTTTCACATAGTCGGCGCTGCGGGCGCGGCCTTCGATCTTGAAAACCTTCACGCCGGCCTCCACGAACTTGTCCATGAATTCGATGGTACAGAGGTCCTTGGGCGACATCATGTATTTGTTGTCGATGTGGATTTCGTTGCCGGTTTCGTAGTCGGTGACCAGATAGCCCCGGCGGCACACCTGCATGCAGGCGCCCCGGTTGGCGCTTTCCCCATAGGCGGCCAGCGACAGATAACATTTGCCCGAAATGGCCATGCAGAAGGCTCCGTGGGCAAACATCTCGATGCGGACCAGCTGGCCGGACGGGCCGGTAATGTGTTCGGACACAATGGCTTCGTGGATGGCTTTCACCTGCTCCAGGTTCAGTTCGCGGGCGAGGACCACCACATCGGCCCACTGGGCGTAGAAACGCAGGGCCTCCACGTTGGAAATGCTCAGTTGCGTAGAGATGTGCACCTCCAGGCCGATTTTCCGGCAGTACAGGATGCAGGCCATGTCAGAGGCGATGACGGCGTCCACGCAGGCGGCCTTGGCGGCGTCCAGGGTCTCATAGGCGGCCTGCAGGTCTTCCCCGTACAGGGTGATGTTCAGCGTCATGTAGGCCTTGATGCCATAGGAACGGCAGATGCGCATGATTTCCGGCAAGTCCTCCCGGGAGAAATTGCCCGCCGAGTGCGAACGCATATTCAGCCGGCCGATGCCGAAGTACACGGAATCGGTTCCGCCTTCGATGGCGGCGGCGAGGCAGTCGAAACCGCCGGCCGGGGCCATAATTTCCAGTTCTTTTTTCTGCATAGGCTGCAAAGGTACGCATTTTATTGCTATCTTTGCCATCGCTAACCACAAGACTTGATGAGAAAAACCTTTCTGAGCCTTCTCCTTCTCCTGGCCACAGGCGTAATGCTCCATGCCCAGGTGGAGTATGTTTATTTTGAAACCCGCGTCAGCGGCCGTCTCACCGGGGACAAGGTTACCCTCAGCGGAGACCATCTGAACCTGCATGTGAAGGGGAAGATCACCCCCACCCTTACCTATCAACTCCGACAGCGTTTCACCAAGCCCCTGTACGACCCCAAAAACCCGCTCAATGCCACCGACGTCCTGTCCCTCACCTGGGATTTCGCTCCGAAGTGGAGCGTCAATGCCGGCAAACTTCCCATCTTTATCGGCGGGTATGAGTGGGACGACGCCCCCACGGACCTTTATTATTGGAACGACTTTGCCAATACCATCGCCCAGGTGTATGCCCTGGGCGGAACGCTCATGTATCAGCCCAGGGAACAGCAACTTCTCCAGTTCCAGTTCAGCCACTCGCTCCTGCATATGGGACATCCCAACGTGTTCAACGCCAGCCTGGGCTGGATGGGGCAGTTCGCGCCCTGGTGGAAAACCATCTGGGGCATCAACTGGATGGACGACCCCTACCATCATCACATGGGATACGTGGCCCTCGGCAACCGCTTTGAGGTGGGGCCGGCCGCCTTGGAACTGGACCTGATGTACCGCCGTTCCCTGATCCAGAAATCGGCCGGTTTTGACGGATCCGTGGTGGCCCGGCTGGAGTACCGTATCCATGGCCAGTGGCTCCTGTTCGCCAAGGGCGGCTGGGACCTCAACGAAGCCGTCAACGTTGACCCGGACGGCATCGCCTACGACCTCACCGTGGCTCCCGGCACCCGCTATCTCTATGGCGGCGGCGGGGTGGAATATTTCCCCCTCGGCAACCGGAACCTTCGCCTGCACCTTGTAGGCTGGGCCGACGACCGCAGCCGGAAACTCAATCTGCTCCTGGGCCTCACATTCCGCTTACACCTTGTCAAGTAACTGTTTATGAAAAAATTACGTCTCCGTCGCTCGACGGTAGAAGCCCTGATATTCCTTCTGGTTCTTGGAACGGTCTTTTCCCTGCTGGGTTCCCGGATGGGGAGCGGGAATATGCTCAAGACCATCATGAACACCGCGCACGACCTGCTGCTCAACACCGTGTTCTACCTGATGGGCATCACTGTGCTCACCGGTGCGCTGTCCAAACTGATGTCGGAGTTCGGCGTGGTCACGCTGCTGGAGCGCTTCCTGCGGCCGTTGATGAAGCCGCTCTACAACCTTCCCGGCGTGGCGGCCCTGGGCGCCGTGATGACGTTCCTGTCCGACAATCCGGCCATCATCGCCCTGTCCAAGGACAAGACGTTCAGCGCCTATTTCAAGAAATACCAACTCATTTCGCTCACCAACTTCGGAACGGCTTTCGGCATGGGCTTCGTGGTGATCATCACCATGATCGGCTACGGGCATCTTACCGGCGCCCTCGTGGGGCTTTTCGGTGCTTTCTGCGGCTCCGTCATCAGCACCCGCCTCATGCAGCGCAATTGCCTGAAAACCTACCCCGAACTGGACTCCCCGGTGCAGGAAAGCGTAGTACAGGCCTTGCAGGATGACGAGGTGGACGTTACCCGGAAAGACGGCATCTTCATGCGTTTTCTTAACGCCATCCTGGACGGCGGCAAAAACGGCGTGGAACTGGGTCTCCAGATTATCCCCGGCGTTCTCATCATCACCACGGCGGTCATCATGATCACCTTCGGCGCCGGCCCTTCCGGCGTGTACGACGGTTCCTCCTCCCAGGGCGTTCCCATCCTGCCCTGGCTGGCCGAAAAAATCCACTGGGTGTTCGAATGGCTCTTCGGCTTCGAGCACATGGAACTTATCGCCTTTCCCATGACGGCCCTCGGTGCCGTGGGCGCTTCCCTGGGCCTTTTGCCCACCTTCAATGCCGCAGGCATCCTGGACGGCAACGCCATCGCGGTGTTTACCGCCATCGGCATGTGCTGGAGCGGTTTCCTCTCCACCCATACCGCCATGCTGGATTCCCTGGGATACCGCAAGGTCATTTCCAAGGCCATCGGCGCGCATGCCATCGCCGGCCTCTGCGCCGGCATCATCGCCCACTTCCTTTTTCTGCTGGTCTCGCTGATTTAGGGCGTCTTTTACCAGCTGATGGCGGGCTGCTTGAGGGCCTCGTGCAACTGGTCGTCGTAGCGCAGGCGCACCCGGATGCCGGCTTCCTGGAAGTAATAGCGCACGACGATTTCCTCTTCGATGAAGGGGATGATTTCGTCTTTTTTCAAACGCAGGAAGGTTTCTTTATCCATGTCCAGGGACTTCTGGAGGGCATCCAGCTCCCCGGAGAGCGTTTCCGTGAGACCGTCCTCGGCCAGGGATTTTTTCATCTCGTCAAAGAGGGCGCGGGCCTGGGAACGGTAGTCGAAGTCCTTGTCGGCCGCGTAGGCGATAAAGTCCTCGTAGTCTGTGAAACGGAAGTCTTCCACGGGGGGAATGCTCTCATGCCGGCGCACATAGTCCAGGGCATATTGTTCCAGCACGCCGCTGTACACCACCGAATAGGTGAGGCGGGAGTAGCGGTGGGCTTTCACGATGAAGTCGGGGGTGATGCCGCCGCCGTCCCGCACGGTGCGGCCGTGGGCGGTGGTGAAGGTATGCGTGAGTGAGTCGGGAATGTGGCCGACGCTGCCGTCCTCGTTGCGGTGCGAGTAGTCGATGGCCTGGACGCATCGGCCCGAAGGGGTGTAGTACTTGGCGGTGGTCACCTTGAGTTGGCCGTCGTAGGGCAGAGGGCGGATGCTCTGCACCAGGCCTTTCCCGTAGGTCCGCGTGCCCGCGATGGTGGCGCGGTCGTAGTCCTGCAGGGCGCCGGAAACAATCTCCGAGGCCGATGCGCTGCCGCCGTCCACCAGCACCAGGATGGGAATCTCGGTGTCGATGGGGTCGGTGCTGGTCTTGTAAACCTGCTCCTTGGCCGCCTTGCCCCTGGAGGTGAGGACGACGGAGCCCTTGGGCACGAAGAGGGAAACGATGTTCACGGCTTCGCTCATGACGCCGCCGCCGTTGCCGCGCAGGTCCAGCACCAGCCGCTGCATCCCCTGGGCCTTGAGTTTGTGGTAGGCGTCGCGGATGTCCTGGCCGACGCCTTCGGTGAACTTGCTCAGGAAGATGTAGCCGTCGGCCTCGTTCAGCATGCCGGCATATTCCATGGAGGGAAGGACGATGCGTTCGCGCACCACCGGAACGTCCATGACGTCACCGGCCTTCCAGCCCTCTCCGTCGCGGAGTTTCTTGACCCTCAGGACCACCGTGGTGCCGGGCTTGCCGCGCATTTTCTCGCTGCAGTCTCCGCTCTGGAGGCCATGGGTGGACAAGCCGTCGATGGCTTCGATCTCGTCTCCGCAGCGGAGGCCCGCCCGGGCGGCCGGGGAGTTGAAATACGGCTCGTTGATGAGGACGTTGCCGTTCACGTCCGGCTTATAGATGATGGCGCCCACGCCGCCGTAAGAACTGTTGAGCATCATCTGGAAATCTTCCTGCTCTTCTTCCGGTACATAGACGGTATAGGGATCCAGGGCGTCCAGCATGGCATCCACGGCGGCCCGCTCGATGCGGCCCACTTCCAGGGAGTCCACGTAGGAACGGTTCAGTTCCTTGAGGATGGCATTGGTCACTTCCACCCATTTGCCCAGGGTGAATTCTTTGGACTGCGCACCGGCGCAGATGGAAAAGGCCGCCACAGCGACCATTACAAGACTGATTCGTTTCATGACTGCACAAAGATAACAAAAAATGTGCTATCTTTGCGGCGGTTAATTAGTATGGATTTTATGAAATTGGTTTTCGCAACGGGCAACCCCGGGAAACTCCGGGAAGCTGCAGAGATTCTGGGCGAGGGTTTTGAACTCGTTACCCCCGCAGAAGTAGGTATCACCGAAGAAATTCCCGAAACGGGGTCCACCCTCAGGGCCAATTCCCTGCAGAAGGCCGACTATATATATAACAAGACCGGACTGGACTGCTTTGCCGACGATTCCGGACTGGAGGTGGATTTGCTGGGCGGCGCCCCCGGCGTGGAAACGGCCCGCTATGCCGGCCCCCAGCGGGATGCCGATGCCAACATGACCAAACTCCTTGGCGAGATGGCCCGCCGGGAGAAAGAGGCTGCCATGGCCCGCACCAACGGAATGACCACGGCCAAGGCCACCCGGTCGGCCCGGTTCCGTACGTCGGTTACGCTGATTGTCGGCGGACAGCACCATTTCTTCGACGGCGTGATGGAAGGCCGTATCGCCCAGGAACGTGCCGGCGAAGGCGGCTTCGGCTACGACCCCATTTTCGTCCCGGAAGGCTATACCCAGACCAATGCCCAGTTGGGCGAAGAAGTGAAAAACACCATCTCACACCGCGGAAAGGCCCTCAGGGCCATGGCGGACTATTTGCGTGGATAACATCGAACTCATCGTGCTGGCCACCACCAAGGTGGGGGAGAACGCGCTTGTGGTGCACACCCTCTCGCGGGAACACGGCCGGCGCGGTTTCCTGGTGCGGCCCGGCAAGAAGGCCGGCATGGCCCTCTTCCTGCCGCTGAACATCCTGGAGGCCGATGTGGTGGAAAACCCCAAATCGGCCCTCTGGGGCCTCAGGAACATCCTTTTGAAGGACGGCTTGCAGGGCATCCGGGGCAACCTGTACAAAAACACCATGACGCTTTTCCTGTCGGAGGTCTTGTTCCGCACGGTGCGGGACGGGGCTTTCGAGGACGGGTTGTACGAGTGGTGTCTGGGTTCCATCCTCACCCTGAACGAGTTGGAAAGCGATTTTTCCAATTTCCATATCCGCTTCCTGTTGGAACTCGCGGGCGCACTGGGCTTTCGGCCCAGTTTCGATGACATCGCCCCGTTTGCCAAGGAGAATCTCCGGGACTTGAAACCTTTCCTGGAACTGGACTTTGGGCAGTCCATGCTGGTTCCCCTGAGCGGAGCGTCCCGCAACGCCCTCTGTGAGTGCTTGTTACAGTATCTTTCCTATCACACGGAACAGAATATCCAAGTGAAGTCCCTGTCTGTCCTTCGGGAACTGTACCGCTGAGAAAGTTTGTTTTTTGGCGGGGAATGCCTATCTTTGAGGCATGAGAAAGATTGCATTCCTGGCAGCGCTGCTTGCCGTTTTTTCCTGTGGTTCATCGGCCAAGCCGAATCCGGAACCCACCCCGGAACCCGGACCGGACCCCACCCCCACCATTGTCTTTGCCAAAGGGGCCGATATCAGTTGGGCCTCCGAGATGGAAGCCGGCGGCCGTAAGTTCAAGAAAAAGGACGGCACGGTGGCTCCGCTGCTGGATGTCCTCAAAGACTGCGGCTTCAATTCCATCCGCCTGCGCGTATGGGTGAACCCCTACGAAGGCTGGAGCGGAAAAGGTGATGTGATGGAAGTGGCCCGGAAGGTGAAAGCCGCCGGAATGGCCCTGATGGTGGATTTCCACTACAGCGACTTTTTCGCTGACCCTTCCCGTCAACTGGTTCCCTCGGTCTGGAAGGCCGATGCCTCCGACGTAAACAAAATGGCCGCCCATGTGGCGGATCATACCAAAGACGTCCTGAGCGCGCTCAAGAACATCGGCGTGGAGGTGAAGTGGATCCAGATCGGCAACGAAACGCGCGGGGGCATGCTCTATCCCGCCGGCCAACTCAATTATGAAAACAAAGGGGCCGAATTCTACGGCTTCTTGAAACTGTACAACGCCGGTTACGATGCCGCCAAGGCCATCTATCCGGACGCCTTCGTGATGCCGCACCTGAACAACGCCTACGATTCCTCCAACAACGCCTGGTGGTTCGGCCAGTTCAAAGCACAGGGCGGCAAGTGCGACATGGTGGCGCTTTCCCACTATCCCCAGTATGAGCCGGACCCTTCCGGAACCAATTCCAAGGCCGTTTCCTACATCAAGTCGGTGGCCGCCGCCATGGGCGTGCCCGTGATGATCTCCGAGGTGGGCGTGAAGAGCCGGGCCAATGAGGCATCGGCCAAGTCGCTCCTCAAATCTTTCATGGACCAGGTGAGCAAACTGGAACAGTGTGCCGGCGTATTCTACTGGGAGCCCGAAGTGGACGGCGTCTGGAAGCCGGAAATCTACACCAAACCGGCCGAACTCTCCAAGTACAGCGGCAAGGCCGAATCCGGCGCCTGGAACGCCTACGACCAGGGTGCCTTCACCACGGACGGCAAGCCTACCTCCGTCCTGGACGTCTTCGCCGACTGATAAACCGCACATCAAAAAAAGGTTGCGACCTTTCCGGCCGCAACCTTTTGCTTTAGGAGAAACAGCGAGGGCTGCTATTTGCTCTGCTGAATCTGAGCCTGTGCAGCGGCGAGGCGGGCGATGGGCACGCGGAACGGGCTGCAGCTCACATAGTCGATACCGATGGTGTTGAAGAAGGAGATGGACTCGGGATCTCCACCGTGTTCACCGCAGATACCGCACAGCAGGCCGGGACGCTTGCTGCGGCCCTTTTCCACGCCGATCTTCACCAACTGGCCCACGGCCTTCTGGTCGATGTGCTGGAACGGGTCGGCATCGAGGATCTTGTTGCCGAGATAGTCACCCATGAAGGTGCCGATGTCGTCACGGCTGAAGCCGAAGGTCATCTGGGTAAGGTCGTTGGTACCGAAACTGAAGAACTCGGCGGCGCGGGCCATGCGGTCGGCCGTGAGGGCGGCGCGAGGGATTTCGATCATGGTACCGAACTGGTAGTCGATCAGTTGGGCGGTCTTGGCCTCTACTTCGGCCTTGATGCGGTCGCAGATGACTTTCTGGAAACTGAGTTCACGGGCGCTGATGGTCACCGGGATCATGATTTCCGGATGCGGGTGCAGGCCTTCCTTCTGGAGTTCGGCGGTGGCGGTGAAGATGGCACGGTACTGCGTTTCGGCGATGAGCGGGAAACTCACGTGCAGACGGACGCCGCGGTGACCCATCATCGGGTTCACCTCATGCAGGCTTTCGCCACGCTTCTCCACTTCCTTCACGCTGATGCCGAGGTCCTTGGCCAGTTCTTTCTTCTTTTCCTCACCCTGCGGTACGAACTCGTGGAGCGGCGGGTCCCGCAGGCGGAACACGACGGGTTTGCCGTCCATCACGCGGAGGGTTTCCTTCACGGCGGCCTTCATGAAAGGCTCCAGTTCGGCCAGGGCGGCCTTGCGTTCCTCGTCCGTGTCGCAGAGGATCATCTTGCGGAGTTTGGACAGGGGAATTTCGCTGTTGCGGCCATAGAACATGTGCTCGATACGGAACAGGCCGATACCCTGGGCGCCGAACTTGAGGGCGCGGGCGGCATCTTCCGGCGTATCGGCATTGGTGCGGATACCCAGTTTGCGGAACTTGTCGCACATGGCCATGAACTTGGCAAAGAGCGGGTTCTCACTGGCGTCCATGGTTTCGATGGCGCCTTCGTACACCAGGCCCTTGGCACCGTTCAGGGACAGCCATTCACCTTCCTTGAAGGTCTTATCGATACCGGCGAACTTCACGGTCTTGTCCTTGAAGTTGATCTTGAGGGCGTCGCAGCCCACGATGCAGCACTTGCCCCAGCCACGGGCCACGAGGGCGGCGTGGGAGGTCATGCCGCCGCGCTCGGTGAGGATACCCACGGCGGCGTGCATGCCGTCGATGTCTTCGGGAGAGGTCTCTTCACGGACCAGGATGCACTTCTTGCCGTTCTTGGCATAGGCGATGGCGTCCTCGGAGGTGAAGACGATCTGACCTACGGCGCCACCCGGGGAAGCGGGCAGACCCTGTGCCAGAACGGCGGCCTTCTTCTCGGAAGCGGGGTCCAGAATCGGGTGCAGCACCTCGTCCAACTGGGCGGGAGCCACGCGAAGGACGGCCGTCTTTTCATCGATGAGGCCTTCCTCCACCATATCCACGGCCATCTGCAGGGCGGCGAGGCCGGTGCGCTTGCCGATACGGCACTGCAGCATCCAGAGTTTGCCTTCCTGGATGGTGAATTCGATATCCTGCATGTCCTGGAAGTGGTCTTCGAGGCGCTTGCGGATGTCGTCCAGTTCCTTGTAAACCTCGGGCATGGCCTTTTCGAGGGATGCCAGGTTCTTGTTCTTTTCGCTCTTGGTGGCTTCGTTCAGGGGGTTCGGGGTGCGGATACCGGCAACCACGTCTTCGCCCTGGGCGTTGATGAGCCATTCACCGTAGAATTTGTTGTCACCGTTGGCCGGGTTGCGGGAGAAAGCCACACCGGTAGCGGAGGTGTCACCCATGTTGCCGAACACCATGGACTGCACGTTCACGGCAGTGCCCCAGTCATCGGGAATGTGTTCGATCTGACGGTAACGGATGGCGCGCTTGCCGTTCCAGGACTTGAACACGCCGCCGATGGAGCCCCAAAGCTGGGCCTTGGCATCGTCCGGGAATTCAACGCCCAGGACTTCCTTGATGCGTACCTTGAAAGCCTCGGCCAGATCCTTGAGCTGGTCGGCGGTGAGTTCGGTGTCGCTCTTGTAACCGCTCTGCTTCTTGACTTCTTCCATCATGCGGTCCAACTGCTGGCGGATACCCTGGCCGTCGGCGGGCTCGATGCCCTCGGCCTTTTCCATCACCACGTCGGAGTACATCATGATCAGGCGGCGGTAGGCGTCATAGACGAAACGCGGGTTGCCGGTTTTCTTGATCATGCCCGGGATGGTCTTGGAGCACAGGCCGATATTGAGGATGGTGTCCATCATGCCCGGCATGGAGGAACGGGCGCCGGAGCGGCAGCTGACGAGGAGCGGGTCGTTCTCATCGCCGAACTTCTTGCCCATGATCTTTTCCGTAGCTTCCAAGGCTGCGGCGACCTCGGCACGGAGTTCGGGGGTGTAACCACCGCCCAGACGGTAATATTCCGTGCAGCATTCGGTGGTGATGGTGAAACCAGCCGGCACGGGCATGCCCAGGAGGTTCATCTCGGCCAGGTTGGCGCCTTTGCCACCCAGGAGTTCTCTCATCTTGCCATCGCCCTCGGCATGCTTTCCGCCGAAACGATAGACTCTTTTCTTAATTTCTGCCATAAAAATGATATTAGGTTTAAAGTATAATTGCGCGTAATCGTGCAAATATACAATTTATTCGGCAAAAAATGAAAAGAATCTTCGCCGCTGTTCAGATTACGGGGTTTCTCCGGTCCACCCGGCGATGTCCCAAGGGCTGAAATCGTAGGTGAGCGCGCGGTGGTAACAGCCTTCGTAGCAGTTTTTTTTGGCTTCGTAATCGGCCTGGCACATCGCGAAACTGTTTTCCCGGGCCGATTGCTGCGGATCCGGGAAAATGGGATCCAGCACGTGGAGGACCAGCCGGACCTCCCGGAACGAAGGCGCCTGGAGCCGCGGCAAATCCTGCATCTCCACGAAAGTCGGAATCACAGGGACGCCATATTCGGCCGCGAAGAGGAAAGCGCCCCGCTTCCCGGGACGGGGTTTCCGGTAATTGAACCACATTTCCTGCTCGGGGTAGATGAGGATAAAGCGCCGCCGGTCCAGCTGCTTCTGCATCAGCTGCCGGAAGGCTCCATTCATATACGAAGGCTCCCGTATCAAGGGAATTACGTCGATGTTTCTGAGCACGAAGCCGTTGAGTCCCGGCATCACGAAGTTAGTTCCCTGGCTCACGGCGATGAGCCGACCCCTTCCGGTATCGAGGGCCATGCGCCGGAGGATGCCATTGTCGAAAGGGTTGAAGTGGTTGCCGGTCACAAAGGCTGCTCCTTTCACGGCGGCTATTTTTTCCAGGCCGACGATTTCGTTTACCCCGTCGCTGTACCGTCTCCGCCAGGCATCGACGACGGTCCTTGCCAGCAGATTCTTCGCTTTGAAAAGCGGGGAATCCATCCGGTCCACATAGCGGAGGATATCGGCCTTGAGGGCCTCGGGGGACCATTCCGGGTCGAAAGGTTCCGTTTTGTCGTTGAAGCGGCCCTCCGCAGCCGCGCGGCGGATGTTTTCGATGGCCTGGCTCCGCCCCGGTGTCACTAAGAGCATAAACGCAGGGCCGGTCTGGCTTCTATGAGGGAACGGAACGACACCGGAGCTTTGGCCAGGCGGGCGGCCATCCGGATGAGTTTGCCGATGGCGCCCTTATAGTTTTTCATAGCGTCAGTATCTTGGAGGAAAGCGTCGCGCCGGGCCCGGATATCGGCTTCGTAACCGGATGTGGCGGCATATTTCCAGAAAATGTCGCCGAAGGGGACGCTCTCGTTGAGCCAGGGTTTGGAAGCGAGGTTGAAATGAATGATCTGGGGATTGTCCATGTAATGCAGGCACTCCGAAGGCATGGCGTTCCAGTCAGGGTCCAGATAGTGGATTCCCTGCCAGCAGAGGGTATTCAGGTAGTCCTGGTCGGGCGCCACGGTCTCCAGGCCATAGCGGCACACCCAATCCAGGAACCGGCCGGCCAACTGTTCTTCCCTCAGACGCTTGCAGTTTAAAAGCAAAACCCCGGAGTTTACATAATTATGATGGTCCACGCCCACATAATCGTCGATATAGCGCATGAACGGGCCGATTTTCTGGATGGAGTAGTCGGCCACGGCGCCCACCAGCCTGTTGCCGAGGGGTTCCCGGTACAGGAGAGAGATGTCGCCCGGGACCACGAGGTCCGCGTCCAGGTAGATGGCTTTGTCGAACTGGGGGAACAGTTCCGGAATGAAGAGGCGGAAATAGATGGTGAGCGAGGCAAAGGCACCGAAACAGTGTTGCTGCAGCTTTTCTACCCCCGGGAGGGCGTGCATCCGCTCGGACAGCGGATAAAAGCAGATATGGAAACGCTCGTCCGCAAAACGTGAAAGCCGCTCCCGGTTACGGGCCGAAAGGTCGTCGGCAAGAATATGAATCTGGTATTCATACGCCCGGGAGGCGTTTTCCTTGATGGAATTGATGGCAGTTGCAAGGAACGGCGAATAGGCGTCGTTCACGGAAAAGAAAATAGGAATGAGTTCGGTTTTCATGTCGTTCAAATCTTTTCGGTTTGTATCGCAAAAGTACTTCTGATGCCATTTTGAGAGAAAAAAATGTCATTGGGACGAACGGTTTGTGACGAAATCTGCATATTTGGGATAAAAATGCAGATTTTGGGACGAAAAAAATATTTTTCCTATCTTTGTCCCATTAAAAAGTGACGTATGAAGCCTATTTCGAGAACTTTCTACAAAATGCCGTCCCAAGTGATGTTCTTTACGGTGGTCCCGGTGTTCTTTTTTCTCTTTGTCCTGACGTATAATCCATTCAATATCAGTGATTTTCTTTCGGTTGCGCAAGGGCGGTTCACGCTCAATCTCATTATCTGCAGCCTCATTGTCCTGGCCGTTACAGTGCTCTCCAGGATGCTCCTTTTTCTTCTCAAACGCCTTCTGGACCTGAACTGGGCCCTATATATATTGTGGTGCGTGGGAGAAGTCGTTGTGAGCGGGCTCTTTATGTCCATTCCGCTCGGAATCGGTTGGGCAGGAGTGCGGACTTACTTCGGAACCATGTCTCTCTGTGTGCTGTACACGGCCGGAATCCTGGTCTTTCCGCTCTCTATCCTGACCATGGCCGTCCAACTCTATGTGATGAATGAAAGCGTTGGCAGGGCTCCCCGAGTGGATGAACGGACGCTCCTTCGCTTCTATGACGATCAGAAAAGGCTTAAACTGGTTGTCTCATCCGAGGCGGTATTGTATATTGAGGCAGAGGAGAATTATGTCCGCATCGTCCATCTTGACAATGGCCGTGTCAAGGAATTCACGCTGCGCTCCTCCATGCGCGCACTGGAAGAGAACCTGGTCCGGCACGGGCTTCTCCGCTGCCATCGGTCTTTCTTTATCAATGCCAGCCATGTGGAATTGCTGAGAAAAGACGCCAATGGCTATGCGCTGGCCCAGCTGGACCACAATGGCGCCAAGCCCATACCGGTTTCCAAGCGTTATTACGACGCGCTGGTGGCGCTTTTGTAAGCGCGTGAACATCAGGCGATTAAATTACAATTCTGTAAATAAAAATATTTATTTATTGCAAATTGAAAGAAAAATTTGTTTTGTGGATAAAAAACTGTAACTTTGCCCTCGGACATTGAAGTGATTTCATGTCTATTTGTTAAGTTCGTTTTATATACCCGAACGGCACCCTTGGGGAGGGGTGCCGTTCACTTTTTCCTTCCCTCGGGGAAGGGGCTTTGTCGCTTTGCTCCGAATGCCGGTAAAGAGCCTTAGAGGAGTTTGGCGGCGATTTCAGAGAGGTCGGAGCGTTCTCCCTTGCGGAGGAAAACGTGCTGGAAGAGCGCCTGGCCCTTCATTTTCTCTCCCAGGTGGGTGAGGCCGTTGCTCCACTGGTCCAGGTAGGGCTGGTCAATTTGGAAGATGTCTCCGGTAAAGACCATCTTGGTTCCTTCGCCGGCACGGGTGATGATGGTTTTCACCTCGTGCGGGGTGAGGTTCTGCGCCTCGTCCACGATGAAATAGACCTTGCCCAGCGAGCGGCCGCGGATATAGGCCAGCGGGGAGATGAGCAGGCGGTCGTCCTTGAGCATCGCCTCGATTTTGAGGGCCTGTTTGCTGGAGGGCTTGAAGCAGCGTTTGATGACGTCCAGGTTGTCCATCAGCGGCTGGATGTACGGGCTCATCTTGGAACGCTGGTCCCCGGGGAGGAAGCCGATATCCTGCCCGCCCAGCACCACCGTGGGGCGCGAAAGGATAATCTGGTCGTAGTCTTCGGCCTGTTCCAGGGCGGCGGCCAGGGCCAGCAGCGTCTTTCCCGTACCGGCCCCGCCGGTGAGCGACACCAGCGGAATTCTGGGGTTCAGGCAGGCGTCCAGGGCGAACTTCTGCTCGTCGTTGCGGGGACGGATGCCATAGGCTTCCCGGCTGCGCACGAGGGCGATCACCTTGCGGGAGGCGTCATAGCGGGCGCACACCGATTCTCCGCCGAAATTGAATTTGTACAATTGGTTGGGAGAGGGCTCCTTCTCGGAGACCTCCTTCCAGTCCATGCAGTTGTCCTGCCCGTAGGCCAGGCGCTGGACGGCCTCCGAAGCGGCTTCCAACTGGATGACTTCGCGCTCCAGGCTTTCCGTGACTTCGTCGTCCATGCGGTCGCGGAGGTAGTCCTGCACCTCCATGCCGGCAGCCTTGGCCTTGAGCCGCAGGTTGATGTCCTTGGTCACGAGGGCCACGAAGCGGCGGGGATTGTTGTCCCGCACCCACATGGCCGTGGACAGGATGCGGTGATCCTGGATGTCGTCCTTGAACAAGTCCTGGAATTCCGGGGCGAAGGGGTGGTTGGGCTCGATTTTGATAAACCCAAGTTTGGGCCCCAGCGGAACGCCCCGCTTCCCGAACTTCTGACGGTCGGTGAGTTTGGTGATTTCACGCATGAAGGCACGCGCATTGAACGAAAGCGCGTCGTTGCCCTTCTTGAACTTGTCCAGCTCTTCAATCACCGCCATGGGAATGACGATGTCGTTGTCCTGGAAACTCTTCACGCTCTTGTAGTCGTGAAGGATGATGTTGGTGTCGAGAACAAAAATTTTGGACATGGTTGTCAGTCTTCCCCTTCCAGGGTATTTAACAGAGATTCAAGTATTTGCGGAATTTGGACGGCTTCGGTCAGGTGCACCCCGCCATGCGAGGTGGCCGGATGGCCGATGGGGAAATACACCACATCCTGCAGAATGAGTTCCGCGTCGATGTAGTCGTAGTCGATGTCGGCCACTTGCAGCACCACGCCGGGCACTTCCCCGAAGAGCACCCGCACCTGCGAGGGCTCTCCATAGGCCTTGCAGACGTCCCGGATGCTGACATCGGCCCCGGTGCCGCCCGCGGTCAGGGCACGGAGGCATCCCATGAGCCCGCCGTCTCCCACGGTGGCTCCGGCCTTCACGATGCCGTCTTCCACCAATTCCCGCACCACTTCGTAGCAGTCGATGAAATAGTCGGCGTCGTTCACTTCCGGCGCCGTGGAGGGATGGGCTTCCAGCGCCTGGGCCAGGGCCGATCCCCCGAGCCGGTAGTCGCAGGGGTCGAAGGGAATGTAGATGAGCCAGTCGGATGCGTCCGGAACCAGCGTGCCGGGAGCCTTGCGCCGGCGCGAAATGCGCGGATTGGCCGTGCGGTAGGGGAGTTCGCGGAAGAGGGAGGTTTCCTCGTCCACCGCGTCTTCCTCCGCCACGGTGCCCGCCTTGAAGGACACCGACGGCTGTCCGCTGCAGACGGTGTAGCGGTCCAGTTTGAGCCCCAGCGCATCGATGTATGCGCAGGCGCTCTCCACCGAATGGTAGAAAGCGGCGGCATGGCCCATCTCCTTTCCGTTCCACTTCCAGTCGGCCTTGAGGGTGAGGTCTCCGAGGCGGAACCGGCCGCTCATCCAGATGGCGTCCACCAGGGCCTGGGCAACCTTGGAGGCGGTGTAGGGACCGGCGAAGGAAAGCGGCAGCGACCGTTTCCCGTCCAGCATCCCGGCATAGGCCTCCACGGCCGATTCCTCAAAGACATAGTTGTCCGGCCGCGGGTCCAACTCTTCGTCGGCCAGGGTTCCGGGGTCTCCGTCCGGCTCCAGAGGGGGCTCTGCCGAGCACTCCCTGAGCATGCGGGCAGGGGACAGGGGCATTTGCACCCCGTCGATGATATAATTGCTGTGCAGCAAATCTGTCATGGTTCAAATTTAAGCAATTTTCGGCAGATAACAAACACGGATTTTTTTCTATCTTTGTATTTGTATGGAATCGAATTTTTCAGAGGCAGAATATTTAAAACTGGTCCAGGACATCTTCCGCCGCTTCCCGTCGGTGCAGAAAGACGGATTCACCGCCGGTGCCTACAAGCCCGGCCTGCAGCGGATGCTCTCCTTCGACCAGGCGCTCGGAAGCCCCTCCCGCGCCTTCCGGAGCGTACACATCGCCGGCACCAACGGCAAGGGCTCCGTGGCCAATATGCTCGCATCGGCCTGCACGGGCTGTTCGCTCAAAACGGGACTGTTCACGTCGCCGCATATCCTGGATTTCCGGGAGCGCATGCGCATCGGCGGCGCCATGATCCCCAAGGAATACGTCTTTTCCTTCCTGTCGCAGTGGATGAACTGGATCATCGCGCACGAACTTTCCTTCTTCGAGATCACCACCGGCCTCGCCTTCAAGTGGTTTGCCGATGAAAAGGTGGACCTCGCCGTCATCGAAACCGGCCTGGGCGGGCGCCTGGATTCCACCAACATCCTGGAAAGGCCGAGCCTCACCGTCATCACCTCCATCGGCCTGGACCACTGCGACCTGCTGGGCGACACGCGGGCAAAAATCGCGGCCGAAAAAGCCGGTATCTTCAAACTGGGCGTCCCGGCCGTCGTGGGGGAAAGCGACCCCGAAACCGAAGTCGTCTTTGACGAAAAGGCCTGGATGTTCTGCCCGCTCACCTATGCCGACCATGTCCGTCCCGCGCTCTGGCACCGCCATGCCGCCATCCTCCGGGAGATGGACCTGCGGGCCCGGGTGCAGGAGAAGAACCTCCGCACCGTCCTCTGCGCCCTGGACATCCTCAAGCAGCAGCCCGGCCTCCAGGCCCTCGGGAACGAGGCCGCCGTCGTGGAGGGCATCATCCATACCGCCCGTGACATGGACTTCCACGGACGCTGGGAGCGCCTGTCCGCCCAGCCTTACGTGATCGCCGACATCGGCCACAACGCCCAGGCGCTGGAGCACAATTTCGCCCAGTTGCAGGAGCTTCTCAAGGAAGGGCAGTTCTCCTCGCTCATCATCGTGTACGGGGTAATGGCCGACAAGGACCTGGACGCCATCCTCCCCCTGATGCCGGTGGACGCCACCTACATTTTCACCGCTCCCGACACGCCCCGCGCCCTACGGGAAGAGGTGATCCTGGAGCGTTTCAAAGCCTTCCGGGAAACCCGTGAGCAGCCGGTGCGGGCCTATGCCTTCACCGCCGTCCGCCAGGCCGTGCAAATGGCCGTCAACCTGTCCAAGACCCTGTCGGAGCAACTGAGCCGCAGCGCATCGGCCGAAAAACCGGCTCCGCCGCTCATTTACATCGGCGGAAGCACCTTCGTGGTGGCCGAAGCCCTGCCGCTTTTCCGTACTTAGGTACAAAACTTGTTCTATCCATTCCGGATTTAGAAATGCGATATTATGAAAAGGAGTCTTCTCACCTGGTTACTGGCCGTCCTGACCGGTACCGCAGCCATTGCATCGCCTATGAATGACGGCCACGTGCTCACCGCCCTCTGGAAGCAGTACGAGGAGGCCTCCAAGGCCGACCGTCCCCAAAAAGAGGCCGAAATCCTGTCTCAGATCAAGGAAGAGGCTGTCCAAAAGCACCTTCCCGTCGATTTTTATGACGCGGCCACCACTTACGTGAACGTAGTGACCCGGCGGGACTGGAAACAGCAGGACCGTCTTCGCGCGCAGTTGGAGAAAGAGGTGAAGGACTTTGACGAACCCATCGTCACCTTCCACTGGCTGAACGCCTGGAAGGGGGTCTCTTCCGACGCCCTCTGGACCTATGTGAAAGAGCATGCCGAAGGCTTCCAGGGCCATACGCCGGCCTTTTATCGCAATATCCAGAACTACCTGGGCGGCACGCTGAAGCCTTTTATCCGTGGCGACAAGGAATATGTCCTGTGGCGCATCCTCAACGGCCGCGGCAGTTTCAATCTTGAGAATGACGAGGTGTACAAGGCGCTGCTCTCGGAAATTGCGGGCGTCTATCCCAACGAGGCGGCCCTGGAATATCATGCCCTGAGCAGCCGCTACTATCCGGAAGCCCGCTGGGAAGAGCAGCGGCAGCACTTGGCCGCCTTTGCCAACAAATACAACGGGAAGGCCGTCTCGGTCTATCCCAAGGCCGCCCTCCTGAACCTGCGGAAAAGGGAACTGGACCGGGACAGCCACTCCACGGCCGACATGTACCGCTCCCTCTGTGAGAACGCAAAACGCCTGGAGGCCGAGCGCAATGCCTACCGCGGCATCGAGGCCGACATCGCCGCCGGCTGCAAGACGCCCTCGCAACTGATCGGCACCCTCACGGGACAGAACCTGGAGGTGACCATGGACAAAGACGACATCCGGGTCATTTTCCAGAACCTCGGCCGTGCCACGGTCACCCTGCGCCGCGGGGAGAAGAGCATCAAGACCTGGAAGGCCGTGAACCCCATCGGCAGTTTCTATGTAAAGGATACGCTGACCCTCCGGATGCCCGCCGTAGAGGACGGCGACTATACCGTGGAAGCCGTCAACGGCAAACTTTCCTCGCAGGACTCCTATACGCAGTTCACCCTTTCCATCGCCACCCGCCGGGATGCCGGGGGCGCCAAGGTCTATGTGGCCGATTACGAGAGCGGTCAGCCGCTCGGGAAGGCCTCACTGCTCCTTCTGAAGGGTGATAAGGTCCTGAGCAAGACCACCTTGCGGCTGGACGGCTTCACCCTGCTTCCGCCGGCGTTTGTCAAGGTGATGGACAAGGAGGACGCCTGGCTCACCCTTCAGGCCGTCAGCGGAGACCGCAAGTCCCGCCCGGTCGATCTTTCCGACCGGTATTACTCCTATCATGAGGGAGACCACATCCGCTGCAACATCTACCGCGACCAGGGTGCCTACCATCCCGGCGACACGGTGAACTTCAAAGCCGTGATGTACCGGGGAGACCCCCGGATCTCATTCTCCGTCATAGAGGGAATGGAGGTGGAGGCGTGCCTCAAGGACTCCGAAGGGAACCAGCTGAACACGCTTTCCCTGAAAACCAATGAGTTCGGCTCCGTCAGCGGCCGCTTCGTGCTGCCCCGCAGCGCCCGTAACGGCCGGTTCAGCCTGTCCGTCTCCGGTTACGAGACCGTTTATTTCCAGGTGGACGAGTTCGTGCTGCCCAGTTTCGACGTGCGTTTCGACCCGGTGGACAAACTCTATCTGGTAGGGGACGACGTCCCAGTGAGCGGCAAGGCCACCTCCTTCTCCGGCCACAGCCTCTCCGGCAGCCGCGTGCATTATGTCCTGAGTCATTTCGGCCGTCCTATTCTGGAAGAGGACGGGGAACTGTCGGCCGACAACACCTTCCGCTTCCTTTTCCAGGCCCGTGAAAGGGGCTATTATCAAGTGGAAGTGAATGTGACGGACGCCACCGGCGAAACGCTCACCTTCTCCCAAGGCTGTTATGTGGGCGATGAACTCTCCGTGGAGGCCATTGTCCCGGGCGATGCCGACGCCGACCTTTCCACCCGCGAGACGGGTCCCCGCTATGTCCTTCAGAGCACGGCGCTGCGCCTTACGCTCGAAGCCTGCGACGCCTCCGGCAACACCGTTCCCCTCCCGGTGAAATACACCCTCATGAAGGCCGACGATACGGTCCTCGCCACCGGGGAAACCCCGTCCGGCAAGGAACTCACCCTGGACCTCCCCGGCAGCGGTTTCTACAAACTGAAGGCCGATTTGGAAGCCACGGCAAAAGACGGGCGGAGAATCTGGAAAACGCGCATTTTCCACTTCTTCTGCATTCTGGAAGCCGAAAAATCGCTGATGCCTCAGGCAAGCCGGGTGTTTATTTCGGGCCCGTCCACCGTAGCGGCGGGCGCCCCGATATCGGCCCGCGTCGGCACCTCCGAAGGGAAGGCCTATGCCCTGGTGCTCCTGTACGGAGAGAACCGCCAGGTGCTGGAAGCCAGGAAGTTGGAAGTGGCCGACGGTACCCTCGAAGACCTGCGGTTCGAATACAAGGATGCCTATCCCGACGCGGTGCGCCTGCAGGTGTTCTACTTCATCCACGGGGAAGCCGTCCACTATGACCGGCAGTTCCGCCGGGAGAAAGACCGCTTCGGCCTGCCGCTTCAGTTCACGCGTTTCCAGGACAAGGCCTATCCGGGCGTGCAGTACAGTTTCGCCCTCCGGACGGCCCCTGGCACCGAAGTGCTGGTCGCGGCCTGGGACAAGAGCCTGGACGCCATTCAGCGCAACAACTGGCCGCTGGTGAACACCCGCGACGTCTTTGTGGACTATCTGCCCGTGGAAAGCCAGTGCGGCCGGGTAGGGAAGCACTATTTCGATCGCATCCTGTACCGGGGCGCAGCCACCAAGGGTCTGGGCATGGTGGCCGAGGAATCGGTCATGATGATGGCCGATGCCGCTCCGGCCGCCGCTCCCATCGAGCGGAATTCCGGGGCGGCAAGGGCGTCCAAGGAAGCCGCCGATGATGCGGAGCAGGCCGCTTCGGTGAAACTCAGGACCGATTTTTCGACGGCCCTCACCTTCCAGCCGCACCTTCGCACATCGGCCGACGGCACGCTGGAATGCAGTTTCCGTACGTCCGACAAACTCTCTACCTATTATATTAGGGCGCTCGCCCACGACAAGGGGATGCACAACGCTCTCGTCGAGCGGGAGATGGTGGTGTCGGTGCCGGTGAAGGTGGCCCTTTCGGAGCCCCGTTTCCTGTATGAGGGGGACGTGTACGACTGCGTGCTCACGGTTTCCTCCAACAGTGAAAAGCCCGTTTCGGGCACCCTGGTGCTGGCAATTTCGGCCGAAGGGGAGCCTGCCGCTTCCCAGATGGTCCCCGTCACCGTGGCCCCCGGCGAAGTCCTTTCCCACACCTTCCGGGTCACCTGCCCCTCCAGTCATTCTGAGCGCAGCGAAGGATCTCTCACCCTGAAGGCCGTCTTCAAGGCCTCCGAGTTCTCCGACGCCGTGCAGGTGGCGGTTCCGGTGTACCCGGCCGCCCAGGTGCTCACGGAGGCGCATTCGGCCGTGCTGCGCAGCGGCATGTCCCGAGGCGCCCTCCTCAAGCAGTTGCAGGGCCGCTTCGTGAATGTGCCCTCATCGGCCGCCACCCTGAAGGAAATTTCCATCCTGGACATGGTGTGCGACGCCATCCCTTCGCATGTGGAACCTTCCGGAAAGGATGTCCTGTCCCTCTCGGAGGCCTGGTACATCCGCCTTATGGCAAAGCGGCTTTCCATCCTGGGCCGGGAAGCGGAGGCTTCCGAACTCGCCAGTCTGGACCAGGCGCCCCTGCTGGAAAAGATCCTGGCCTGCCGCAACGGAGACGGCGGATTCGGCTGGTTCGAAGGCATGAAATCCTCTCCTTCCATCACGGCCGTGCTCCTGGAGCGCGCCGCGAAACTCCGCAGCCGCGGCCTTGCCCGGCTGGACCTCACCTCTTCGGTGAAGTATCTGGACAGGGAGCAGTTCGACGACAGCCGTCCTGCCTGGTACGGAGCCCTTTCCGATGCACAGTATTGCTACATCCGTTCCCTGTATCCGGAAGTCCCCTTCGAGGTGAAACCGGTGTCGGAGGAAGGGAAAAAGCGCATGAAAGCCTTCAAGAAGTGGGTGGACGACTACCTGACCCCTTCCAAGAAGGACGGACGCGGCCTCAAGGGACAGATTCTCCAGAAGGGCCGCCGGCTGATGACCCTGGAAAACCTGCTCGTCCGTGAGGGCGGCCTGCAACTTGCCAAATCCTGGGGCGCAAGCCTGTCGTCGGCCCTCCGGTCGTCCCTGCAGGCCGATGTGGTTTCGCTGCTGGAATATGCCGTGGAGCACCGGGACGGCGGCTGGTACTATCCCAATGCCGTCATGCCGTGGAGGGGACTCATGGAAAGCGAAGCCTATGCCCACTCCCTTCTCTGCGACCTTCTCACCCGCACCGCACCGGCCGACAGCCCCGTTGCCGACGGCATCCGCCTGTGGCTCATGCTGCAGAAGGAAACCCAGCACTGGGACACCGAACCGGCCTATATCGACGCCATCACCTCCATCCTGGACGGCTCCGAGGCGGTCCTGAACACCCGGGTTCTGGCCCTTTCGGCCACCTACCAGGCGCCTTTCCGCAGCGTGAAAGCCAGCGGAAACGGTTTCAAACTGGAGCGCAAGTTCTACCGGGAGCGGGAAGGAAGCCTGGAGGAAATCCAGCCCGGCGCCCCCGTTCAGGTAGGGGACAAGATTCTGGTGAAATACCTTGTCTGGAATGCCGAGAACCGCAGTTTCGTGAAACTGACGGCCGGCCGGGAGGCCTCCCTGCAGCCGGTCCGGCAACTCTCGGGACATCTGGGATACGGATTCATCGGCCTGGGCCGGCGTTCCCTGGCCTGGGGTTTTGTGCCGCAGGGTTACCGCAACGTAAAGGCTTCCTGCACCGAATTCTACTTCGATTCCTATCCGGAAGAGAACACGGAACTCTCGGAAGAGTTCTATGTCCAGCGCGCCGGCACGTTTGTGGCACCGGTCGCCGTGATCGAGTCGCTGTACGCGCCGCACTACCGTGCCAACAGCGCCTTCCGTGCCCCGCTCGTCTCCGCCACCCGGTAGCCAAACTTTTGTGCTCTCAGGCACCGCCGCCACACATAACCAGGCCTGGCGTTGCCCCTGGGGTGCAGTCTTTGGGGCCTTCGCGGGGCAAATCGAACTGTTTTTGCCCCTGGGGCGCAGTCTTTGGGGCCTCCGCGGGGCAAATTGAGCCGTTTTTGCCCCTGGGATGCAGTCTTTGGGGCCTCCGTGGGGCAAATTGAACTGTTTTTGTCTCTGGGATGCAGTCTTTGGGGCCTTCGCGGGGCAAATCGAACTGTTTTTGCCCCTGGGGCGCAGTCTTTGGGGCCTCCGCGGGGCAAATTGAGCTGATTTTGCGTCTGGGACGCA
>Ga0247608_10001352_pt1 | contig 34293 bp, 28 predicted proteins | sample 176DNAGHGlowgp2_FD_193490 | JGI IMG/M metagenome (GOLD analysis project Ga0247608, IMG submission 193490) | Sheep rumen microbial communities from Palmerston North, Manawatu-Wanganui, New Zealand - 1766 DNA GHGlow gp2 | ecosystem: Host-associated > Mammals > Digestive system > Stomach > Rumen ...
CGCTGAAAGCATCTAAGTGTGAAGCCCACCCTAAGATAAGATATCCCACAACGTAAGTTGGTAAGATACCATGAAGACTACATGGTTGATAGGTTGGAGGTGTAAGTGCAGCAATGCATTAAGCTGACCAATACTAATATATCGAGGGCTTAACCACAATTTAATGGTTAAATTTCGATTCAATTACATCTATGCAATTTTCAGTGTACTTTAAAAATACACTACACTTTTCTGGTGATTATTACATAAGGGTCATACCTGTTCCCATGCCGAACACAGAAGTCAAGCCTTATGTGCCGAAGATACTTGCGAATTTCTTTGCTGGGAAAATAGGTCATCGCCAGATTTTTTTTATTTTTATAAAAAATATATAAGAAGTTTAAATATTCTAAATTTAAAATTATTTAGAATACTTAAACTTCTTTTTTATTGTATAGGAAATATCTTCATTTTTGTTTTTAGTTCGCGGGTTAGCGAGTGTTAAGAAAGCCAAAACTTCATTAAATATTTCCTATATAGTAAGGTTATTTTTCCTTGATTTGTTTGATTACGAATCAATCGTGGCACGTTGCAAAGCCACTTTTTATTTAAAAAATAAAAAAATTTAAAGAAATTTTCAAAAAAGTATTGCATTTTTATGCAAGTTATATTAAAATTGATTTGAAAGTGGAGGAAAGTGGTAGAAAGTGACATGAAGTGATAAGGAGGTGTGTCCAAGTGTTTATCGGTGAATATGAGCATTCTGTAGATGCTAAAGGCAGAGTTATAATGCCAGCAAGATTAAGAGAAGACATCGGAGAAAAGTTCATCTTAACAAAAGGTTTAGATGGATGTTTATTTGCATATTCACAAACAGAATGGACAAATTTTGAAGAAAAACTAAAAACGCTTCCACTTACTAACAAAAATGCTAGAGATTTCGTAAGATTTTTCTTATCAGGTGCGATTGAATGCGAAATAGATAAACAAGGAAGATTTTTAATTCCAAGTAATTTAAGAACATATTCAAAACTTGATAAAGATATAGTAATCTTAGGAGTAGGAACTAGAATAGAAATCTGGGATAAAGATACATGGAACAAGAGTGCAGAAGATATTTCAGCTGATGAAATTGCAGAACATATGGACAAACTATTAGGTATATAACTTGCAAAAGCTATATAGATTAACTAAAGATTGCATAACAAAAGATAAAAAATCAGATAACTAAAGAAAATTACAAATGAAAATATTAGTAAACTAAAGTTAAATATTACAAAAGACAAAATTATAGAATTTCCAAAGATACAAAGTAATTTGTATATATACATATGAAGAAATCAAACAAAAGATAAATTCTTAAATCTACAAAAGATAATTTTAACAAAAGCATTAAATATGCCAAAGAAAACATTCTGATGTACAAAAGTTGATGTTACAAAAGATGTACTTAAAAGTAGACTTCATTACAGTTGGTAACATATTATTTACCAACTGTAATGTTCGTATCAAGGAGAAGAAAAGTGGAGTTTAAACATAAACCTGTAATGCTTAATGAAGTGATTGAAGGACTTACTATTAAAGAAAATGGCATATATGTTGACGGTACTCTTCGGAGGAGCAGGACATAGTCTAGAGATTATAAAAAGACTTAGTAGTGACGGAACATTAATAGGTATTGACAGAGATGAAGAAGCATTAAAAGCTGCAAAGCAAACGCTTTCAAATTATACTAATGTAAAATATATACATGGAAATCACGATAACATTAAAGATATTTTACAAAACATGGGAATAGAAGGAGTTGATGGAATTCTTCTAGACCTTGGTGTTTCTTCGTACCAACTTGATGAAAAAGAACGTGGCTTTAGTTATATGTCTGAAGATAGTATACTTGATATGAGAATGGACAGAACATCTACTCTTACTGCTAAAGATGTTGTAAATACATATTCAGAAGATGAACTTACTAGAATTTTTGATGAGTATGGAGAAGAAAGATTTGCAAAAAGAATTGCAAGAAATATTTGCGAAAGAAGAAAAGAAAAAGATATAGAGACAACTGGAGAACTTGTTGAGATAATACGAAAATCAATACCTGCAAAATTTTCTAATGATGGACATCCAGCAAAAAGAACATTTCAAGCAATTAGAATAGAAGTTAACAATGAAATAGAACCACTATATGAAACCATAATGAATTCAATAAAAGCTCTAAACAAGGGTGGAAGGTTATGCGTAATAACATTTCATTCGTTAGAAGATAGAGCGGTAAAGAAAGCATTTAATGATGCCCTTGGCAAATGTACATGTCCAAAGGATATGCCATATTGCGTATGCGGAGCGATATCATATGGAAAATTAATAAATAAAAAACCAATAATTCCTACAGAGAAAGAACAAGAAGAAAATTCAAGAGCTAAGAGTGCAAAACTTAGAATTTTCGAAAGAACTTGAAAACATAAGAAAATATTAAATAACGAAAGGAGGTACGAATAATATGGCGGCATACAGTAGCAGATATCAGTATGAAACGAGCCCAAGAAAGCTTAAACCAGAATATGATGAACCAAGAAAAAAATATCCGAAGAAAAGTACAGCAAGAAAAACAAACAGTAAAAAACAATCTAAGACAAAACCAATAAGCCAAGCAAAAATACTAATGTATATTGCCATAGGATTTGCAGCTCTATTTGTTATAAGTTATAGATATGCAGTTTTGGATAATACGTATGCAAACTTAAAAGGATTAAAATCAGAACTTGCAGCAGTAGAAAAAGAAACAGCTCAGCTAGAAGCAAATATTGAAAGCAGTTTAAAACTAACGACAATAGAGGAGGAAGCAAAAGAACAACTAGGAATGCAAAAAAGAGCAAATGATCAAATAGTATATGTTTCACTACCAAAAACAGACTATGTAGAAAGCAGTTCAGAAGAAATAAAAGAAGAAACCAGTCAAAATTGGTTCATGCAAATAATAGATAAGATAATGGAAACATTAAAATGAAATACGGTGTACTAAAAAAATGTACAGCGTATTTTTTTGTCAATATATAAAAACAAGAATATCAAAGTCATTATTCTATAAATTAGCTCTTGAAGCGGAATAAGAGAGTGTATCTCTAAACCAATATGCGTTGTATAAGCTAAGTAAATATAAGTATGTATAAATTTTAATATAAAGAAAAAGAGGGGCTACCCCCTCTTTTTCGAAGTATTTAGTAGTCTATATGGTTTCTTATAAGTGTCTGACAGGCACGTATAGGAGGATTCTTGCTGGATACAACCGTGATAGAAATTTTTCCTTGTGGTTTCCAACCGTCTAATCTTAATATCTGAACTTTTTTTTCAAGTTCTATAGATGCCTCCTCATTTGTTCTTCCAAGTCCACGTGCAACTACATACTCCATTTTGTTTGCCTCCTTAAAAAAATATTTTTATTATAAATGTCTATATATTACATGTAAAACAGGATAACAAAAAATAACATAATTATTATAGCACGATTTCTAGAGATTATCAAGCTATATGATTTTTAACTGAATTTTACATATTTTTTAGTAAAAACATTGACTTTGCGAACAAAAAATGGTAAAATAAATAGCGTTAGTTATGTTTTGGGAAACTTTGATTTCCCTAAGCAAAAATAAACTAATAATATACTAAAAATGGAGGTGAAATTTAAGTGCCAACAATTAATCAATTAGTAAGAAAAGGAAGACAAACTTCTAGAGCTAAATCAACAGCTCCAGCCTTACAACATGGTTTTAACTCTAAAAAGAACACTACTACTGACCACAGAGCACCACAAAAAAGAGGTGTATGTACAGTAGTAAAAACTGTCACTCCTAAGAAGCCAAACTCAGCTTTAAGAAAAGTTGCCAGAGTTAGACTTTCAAACGGATACGAAGTTACATCTTATATCCCAGGTATAGGACATAACTTACAAGAGCACAGTGTTGTATTAATAAGAGGAGGAAGAGTTAAAGATTTACCAGGTGTTAGATACCACATTATCAGAGGAACTCTTGATACAGCAGGTGTTAAGGACAGAATGCAAGGACGTTCGAAGTATGGAGCAAAACGCCCAAAGTAATTTGAAAAATCTTTGGACAATTTCTGCGTTGAACATCGCATCGAAAATCCTCAATGTACACCAGTACATTTCCGGTTTTCTTGCTTGTTCGCCTTGAACTTGCCTCAAATATTTTCCAAATTTATTTTCAAAGAAAGTGAAATGCAAAATTCAACTAGTAATACTCGCTTTTGACGAAAATTAAATTATGAGTTTTAAAACTCAAAACAGTGCGTATAGGAATTACTAATATTTAAGGTACTTAAATTTAGATAGATTATATGCACTTACTGGAATACGGATTCCAGAGTAACTTTGATACTTAAAAATTAAGTATCTGAAATTCTAATAAAAGAAGGAGTGAAGAACAGTGCCAAGAAAAGGATTTATAGCAAAAAGAGACGTTTTACCAGATCCAATATACAATAGCAAAGTTGTTACAAAGTTAATCAATAACATTATGCTTGATGGTAAAAAATCAGTTGCTCAAAAAATCGTTTATGATGCATTTGACATTGTAAAAGAAAAAGAGCAAAAAGATCCACTAGAAGTTTTTGAAGCAGCATTAGATAATATCATGCCAGTTCTTGAAGTAAAAGCTAGACGTGTTGGTGGTGCAACATACCAAGTACCACTAGAAATTAGACCAGAAAGAAGACAAACTTTAGGTCTAAGATGGCTAGTTACTTATGCAAGAAAAAGACATGAAAAAACTATGTCTGAAAAACTAGCTGGAGAAATTTTAGATGCTATATCAGGAAATGGTGGAGCATTTAAGAAGAAAGAAGATACACATAGAATGGCAGAAGCCAATAAAGCATTCGCACATTATAAATTTTAAAATATTTGGACGATTTCGGTGTTAGACTGCGTATCGGAAATCCTCAACGTGCACCAGCACGTCTCCGGTTTCCTCACTTGTCTGCCTTGAACTCGACTTAAATATTTTAAAATTTAGTTTGAAAGATTATTAAATCAAGTTTATGAATTTTTCAAACAAAAAAGTTATATAAAAACAAATAAAGATAAAATATAATAAAAAGGAGGATACGCCAGTGTCAGAGAGACAATATCCACTAGAAAAAACAAGAAATATAGGAATAATGGCCCACATAGATGCAGGAAAAACTACAACTACTGAGAGAATTCTTTTCTATACAGGAAAGACTCACAAGATAGGTGAAGTTCACGAAGGTGAAGCAACTATGGACTGGATGGTTCAAGAGCAAGAAAGAGGTATTACAATTACTTCTGCTGCTACAACTTGCTTCTGGTTAAATCACAGAATCAATATTATTGATACTCCAGGTCACGTTGACTTTACAATGGAAGTTGAAAGATCACTTAGAGTACTTGATGGTGCAGTACTTGTACTTGCAGCTAAAGGTGGAGTTCAACCACAATCAGAAACAGTTTGGAGACAAGCAGTTAAATATCACGTACCTACAATATCTTACGTAAATAAGATGGATACAACAGGTGCTGATTTCTATGCTTGCGTTGAACAAATCAATTCTAGATTAGGTGCAAATCCAGTTCCAATTCAATTACCTGTTGGAGCTGAAGATAACTTCAAAGGAATCGTTGACTTAATCCAAATGAAAGCATACATCCACAAAGACGATTTAGGAAAAGATATCGAAGTAACAGATATTCCTGATGATTTAAAAGAAAAAGCAGAAGAATATAGAGCAAAATTACTTGAAGCAGTTGCAGAACAAGATGACGAATTAATGATGAAATATTTAGATGGTGAAGAACTTACAGAAGAAGAAATCCAAAAAGGTCTTCGTCTAGGAACATTAGCTTGTAAAATGGTTCCAGTAACATGTGGTTCTTCATACAAAAACAAAGGTGTACAAGAGCTATTAAATGCTGTTGTTGCATACTTACCATCACCAATAGATGTTCCAGCAATTAAAGGTGTAAATCTTGATGGAACAGAAGCAGAAAGAAAATCATCTGATTCTGAACCTTTTGCAGCACTTGCATTCAAGATTGCAACAGACCCATTCGTTGGAAAATTATGCTTCATAAGAGTATATTCAGGTACACTTGAGTCTGGATCTACAGTTTTAAATGCAAATAAAGATAAAAGAGAAAGAATAGGAAGAATACTTCAAATGCATGCTAACCACAGAGAAGATATTGAAAAAATTTATTCAGGAGATATCGTTGCTGCAGTTGGTCTAAAAGAAGTAACAACAGGTGATACTCTTTGCGATGTAAATCACCCAGTTATTCTTGAATCAATGGACTTCCCAGAGCCAGTTATAGATATAGCTATTGAGCCAAAAGATAAAGTAGCTCAAGAAAAATTAGGTATAGCTTTATCAAAACTTGCAGAAGAAGACCCAACATTTAAAACATATACAGACCATGAAACAGGTCAAACTATCATTGCTGGTATGGGTGAATTACACCTTGATATCATCGTTGATAGATTAAAGAGAGAATTCAAAGTTGAATGTAACGTTGGTAAACCACAAGTTGCATACAAGGAAACAATCAGAAAAGCAGTTAGAGTTGAAGGTAAATTCATTCGTCAATCTGGTGGTCGTGGACAATATGGACACGTATGGATTGAAATGGAACCACTTGAACCAGGAAAAGGAATTGAATTCGAAAGCAAAATTGTTGGTGGTGTTGTTCCAAAAGAATACATTAAACCAGTTGAAGAAGGAATTAGAGAAGCTGCTGAATCTGGAGTTCTTGCTGGATACCCAGTTATAGATTTCAAAGCAACTCTTGTTGATGGTTCTTACCATGATGTAGACTCTTCAGAAATGGCATTCAAAATTGCTGGTTCTATGGCTTTCAAAGAGGGAGCAAAACAAGGTAAATCAGTAATACTTGAACCTATAATGAGAGTTGAAGTTACAGTTCCAGAAGAGTACATGGGAGATGTTATTGGAGACATTAACTCTAGACGTGGAAAAATGGAAGGAATGGAAGCAAGAGCTGGTAGCCAAATAATAAGAGGATTTATTCCACTTTCAGAAATGTTTGGTTATGCTACAGACTTACGTTCAAGAACACAAGGTAGAGGAACATATTCAATGGAACCAAGCCATTACGAAGAAGTTCCAAAATCTATACTTGATACTATTGTTGCTTCTAGAGCAAAGAAAGAAGAGTAGGATTATAATTTAATATTTAATGGTTAATATATAATTTTTAAGTAATACACGTCAGCGATCAAACGAGCGTAAGCGAGTGCAAATTCGAGGCTTCAACAATATTGACCGTCGTAAAAATGACATATGCTTTTGTTATTTTGACGACGAAGGTTTGAAGAAGCCGAACGACAAGTATTACGTAAAAAATTATATATAACCATTAAATAAATAAAATTATCAATAAACACTTGCTTTTTTTGCAAAAATGTTATAAAATGCAAGTGTCATAAATTTAAGTCATTAAATTTTAAAATAAAAATAGAGTGGTGAACTTAAATCACCAAAATTTTAATGATTACCATTAAAATTAAAAGAAAGGAAGATTAATATGGCAAAAGCAAAATTTGAAAGAACAAAACCACACGTTAACATTGGTACAATCGGACATGTTGACCATGGTAAAACAACAACAACAGCAGCTATTACAAAATGGCTAGGATTAAAAGGTCAAGCTGAATACAAAGCATATGACCAAATCGATGGAGCACCAGAGGAAAAGGCAAGAGGAATCACAATTAACACAGCACACGTTGAATATGAAACAGATAAAAGACACTATGCACACGTTGACTGCCCAGGACACGCTGACTACGTTAAAAACATGATCACAGGTGCTGCTCAAATGGATGGAGCAATCCTTATCGTTTCTGCAGCTGATGGACCAATGCCTCAAACAAGAGAGCACATCCTACTAGCTAGACAAGTTGGTGTTAAATACATCGTTGTTTACTTAAACAAATGTGATCAAGTAGACGATCCAGAATTACTAGAATTAGTTGAAATGGAAGTTAGAGACTTACTTTCAAGCTATGATTTCCCAGGAGACGAGATTCCAATAATAAAAGGATCTTCATTAAAAGTTCTTGAATCTACATCTACAGATCCAAACGCACCAGAATATCAATGTATCAAAGAATTAATGGATGCTGTTGATAGCTATATACCAACACCAGAAAGACCTACAGACAAACCATTCTTAATGCCAGTTGAAGACGTATTCACAATTACAGGACGTGGAACAGTTGCAACAGGTAGAGTAGAAAGAGGAGTTGTTAAAGTTGGTGACGAAGTTGAAATCATCGGATTATCAACAGAAAGAAGAAAATCAGTAGTAACTGGTGTAGAAATGTTTAGAAAATTACTAGATCAAGCTGAAGCAGGAGATAACATCGGTGTTCTTCTAAGAGGAATCGATAGAAAAGACATTGAAAGAGGTCAAGTTTTAGCTGTACCTGGAACAATACATCCACATACAAAGTTCAAAGCAGAAGTTTACTGCTTAACTAAAGAAGAAGGTGGAAGACATACACCATTCTTCTCTAACTACAGACCACAATTCTATTTCAGAACAACAGACGTTACAGGTGTTGTAGAATTACCACAAGGAACAGAAATGGTAATGCCAGGAGATAACGTAACTATGACAATCGAATTAATCACACCTATCGCTATCGAAAACGGATTAAGATTCGCTATTCGTGAAGGTGGTAGAACAGTTGGTTCAGGAGTTGTTACAGAAATTATTGAATAATATGTTCTATATGAAAGAAGTCTCTTTAAGAGGCTTCTTTTTGCTTGAAAAATTTAGAAAATATTGATTATTTCGAATAATTTGCAATTTTACATAAAATATGATAAAATGTATAATAGTGAGCCTAATATTGGAAATTTTTTTAAGGAGGACAAAATCATGAATACAACTAAGCGGAGTAGCATGAGAAGAATACTTATAATACTTTGTCTGATTTTTGCCTTGATTTTAGCTTTGTGTGTGTTTACAAATGTATATAACAAAGCAAAGGCTGCAAAGCTTTATGAAGTATCCTTTGCTAGAGGAATTTGCCTTGGAAATAGCATAAATACCTTCGAATTTGAACGGAATGACGGCCTAATAGATGAGAATCAATATGTAGAATTTAAAAGTATTCTCAATAAATTCTATGAAGAACCATCTTATAGTAATTTTGAGCAATTATACAAAATAATAATAGCCAATATTACTGAGTGTAATCAACTCTATTATGGAGAAGATACAGAAGGATTCTTGGATGGATCATTTGCAGGTCACACAAAAGGAAGTATGGATGTAATTAACAAGTATGAGGGAATGACTGAAGAAATGTATGAAGATTATTTAAGTGTGTTCTCAGAACTTATAGAACATCCAACTCCTAAGAAATCAGATATGTATGAAGAATACATGGCAAAGGTTGTCCAAAAGTTAAAAAGCTAAAAAAGTAGAGCATTTATTGCTCTACTTTTTAAATATAAATTTATACTAAACTATTGCTTTTTTTGAAAAATAATAATAAAATTATATAGTATAAAATATAACTATATTATATATGAATTAAGGAGAAATTTATTTTATGAAAATACTTGTTGACGCAATGGGAGGAGACAATGCACCAGATGCAGTTATAAAAGGTGCAGTAAAGGCAGCAAAAGAAGTTGATGCAGAAATATGCCTTATTGGAAAAGAAGAAGTTATAAACCAAAAAGCAAAAGAATTCTTTGGGAAAGATACTATACATGAAGTTGCAGAAAATATAACAATACAAAATGCAACAGAGACAATAGAAATGGAAGATACTCCAACACTTGCAATAAAAAGAAAAAAAGACTCATCAATGGTTGTAGGCTTTAATATGTTAAAAGAGGGAAAAGGAGATGTATTTTTATCCGCTGGAAATTCAGGAGCATTATTAACTCGGTGCAACGCTTTTAGTTGGAAGAATAAAAGGAATAGATAGACCAGCTTTAGCTCGGAATTCTTCCTTCATATCATGGAAGATTACTTTTAATAGATTCGGGTTCAAATACAAATTGCAAACCAATAAATCTATTACAATTTGCACAGATGTCTAGCATATACTTAAAAAATACATTTAACATGCAAAAACCAAGAATAGGACTATTAAATATTGGAACAGAGGAAACAAAGGGAAATGAGCTTACAAAAGAAAGCTATAAATTATTAAAAGAAAGTGCAGAAAAACTGAACTTAAACTTCGTAGGAAATGTAGAAGGAAGAGATGCCTTTTCAGGTGATATAGATATACTTGTAACAGATGGATTTACAGGAAATGTATTCTTAAAAACAGTAGAAGGTTTTGGAAAATTTGTAAAAAAATCTCTTACAGAAAGTCTAAAGAAAAATCTTTTATCAAAATTAGGAACAATACCAGCACTTCCAGGAATAAAAAGATTTGCAAAAACAATGGATTATAAAGAATATGGTGGAGCATTATTTTTAGGAGTTAAGAAGCCTGTTGTAAAGGCACATGGAAGCAGTGATGAATACCTATTTTACTCGACTATAAAGCAAGCTGAACAATTCGTAAAAAATAAAGCGGTAGAAAAAATGCAAGAAGAATTTGAAAATTTAGAAAAAAAGCTTGACAAAATTGAGAATATATAATATCTTTAATATAGCAAAATTAATTTGGTTTTTAATAAGGAGGAAATAAAAAAATGGGAACAGAAGAAGTTTTTGAAAAAGTAAAGGAAATAATTGTGGAGCAATTAAATAGCCCAGAAAATACTGTTACATTAGAAGCATCTTTTATAGATGATTTAGGAGCAGATTCTTTAGACATAGTAGAATTAATCATGGCTCTAGAAGAAGAATTTGATATGGAAATTCCTGATGCTGATGCTGAAAAAATAGTAACAGTAAATGATGTTGTTGAATATATAAAAAATAATCAATAATTATAAAAGAAGCAGATTATATTAAAATCTGTTTCTTTTTTTGTTGACCAAAAACATTACTTGATATATAATTTAATTGGTAAATGAATTTTTTTCCAAAAAATCCATATACTAATTAAGATTATTTTAATTTAATCAAAGGAGGAATTTGTATGGCAAAAGAAATAAACCCAGAAGAGCAAAAAAGAATTGAAGACATGATAGATAGCTTGGTTAAAAGAGCAAAGATTGCATCAGAAAAGTACATGGAGCTTGATCAAGAAACAGTTGACAATATTACTAAAAAGATGGCAATGGCTGGTCTTGAAAATCATATGAGACTCGCTAAAATGGCAGTAGAAGAGACAAAAAGAGGAATTTACGAAGATAAGATAACAAAGAATATGTTTGCATCTGAATATGTTTATCATAGCATAAAATATGACAAAACAGTAGGCGTTATAAACGATAATGAAGAAGAAGGATATGAGGAAATTGCAGAACCAATAGGAATTATTGCAGGAGTTACACCAGTTACAAATCCTACATCTACAGTTATGTTCAAATCACTTATTGCAGCAAAAACAAGAAACGTAATAATTTTTGGCTTCCATCCATCTGCACAAAAATGTAGTACAGAGACAGCAAGACTTTTAAGAGATGCAGCAGTGGAAGCGGGAGCACCAGAAGATTGTATTTTATGGATTGAAGAACCTTCAATTCATGCAACACGTGCACTTATGAATCACCCTGATGTAAACCTTATACTTGCAACAGGTGGAACAGGAATGGTAAAGAGTGCTTATTCATGTGGAAAACCAGCACTTGGTGTAGGACCTGGAAATGTTCCATGCTACATTGAAAAGTCAGCAAAATTGAAAACAGCAGTTACAGATCTTGTGCTATCAAAATCATTTGATAATGGAATGATTTGTGCATCAGAACAAGCAGTAATAGTTGATAAAGAAATTGCGAAAGACTTTGAAAAACTTATGAAGGATATGGATTGCTATTTCTTAAACAAGACAGAAACTGAAAAATTAGAAAAGAGCATGTTCACAGAACAAATGCTAAATTCAGCAATTGCAGGACAAAGTCCATATAATATAGCAAAGTCAGCAGGAATTGAAATTCCTGAAACTACGAAGGTTTTAGTTGTTCCACAAACAGGAGTGGGAGAAGGTTATCCATTTTCTAAGGAAAAATTAAGTCCTGTACTTTCATACTACAAAGTTTCAAGCCCAGAAGAAGGAATAGACCTTGCAGAAAGACTTATTGAATTTGGTGGACTTGGGCATTCAGCTGTAATACATTCGGAGAACAATGATATAATACAAGAATTTTCAAATAAAGTAAAGGTTGGAAGAATTATAGTAAATTCTCCATCAACACATGGTGCAATAGGAGATATATATAATACAAACATGCCTTCACTAACTCTTGGATGCGGTACATTTGGAGGAAATTCGACAACAGCAAATGTTTCATCAGTAAACCTAATAAATATTAAAAGAGTAGCAAAAAGAAGAGTAAATATGCAATGGTTTAAGATTCCAGAGAAGATATACTTTGAAGCAGGTGCAATCGGATATCTAGAAAAAATGCCTGATATTACAAGAGCATTTATAGTAACAGACGAATCTATGGTAAAACTTGGATACGTAGATAAGATACTATATCACTTAAGAAAAAGAGAAAAATATGTACACTCAGAAATATTTGCAGATGTAGAATCAGATCCATCTTTTGACACTATTCAAAGAGGAATAGAGGCAATGAAAAAATTCAATCCTGATGTAATTATAGCATTAGGAGGAGGAAGCCCAATAGATGCTGCAAAGGGAATGTGGCTATTCTATGAACATCCAGAAGCGGATGTAGAGGGATTAAAACTAAAATTTATGGATATTAGAAAGCGTACGTATAAATTCCCAAAACTTGGAGAAAAGACAAAACTTGTTGCAATACCTACAACCTCAGGAACAGGTTCAGAGGTTACTTCTTTTGCAGTTATAACTGATAAAAAGAAAAATATAAAATATCCACTTGCAGATTATGAACTTACACCTGACATTGCAATAGTTGATCCAGATTTAGTAATGACGCTTCCAAAGAAAATTACAGCTGATACGGGTATGGATGTATTGACACATGCAATAGAGGCATATGTTTCAAATATGGCATCTGATTATACTGATGGTCTTTCAGAGAAAGCGGTAGAGCTTGTGTATAACTATTTACCTATTGCATTTGAAGATGGAAGCAATCGTGTGGCTCGTGAAAAAATGCATAATGCAAGTACAATAGCAGGTATGGCATTTACAAATGCATTCTTAGGAATAAACCACTCTTTAGCACATAAATTAGGAGGAGAATTCCATATAGCTCATGGTAGAGCAAATGCGATACTTCTTCCTTATGTAATAAGGTATAATGCAACAAAGCCAACAAAATTTGTATCATTTCCTAAATATGAATACTTTATAGCAGATGAAAAGTATGCAAATCTTGCAAAAAGACTTGGTTTAAAATGTGGCACAACAGAAGAGGGAGTAGAGTCATTAATTAAAGCAATACAAGAAATGAATGAAAAGCTTGGAATACCGTCAACTTTGAAAGAGGAAGGATTAAACGAAACAGAATTCTTAGAAAAACTTGATGACTTAGCAGAAAAAGCATTTGAAGACCAATGTACAACTGCAAATCCAAGACTTCCACTTGTAACAGAATTAAGGCAAATATTACTAGATGCGTACTATGGGAAGTAATTTGAAAAATCAAATTTGCTATTTATGTAAAATTATGTTATAATAGTATTAGCCTATATTTTTAAGGAGGTTTGTTACCAATGATTAAAGGCGATTACAAAAAACTCGAGCCTGTTCCGTGCAACAAGGAGGATCTGCACTATTTTCGGAAGATGATGAGAGATATGGTACTGCCGAAGAACTACAAGGTGTTTGTGAAACAGGTACATTTTGGAGATGTTTTTGTCTCCGAGACTGCTGTGAAGAGATGGAAAATCATCTCTGAAAATGGTAAACTTTTCCTTGGCTTTTATGAGAAGCCGATGCAGGAGATGCACTACCAGGGCACTGAATGCCCGAAATCCTACTACATTGTGGTAGAGGATGAGCGGAAAAATTCTCAGCAGAAATATGCTCTTGTCAAGATCCAAAGGTGGGAAGCGTGGCAGGTATTCGGGATTAACAAGTAACAAACAAAACCCTAGACTTAAAATTTTAAGTCTAGGGTACTTTTTTGTTTAAAACTATTCAACAACAATTAAGTTTTCTCTTCCTGCACCAGTTCCTATAAACTTGATAGGGCAACCAACAACTTCTTCAATTCTATCTAGATATTTCTTAGCTTTTTCAGGTAAATCTTCTCTTTTTGTTATATTTGATATATCTCCAAAGTTTCCTTCGAATTCTTCATAAACTGCTGTAGAATTTTCTAGGTATTCAGGTGTTGTAGAAAAGTCTGTAGTAACTTCTCCATTGTTATTATATGCAACGCATAATTGAATCTTATCAAGTTTTCCAACTGTATCTAAGTGGTTAATAGCAATACCTGTAATACCATTTACCATTACAGCATATTTTAGAGCTACAAGGTCAAGCCAACCACATCTCCTTGGTCTCTTTGTAACTGTACCATATTCATGACCAAGTTCTCTTATTGTATCACCGATTTCATTATTTTGCTCTGTTACGTAAGGACCAGCACCAACTCTTGAAGAATATGCTTTTATTACTCCATAAACTTCACCAATATCCTTTGGACTTATACCACTACCTGTACAAATTCCACCAAGTGTAGGGTTAGAAGATGTAACAAATGGGTAAGAACCAAAATCTATATCAAGAAGAGTAGCTTGAGCTCCTTCACAAAGAAGTTTCTTACCTTCTTTAATTGCATTATGTAGAAGAACTACTGTATCAACAACATAAGGTTTAAGTACTTCAGCATATTTTGTATATTCTTCAATAATTGCTTCAGCATCCATTTCAGGATATCCATAAGCTTTAAATATTTTATTCTTGCTTTCAACATTTCTTTTAATCAAATCAGCAAATCTAGGTCTTATAAAGTCTTGCATTCTAATTCCAGAACGTTCATATTTATCGCAATATGCAGGACCAATTCCACGACATGTTGTGCCTATTTTTCCAGCACCTCTTGACTCTTCAAGCATCTTATCCATAGCTATATGATAAGGCATTATTACATGAGCTTTATCACTAACACGTAAATTATCTACGCTGTATCCATGGGCTTTTAGATTTTCAATTTCTTCAATTAATACTTTAGGATCAATAACAACACCGTTACCAATTACAGCTAAAGTTCCTTCGTTTAACACTCCAGAAGGTATAAGACGGAATGCATATTTTTCACCGTTAACTTCTATTGTATGTCCGGCATTATTACCGCCAGTACATCTAATAGATATGTCAGCATGTGTAGAAAGATAATCGATGATCTTCCCTTTACCTTCGTCACCATAAAATGCGCCTAAAACAACATCAACTTTTGACATATATAAGACCTCCTTATGTGCGATATTAAAATATCGCAATTAATATTGAATAGTGAATGATTAAAAGTGAATAGTATAAGGTTAAATATAAAAGCACATAATTATTAACTATTCATCATTAATTTGTCATTATTCATTAAAACAACATATATATTATCGTACATTTGGCGAAAAATGTCAAGATACATTGCAAAAAGATTTTATTTATGTTAAAATTAAAATGTAGTGAAATGAGTTCATAAAAGAATTAGTATTTGGAAATTACGCCAAATGCTGAATATTTTGTGGATGAAAGGGGAAAATTATGGAGAAAACATACGTTACACCACTTAGTGGTAGATATGCAAGTAAAGAAATGAATGAAATCTGGTCAAATGATTCTAGATACAGTACTTGGAGAAGACTATGGGTTGCACTTGCAGAAACTGAGAAAGAACTAGGAATAGATATAACAGATGAACAAATTGCAGAAATGAAAACACATGTAGAAGATATTGACTATGACGTAGTCGCACAAAGAGAAAGAGAATGTAGACACGATGTAATGGCACATGTATATGAATTTGGAACAAAGTGTCCATCTGCAAAAGGAATAATACACCTAGGAGCCACTTCTTGTTATGTAACAGATAATGCAGAAGTTATCTTAATGAGTAAAGCACTTGAAATTATAAAAGAAAAGCTTTTACTTGTTATTGCTAATTTAAAAGAATTTGCCATAAAAAATAAAGATGTTACATGCCTTGGATACACACATTTCCAAGCAGCACAACTTACAACAGTAGGAAAGAGAGCTACGCTTTGGATTCAAGATTTACTAGAAGATCTTGAAGAACTTGAATTTGTACAAAGCCATCTAAAACTTTTAGGATGCAAAGGAACAACAGGAACACAAGAGAGCTTTATGAAGCTATTTAAAGATGAAGAGAAAGTAAAACAAATAGATAAGAAGATTGCTGAAAAAGTCGGACTTGCAAATGTATTTGCAGTATCAGGACAAACATATACAAGAAAGCAAGATTCAAGAGTATTAAATTTACTTGCAGAAATAGCCCAAAGTGCAGCAAAATTTGCAAATGATTTAAGACTACTTCAACATGAAAAAGAACTTGAAGAACCATTTGAAAAAGGACAAATTGGCTCATCTGCAATGGCTTACAAGAGAAATCCGATGAGAAGTGAGAGAATTAATTCTCTTTCAAGACATATCTTAGCATTAACTCAAGATCCAATGATAACAGCAAGTACACAATGGCTTGAAAGAACATTAGATGATTCTGCAAATAGAAGAATTTGTATTCCAGAAGCATTTTTAGCTGCAGAAGCAATACTTATACTTTATGCAAATATAACATCAGGAATTGTGGTTTATCCAAATGTTATAAAGTCAAATATAATGAAAGAATTACCATTCATGGGAACAGAAGAAATACTTATGAATGCGGTTCTAAAAGGTGGAGATAGACAAGAATTACACGAGAAAATAAGAGTGCATTCTATGGCTGCGACAATGGAAGTTAAAGAATATGGCAGACCAAATGACTTAGTCGATAGAATAGCAGGAGACGAAGCATTTGGACTTACAAAAGAGGAAATACTAAAAATCTTAAATCCGGACCATTTATGTGGAAGGGCACCAGGCCAAGTAGAAGATTTTATAAAAGAACAAGTTAATCCAATTTTAAATAAATATAAAGATTTATATCAAAATATAAATGTAGAAGTAAATGTATAAAAAATTTAACAATAAAAATAGATATGTAGGAAATTACATATCTATTTTTGTAATAAAAATGTAATATAAATGTAACGGTTTTGTAATATGTATATGATATAATCACCCTGTTAATACTAATGAAGGGGAACATGTATGAGTATAAAAAGAGATTTAAAAAAAGAGGGAATAGAAGTAATAAGTAAGCTTGATACGCTTACTGTAAATTCAATTTCAAAAAGTATTGCAGAGAAATTATCTAAGACATTCCCAGAACTTGAACTAAATACAAATGAGCTTTTTATAAGATTATCTAGACTAGATATGTTTTATGCAAAGCTACCTAAAGATATTTCTGCAAAATATTTCTATAAAAACAAGACAATTTATTTTGATTGTAATTTAGATTCAAAGAAAATTTCTGATGTAGCTATACATGAATGTATACATTACTTACAAGAAAGATGCGATAAAAATGGAGATATTTTAAGACTTGGATTATGTGATTATACAAGCAGTAAACTTCCTGGAACAGGATTAAATGAAGCGGCTGTACAACTTATGGCAGCTAAGTGTATGAAAAGCGATTACGAAAATGTAAAATATTTTGGAATAGATATACCAACAAATACGGAGGCATATTATCCACTAGAATGTGCATTAGTTAATCAAATGGCATATTTAATAGGTGAAGACATATTATTTGATAGTACAATCAATTCAAACGATAGATTTAAAGACCAATTTATATCATTTACATCAGAAAAAGTATTTTTAACAATACAAAAAAATATAGATTTACTAATAGAAAAACAAGATGAATTAAAAGGTCTATATTCTATAATACAAGAAAATGACACAGATGTTAAATTAACTAGAAAATGTGTGAAAGAGATAGAAAAATATAAAAATGATATCAGAGAGCTATTCATGAATACACAAAAACTAATTCTTACAAGTTATTTTGATAGTACTATAAATTTAACATATACACCAAAACTAATTGAAAACTATAGAAATGAATTATATTTATACAAAAATTTATTAGGACAAGTTGATGGGGATACTTTTTTCAATGATTATTATATAGATAAAATGATGCAACTTGAAAAGAGATATGATTTAAATAATTCAGAAATTAAAGATTTAGTGGTTGTTAAACATAACTTTGTTTCAAAATTATTTAGAAAGATTAAAACTTTATTTGGAATTAATTCGGACTATGAAAAAATTAGAGAATAAAAGAAAAGAGAAGCTTTTGATTGCTTCTCTTTTTAAGTTATTTTACAACAATATTGAAAATCTTATTTTTTACATATATTTCTTTAATGATTTGTTTTCCTTCAAGTTGATTTGCTATTTTCTTATGAACAAGTTCTTTTATAGTTTCTTCGCTACTATCTAAAGCAATATTAACAGTCCCTTTAAGTTTACCATTTACTTGTATTGGAAGTTCTATTTCATCATCAATAGTTTTTTCATCATCAAATGTAGGCCAAGCACTTTCAGCTATAGTTTTAGAATTTCCAATCATTTCAAATAATTCTTCAGTAATATGAGGAGCAATAGGGTTTAGCAATATTAGAAATGTACTAAATTCGGCTTTATTAATTCTTTTTTGTTTATAAAATTCATTTACCATTGTCATAAAGGTTGCAACTGCGGTGTTGTATTTCATAGCTTCGTAATCACTAGAAACTTTCTTTATTGCTTTATGCATCATTTTTTCAAATTCAGGAGAATATGTATTTCCATCTACTAAAATTTCTGCTAAATTCCAAACTCTTTCTAAAAATTTATTGCAGCCACGAAGTGATTCCATAGACCAAGGAGTAGACTGGTCAAATGGACCAATAAACATCTCGTAAGTTCTAAAGGTATCTGCACCATATTCATTAACTATTTCATCAGGGTTAACAACGTTTCCTTTTGATTTAGACATTTTTTCTCCATTGTCACCTAAAATCATTCCATGTGATGTACGTTTTGCATAAGGCTCTTTTGTTGGAACAACTCCAATATCATATAAGAATTTATGCCAAAATCTTGAATAAAGAAGATGTAGAGTTGTATGCTCCATACCACCATTATACCAATCAATAGGAGACCAGTATTCAACAGCTTCTTTTGAAACTAATTCTTTATCATTGTGTGGGTCCATATAACGTAAGAAATACCAAGATGAACCAGCCCATTGAGGCATTGTATCAGTTTCTCTTTTTGCAGGACCTCCACAGTGTGGACATGTTGTATTTATCCATGAATCAAGTTTTGCAAGAGGAGATTCTCCATTTTCACCTGGTAAAAATTCTTTGACTTCTGGTAGTTTTAGTGGTAAATCTTTTTCATCAAGTGGAACCCATCCACATTTCTCACAATGTACCATAGGGATTGGTTCACCCCAATATCTTTGTCTTGAAAATACCCAATCACGTAGTTTGTAATTTACTTTAGATTCTCCAATATCATTTTCATGTAAGTATTTAATAACAGCTGAAACAGCTTCTTTAACACTCATTCCATTTAAAAATCCAGAATTGATAAGTATACCAGAGCTTGTATCAGTATATGCTTCGTTTTCTATAGAAGTGGTATTTTCTTTATTTGTAATAACTTGCTTAATAGGCATATTAAATTTTTTAGCAAATTCGTAATCTCTTGTATCATGTGCAGGAACAGCCATTATTGCACCAGTTCCATAAGTTATAAGAACATAGTCAGAAATCCAAATAGGAATAGCTTCGTTAGTAAGAGGATTAATAGCTTTTATTCCCTTTATTTCTACACCAGTTTTTTCCTTTGCAAGTTCTGTTCTTTCAAAATCAGACTTTTTAGCAGCAAGTTCTTTGTAGGCATTTACTTCATTTAAGTTAGTAATTTTATCTTTTAATTTTTCTATTATATTGTGCTCAGGAGCAACAACCATATATGTTGCACCAAACATTGTATCTGGACGAGTAGTGTAGATTAGAAGATTTTCATCAGTTCCTTCAATTTTAAATTTAACTTCAGCACCTTCACTTCTTCCTATCCAGTTAATTTGTTGAGCTTTGATTTTTTCAAGAAAATCAACATCATCAAGGTCGTCGATTAATCTTTGAGCATATTCAGTAATTTTAAGCATCCATTGGCTTTTTTCTTTTTGGATAACTTCTCCACCACATCTCTCACAAACACCATTTACAACCTCTTCATTTGCAAGACCAACTTTACAACTTGTGCAATAATTTATAGGCATAGTTGTTTTGTATGCTAAGCCATGTTTAAATAATTGGATAAATATCCATTGAGTCCACTTATAGTAATTAGGGTCAGTTGTGTTAACTTCTCTTGACCAATCAAAAGAAAAACCAATTGATTTTAATTGCTCTTTAAAATGATTTATATTTGTTTCCGTAACTATGCTTGGATGTATGTTGTTTTTTATCGCATAGTTTTCAGCAGGAAGTCCAAAAGCATCAAAGCCGATAGGGTATAGCACATTATATCCTTCAAGTCTTCTTTTTCTTGCAATTATATCAAGAGCAGTATAGCTTCTAGGATGTCCTACATGTAATCCTTGTCCAGATGGATAAGGAAACTCTATAAGACCATACCATTTCTTCAATGTATAATCATTTTTGGCATTAAATGTTCCTTCTGTGTACCATTTATTTTGCCATTTTTTTTCTACTTCTTTAAAATTATATGCCATATTTGTCACATCCCTTTCAAGTTTCTTAAAAATAATACTTATTATATAACAAAATGAGGAAAAAATAAAGCAAAATATTGAAAAAAGTGAGATTTTATTATAAAATTATTCTATAAGGAGAAATATTTTAAATGAATATATATGAAGAAACTAAATTTTTAATGAAAAAATATGGAATTACTGCAAATAAATCACTTGGACAAAACTTTTTAGTAGATGAAAGTGTTATTTTAAATGCAGTACATGAAGCTGGAATTTGCAAAGATGATTTAGTTATAGAGATAGGCCCAGGACTTGGAACTTTCACAAATGAGATTGTAAAGAAGGCTGCGAAAGTTATCTGTGTTGAATTAGATAAAAGAATGGTAGAAATTTTAGAAGATAGATTTAAGTTGTTTGATAATGTAGAAATTATAAACGATGATATTCTAAAAGTAGATATAAACCAAATTGTAGAAGATAACAAAGAACTAAAAGTTAAGATAGTAGGAAATCTTCCATATTATATTACAACACCAATTATAATGAAACTTCTAGAAGGCAGAGCAAAGTTTGAAAGTATAACTGTAATGATACAAAAAGAAGTAGCAGATAGGCTATGTGCAAAGACTGGGACAAGAGATGCAGGTGCAATAACTTATGCGGTAGAATATTATGCAAATGCAAGAAAACTTATAGAAGTTCCACATACATCATTTATACCAATGCCAAATGTTGAGTCAGAAGTCATAATATTAGAAGTAAGAAAAGAAAAAAATGTAAATGTAAAGGATGAAGAAAAATTATTTAAAGTTATAAAATATGCATTCATGCAAAGAAGAAAAACTCTTTTAAATGCAATTCAAAACACAGAAGTATGTGAAGATAAAGAAAAACTAAAAGATATCTTACACAAGCTAAATATAGATGAAAGAATTAGAGGAGAGGCACTGACACTAGATAAATTTATAGATATATCAAATTTATTATAAAAAGGATGTGATTTTATGAATAAAAGTATTTGTGTATATGATTTAGATGGAACACTAGATTTAACAGATACAAAGTTATCAGCAGAAATTGTTAAGCTATCAAGGATGGGAGTTAGCTTTGTTACAGCAACAGGGAGAACTAACAGTTATGTAATAGATACATGTAAAAAGCATAATATTATTCCACCAAAGTTTATTATAGGTGATAATGGAGGAAGCATTTATGATACAGCCCAAAAAAAGTATATAAAAAGAACTTCTTTAGCAACAAATAAACGAAAAGTATTATTAGAAGAATTTTTAAGACATGGGGGAGAAATAGAAGATGTCAGATATACAGATGGAGAATTTGTATATGCAGCAGAAAATGAGATGGTTAGAAAATATTATGCAAAAGAAAAAAGTATAGCATATAAAACAAATGAAGAAATAATAGAAGAAATATTTGCCGAAAATACAGATATGATTAAAATTACTTTAGCCGGAAATGAAGATCTAATGAGAAAAATAATAATGTTTATAAAAGAAAATGGTATTAAGTGCTGGACAGATATTGGAGCTACGAAATTTCCTAAGAAGTCAATAGAAAATTTTAGATTGGATATTACGGATGGAGAAACTTCAAAAGGAGAAGCAGTAGAGTTTTTAGCAAACTATATAGGAATAGATAGTTTCACATGTATAGGTAATGGACCAAATGATTTTTCTATGTTTAAATATGCACTAGACTCTAATATGCCAGTGATTGTGGTTAGAGATATGGAAGACCGGAAAATTAACTAGGGAAAGTCAAGAGCTTATTAATGAAGTTAAGACATATGCAAACAAACTAGATAGAACGGGAAATGTAATGGTTGCAACATATCCTGTAAATGGATTGCTTGGCATGCTTGAAGAGAAGAGATATAATAGACAAAGAAGAGATTTATTTGTAAATGGCTTAAGAGCAGATGTGAATAAAAGAAAAAATAGAGTAGAAGCTAAAAAAACAAATATCACAATAAAGAATCAAGATAGATGGAGATAAAACAATAAAAAGAGTGACTTTAGTTTAGTCACTCTTTTATAATTATTCCACTGTTACAGATTTTGCAAGGTTTCTTGGTTTATCTACATCAAGTCTCTTTTCTTTAGCTACGTAATATGCTAAAAGTTGCAAAGGAATTATCGAAAGTATAGGGGATAGAAGCGGATGAATTTCTGGTATGTGTATAATATTTGGAAATAATTTTTCATCTACTTTATAATTAGTAATAATAAGTGTTTTTGCACCTCTTGAAATTACTTCTTGTAAATTGCTAATAGATTTACTAGCAAGTCTTCTATCGGTTATTATTCCAATAACTGTAACATTATCTTCTATTAAAGCTATTGGTCCATGTTTAAGCTCTCCTGATTGATATGCATCTGAATGTATATATGAAATTTCTTTTAACTTTAAAGAAGCTTCAACTGCAGCTGCATAGTCAATTCCTCTACCAATGAAGAACAAATCTTTTTCTTTATAAATCTTCTTTGCAAAATCCTTTATTGAATCTACATTTTCTAAAACAGTAGTAACTTTTGTAGGTAGTGCTAAAATTTCATTTTTTAAAGTTTTAATAAGTTCACTAACATCAGTTTCTAAGATTTCAGCGAAATGTATTGCAAGCAGTGTTAAAACTGTTATTTGAGATGTATATGCTTTAGTAGATGCAACTGCAATCTCAGGACCTGCATGAGTATATATTGTATATTCTGCCTCTCTTGTAATAGAACTTCCAGTAACATTTGTAATTGCAATTGTTTTGCAACCATAAAACTTTGCTTTTTTTAGAGCTGCGATTGTATCTGCTGTCTCACCAGATTGGCTAATAAATATGAGTAATGTATTTTTGTTAATCAATGGTTCTCTATATCTAAATTCTGATGCAATATCTACTTGAACAGGTACATGCATTAGTTTTTCAAAAATTGGTTTTGAAGCAAGACCAGCATGCATTGCAGTACCACAAGCAACAATATATATCATAGATATTTCAGATAAGTATTCTTTAGTTATATTTATATCATCAAAATCGCATTTCATATCTTGTGAAAGCCTTGAACCAATCGTTTCTCTAATTGCACGTGGTTGTTCATATATTTCTTTTATCATAAAATCGTCATATCCGTTTTTATCAGCAGCTTTTGCATCCCAAGTAATGGTTTCTGGTTTTTTTTCTATTTTATTAAAATCATTATTATAGAATTCGATTGATGTTTTAGTAAGCTCTGCTAAATCTCCATCATTTAGTATATATATATTATTTGTATAGTTTAATATAGCAGGAATATCTGATGCAATATATTTTTCACTGTCCTTTACGCCAATAACTAGCGGGCTATCTTTCTTGGCTACAATTATTTTTTCAGGTTCAAGGGAAGAAATAACAGCAATTGCATAACTTCCTTTAAAATCTGCAATTGCATTTTTTACAGCTGTTGCAAATCTATTTTGAGTATTTTCTGTATCCATAGTATAATAATAATGGATCAAATTAGGAATAACTTCTGTATCAGTTTCAGATAAAAATTTATAATCTTTATCTAATAAAAACTGTTTGATTTCGTCATAGTTTTCAATAATCCCGTTGTGTACAACAGAAAATGTTTGGCTATTATCCATATGAGGATGAGCATTAGTGCTAGAAGGCTTACCGTGAGTTGCCCATCTTGTGTGTGCAATACCACATGTTCCCTCTAAAAGTTTAATATTATCCATTTTTTCAAGTTCTTTAACTCTACCTTTATTTTTTAAAGTTACAATTTTACCTTTTTCAATAGTAGAAATTCCGGCAGAATCGTATCCTCTGTATTCAAGCTTTAAAAGCCCATTTATAAGAATTGGACGTGCTTCGTTATTTCCTATGTATCCTACAATTCCACACATATATGTTACCTCCATAGTAATTTTGAATTACTATATAATATTAACATAGTGTAGAAAAAATAGCAAGTCCTTAAAAAAGTTTTAAAAATTCTATGCTAAATTTTAATAGTTATACTTATATTTCCGCCGAGCTATATCGGTGTAGGACATTTTCTTTCTGCAAGCTTTCGAAAGAAAAGTACTACGCCTTCGCACGGCTTGTTTAGCATAAAAGTATTAAATAGTAATAAATTATATAAAAATTCTAATAATTGTCAGAAGTATTGCACCAGGAATACCTAAAATACTCACAAAAATAATTGTAAAGAAATTTAAACCAATATGAAAATTAAAAAAATTACCTATAAAATTTATAATAAGGATAATTAATGCACCCAAAAAAGAATTGAGTAAAAGTTTAAACATTATTTTAAGTGGAACTATAAAAATTCTGCACAGTACAAATATTACACATAAACCTGCCATATATGTTAAAATATTAATAAATTCCAATTTCTAATCACCTCGTCCATATACGTTTGTACATTTTATGATTAGAAAATTGGAATTATGCAAGTTTTAAATTGCCTCATCTAAATTTTTGATTTCTATTTCATCTACCATTGTAACAAGTAAGCCGGATTGTTTGGCTTTCTTTAGTAAATAATTATACTTAGATTGAGTCGCTTTTATTTGGTAAAGATAGTAGTCAATAAGTTCACCTTCTGCAAATTCAAAATTTTTATTTGAATTTTGTAAGTCCTCACGGGTTTTGATTATACTCTTAATTAAATCGGAATTTGAATTTTCTCTATTTTTTACAAAAATGGGATTATCCTTGATATATCTCTCGTAAACCATAAAACCTCCATAGCTTATTAGTAAAATTTAGTAATATTCTATGCAAATTTTAAGAGAAATATACAGATTAAAAATAAATGTTGATAAAATGGCTTAAATATGCTATAATATAATAAGTTTAAGCCAATGGCTAAATAATTTATTCTATCAAAATTGATACAACAGGAGGTAATACAATGATAGAAATAGGATGGATTACTCCAGATGGTACAGAAATTCGGTGCGGAGGAGATTCTTGGATAGTACATGAATTAGCTGTTATAAAGTTTATTAGAGGTTTAAGATTCCAAAATCTTGAACTGAAAAAGAAAATCGACGAAGAAATAGAAGGCTGGCGTTTAAAGTATGGTTCTTATTGTCTTTACCCAGATTATGCGATTGAAAGACTTGGATGGATACAAGTTGGAGCAGGATTATTTCATGGAATAGAATATGCTGGATTTGATTGGCAAAAAAATATGATATTTCCGTATAAAGAGGCTGGATATAGGGTCCAAAACATGTATGTGCCACATAGCTCTTATTTGAAAATAGATTGTAATATCTTACTTGCTATTAAAAACGGAGATAAAAGAGTCCAAGAAGATGGCAATGAGTTCAAGTATGACGGAACTGATAAGGGAGATACTTACGTTAATGAACTTGGTATAATTCGCAAGGCTCGTTGGAGTGATTGATAAAAGGCAGATTTTCTGCCTTTTATTTTATTGTATAGGAAAAATCAATCTTTTTGCTTTTAGCTTGTGGGTTAGCAAGCATGAAGAAAGCAAAAAATACATTAATATTTCCTATACAAAAAGGTTTAAGTTACCTTGATTCGTCCGAGCGAAGCGATGGATATGTGGAAAAGCCACTTTTCTTATCTAATAGGAAATTACGCTAAAATAGCGTATTTCCTATTAGATAAAAAGCTATAATCGCTAGCCTTTGAGCTTTTTCTCACTTTGTTTGGAAAACTCAAATCGGCAAGAACAAAGGGCGCCTAGAGGCTTTGTTCTGTAGAACTTTAAATTTGAATATTTTTTTGTAAATTTCTCTTGACAGTAGCTTAAAATTGTGCTAATATATATCTACATGCGGATGTGGCGGAACTGGCAGACGCGCTGGTCTTAGGAACCAGTGCCAAAAGCGTGGAGGTTCGAGTCCTCTCATCCGCACCAATGACGTATCTGTTCGAACTTTTATAGAACAGATAGATATGAAATCAATCAGAAATGGTTGATTTTTTTATTGCAAAAAAGTCATCCAATCTTAAAAGAAAGGATGGTGCTTGAAATGAAGATAATTAAAGAAGAATTACGATTTGAGGAAAATTTAAAGAAAAGACTAGAATTTATATGTGAGTTCTCAAAGGTTACTCCTACTTTTATTAATGGTAGTATTAGGAAAATTGAGAAAACCAATATTTCTTATATTGAGCCACATAGAGTAATTGTAAAAGATACTACATTTCTGGTCTTTAACTACTCAAATGATGTTTATATCTCTAATTTAGTAAATAAAATTCATTTATCTGAATTAGAAGAATATTTGAAAAAAATTTAACTTGTAAAAAAATGACATTTCCTTAAATCGTGATATAATATAAGCAATTAATTATGTATAGTTGTTCGACAAGAGCTATATATAGATTTATGAGTACTTTGAAAAATTTATATTATATTACAATTATGTTGTATTTTATTACGTGATAAATGGATTTAAGAGATGTCAGTAGTACTCGTATGTACTTTGATGTCTCTTTTTTGTTAGGAGGTTTATAAATTGAGTGAAGAAAAGAAAAAATGTGGATTGTATATGAGAGTATCAACAGAAGACCAAGCTCGTGAAGGCTTTAGTCTTCCAGAACAAAAAGAAAGATTAAAAGCGAATTAGATGCTACTGATTGTGCAGAAGAATTAAGATTTACACTAAAAGATATTCTATTAAAGAGAGATATTGATTTCATCAATAAAATCAAGCTTAACAAAGAATATCAGGAAAGAACTAAAACTTGGAAAGACTATACTCGTGAAGAACAAGCAGATTTAATAATGAGATATGTTGATGATATTGAACTTGCTTTAGTTGGTAAAGAAGTTGTTGTAAAACAAATAAACTTTAGAGATTCAATTTGTAAACCTTGTCAGGAATTATATGATAGCGGATATATTGATACAACAAAACCTATGCTATTAGGTAATGTATTAGGAAGTGTTAGATTTAGTAACTATTTGCCAGAGGCAGAAGTTGGCGAAATTATAATGAGATTAAGACAATATTATGATGCGAGTTTTGCAGAGGCGACTTACTATGTAGATAAGCAATGTTTCTATTTTAACTTTGCTGAAAATAATAGTGCTATTGTTAGAGTATTCCTATTACAAGACTATTATAAACTAAATCTAGAAGGAAAAATGCCAATTTATGAATTTGGAATTATTTATATAAATGAAAAAGATAAATTCCAAATGCAAGATATAAATTCGGCATTTGACTTTATACCAGATGAAACAAACGATAGTGTAGTTTATATGAAAGAGCCTACACCTATTCCAATAGGTGTAAAGCCAGTAAAGTACGAATAAGAAAATGCTGAATAATTGTTGCAACTCCTGCTTGGTATATAAACTATATTGCAACAACAAATTAACGAGAACAAATTTATATTTGCGGTTAGCAATATAAATTTTGTGTGAGGTAATTTGAATAAATTTTATCTGACAAGATAAAATTTATTGCCTCGCAGAGCCCCCGAGTTATGATGGTACGTCATAACTCATAGAGGGTTAGGAATTATGACAAAGTCAAAGTCCTGTGCTTCGAAGAAATTTCAAGGAGGTGTTTTGATGGAACAAGAATTAGCTTATTCTTTTCACTTGGGTAGTGATAAGAACAAAAGTAAATTAGCAAAGAAAGTATCAAAAGGAAATGTATCAGGTACTACCTCTTTTTCAAATAATGCTATTCAAAATGCAAAAGATTTATCAAAAGTAAACAATCACAACTTACGAGATTATGATAATCAAAGAGAACTTATTACAATTATATATGGAACTAACGATATTGTAGAAGATGTTAAACAAGTATATTTAGATGAATTTGAACAAGCTAGAATTGAATATAATAGCAAAACAAGAACTGATAGACAAATAAAAGATTACTTTCAAAAAGTATGTAATTCTCAAAATGATATAGCTTGTGAGATTATTATTGAATTTGGAGATATGGATTTTTGGCAAGACAAAGATAGTGAGTATAGATATAAAATGACAGATGTATATAATGAGCAAATACAAGACTTAAATAAAATACTCCCTAGCTTTAAAGTAGCCAATGCTACAATCCATTACGATGAAACCTCTCCACACATGCATGTTGTTGGTGTACCAGTAATTGATAATTGTAAAAAAGGTATGAAAAAACAAGTTGGTAAATCTAAAGTGTTTACCAAAGAGTCATTAACGGCTATTCAAGATAAAATGAGAAATGCTTGTATCAAGTCTTATAACAAGTTTTATGGCGTCGATAGTAGGCTAAAAGCTAAACAAAAAGGCAGAAATCAAGATATTAATGTTAAAGAAATGGATAATTACAGAGAGATGAAGAAAAAATTAGAGAAGTAAAAATCAAAGCTAGAAAATGCTAATAAACAAACTAAAAAGCTTGATAATACAAGCAAAGATATTTCTCAAATATTAGATAATCTAAGATCAACTTTGCTAGATAAAAATAATAAGCTTATTTCAAACGAGAATATAGAAGATATCAAAAATTATATTAAAAACGTAACAGATGTTACTCAGACAGTTAGAAGTGTAAATGACTTAAATGTAGCTATTAAAGATTTTGAATTTTATACACTTGAAGTAGGTCAAAAAAATCGTTCACTTCAATATCAATTAGAACAAAAAGATGAAGTTATTGAAAAATTAAATGACAAATTATCTGCTAAAGAGAAGATAATTCTTAAATTGCAAGAAGAAAAAGAAAGTTTAAAAACACAATTACAGAAATTTAAAGGCTTTTGGCATAATTTAATGAGCCACTTTCATAAGAGAATAACTTATGATAATGACACAAATTATAAAATAGTTAGTGATGACTTATCCTGTTTCGATAACACTAATATAAGCCATTTTAAATTTAGTCTTATTTGCATATTGCTCTTGAGTTAGATGATTCTTGTATCTGTACCATTTTGTATTAAGTCCAACCAATTCCATAGCAGTCATAGGTGCTTCCTCCTTTTGTTTAATTTAATAATATAAAGATTATTTATATATAAATTATAAAGTTAAAGTATAAATAATTTAACCCATTAAAACCCATTAAGATATAGCTAAACAAAATTAAAATGTATTGTCAAAAAAATTTTTATATGGTATAATTTTATTAAATAATGTTATTTTACGAAAGAAGGATAGATATATGAAGAAAATTTCATTAATGATTCTGGTTGTTATGGTATTACAAATAGTTCTACCAATATTAACAATAATGAACGACAGTATTTTTACTATTACATCTCAAGCTGAAACTGATTATTCAAACATTGATTTAAATACTTTGGAAGAAATAAAAAATAATCCAGAAGCTTTATCACAAGTTTGCAATATAAGTGTAATTAGTTATAGTGATAATGAAAATGAAAAAATTATACAGCAACTCGATTTAGTTAGATTATGTCCTAATATAGAATATATTTATATATGTGTAAATGGATTAACTCTAGATAAAAATTTTTTTAATAGTTTAGCTTCAACAAAAGATATTACTATAAGTATGCAATGGGGAAGTATAGATTTCGAAGGAATTAGTAATTCAAATATTACTACATTGTACTTGACTGAGAATAAGGTTTACAATTTTTCGAATTTAACTAATTTAAATAACTTAAAAGAACTTGTAACAGATGCAGTAGATGGCTTTGATATAATAAATTTTGAAGAATTAAATAAGCTAGAAAGCGTAAGATTAACTGGTCAAAGAATAGTAAACTATGAAGACTTTTTTACAAAAATAAAAAATGTTAAAATATTAAGTTTAAACTGTTGTAATTTACAGAATTCTGACACCAAATTTATAAAAAATATGGCAGATTTACAGGAACTAAATATAAATGGAACATTTGTTGATGATATAACATTTTTGAAGGAATTATCAAATTTAAAAGGAGTAAACTTACCTTTAGGAGTTAGTAACTTAGAAGCACTATATGATATGCCATATTTGGATTGGGTTTCATTTGATGGATATACAGAAACAAATATTAGTGACAATTTAGTTGCTTTTTTTGAAGAGAATAATATAAGCTATCCAGATTTTGATAGAACTATTAAAAATAAGGTTTTATCAATAGTTGAGAATTTTGGTTTCACAGAGAATACAACTGAATTTGAAAAAATTGAAAGAGTTACGGAATATGTATTATTGAATATGAAATGTGATCAGGATAAATTAAATGAGATTAACTGGAGCGAAGGAAGCGGAAAAGCAACTTCATTAGATTTGGATATCAATTATGGATATGGGGTTTGCCACTATTATTCCATTTTAGAATATACTTTATTAAAGTTAGTTAATATAGATGCTTATTATATTGAAGGATATGCTCTCGTTTCTGCAGACGGTACCCCTGTTTCACATGCATGGAATATGGTGAGAGTTGATGATAATTGGTATGGAATAGATTCATTATGGATAGATGATGATAATAATAATCCAACTACTCCTGAATATAAAAATTCTATTTGGAGAAGATTTTATTTAAAGAATACTAAAACTGATGATCTAAATGATTGGCCGCAATATGGTGATTCAGAAGAATATATGGATAAATATTTTGCTTTATATCATAGAACATTTAATGATCCGCAAGATACTATTACTAACACAATAAGTATAACAGATATAGCTGTTATAGCTTTACCAACAAAAAAACAATATATACAAAATTATGAAAATCTAGATTTAACAGGAGGAGTATTAACAATAACATATAATGATGAAACCACTGATACAATAAGCTTAACAAATGAAAGTATACATGTAAGTGGATTTGATAATACAAAAATTGGTACAAACACAATTTCAGTAGAATATGAAGGTAAAACAACTACATTTGATGTACAAATAATATCTAAACAAGCAGTTGGAATAGAAGTTACAACCTTACCAACAAAAAAACAATATATACAAAATTATGAAAATCTAGATTTAACAGGAGGAGTATTAACAATAACATATAATGATGAAACCACTGATACAATAAGCTTAATAAATGAAAGTATATATGTAGGTGGATTTGATAATACAAAAATTGGTACAAACACAATTTCAGTAGAATATGAAGGTAAAACAACTACATTTGATGTACAAATAATATCTAAACAAGTAGTTGGAATAGAAGTTACAACCTTACCAACAAAAAAACAATATATACAAAATTATGAAAATCTAGATTTAACAGGAGGAGTATTAACAATAACATATAATGATGAAACCACTGATACAATAAGCTTAATAAATGAAAGTATATATGTAGGTGGATTTGATAATACAAAAATTGGTACAAACACAATTTCAGTAGAATATGAAGGTAAAACAACTACATTTGATGTACAAATAATATCTAAACAAGTAGTTGGAATAGAAGTTACAACCTTACCAACAAAAAAACAATATATACAAAATTATGAAAATCTAGATTTAACAGGAGGAGTATTAACAATAACATATAATGATGAAACCACTGATACAATAAGTTTAACAAATCAAAATGTAAATGTAAGTGGATTTGATAATATAAAAATTGGTACAAACACAATTTCAGTAGAATATGAAGGTAAAACAACTACATTTGATGTACAAATAATATCTAAACAAGCAGTTGGAATAGAAGTTACAACCTTACCAACTAAAAAACAATATATACAAAATTATGAAAATTTAGATTTAACAGGAGGAATATTAACAATAACATATAATGATGAAACAACTGATACAATAAGTTTAACAAATGAAAATATACATGTAAGTGGATTTGATAATATAAAAATTGGTACAAACACAATTTCAGTAGAATATGAAGGTAAAACAACTACATTTGATGTACAAATAATATCTAAACAAGCTATTGGAATAGAAGTTACGACTTTACCAACTAAAAAACAATATATACAAAATTACGAAAATTTAGATTTAACAGGAGGAATATTAACAATAACATATAATGATGAAACAACTGATACAATAAGTTTAACAAATGAAAATATACATGTAAGTGGATTTGATAATATAAAAATTGGTACAAACACAATTTCAGTAGAATATGAAGGTAAAACAACTACATTTGATGTACAAATAATATCTAAACAAGCTATTGGAATAGAAGTTACGACTTTACCAACTAAAAAACAATATATACAAAATTACGAAAATTTAGATTTAACAGGAGGAATATTAACAATAACATATAATGATGAAACAACTGATACAATAAGTTTAACAAATGAAAATATACATGTAAGTGGATTTGATAATACAAAAGTTGGTACAAATACAATTACAGTAGAATATGAAGGCAAAACTACTACATTTAATATACAAATATTATCTAAACAAATAACAGGAATTGAAGTATCAAAATTACCTACTAAAACAAAATATATTCAAAACTATGAAAATATGGACTTGACAGGAGGTATACTAACAATAGTTTATAATGATAAAACGACTGACAGCATTGATATGACAAATCAAAATGTAAAAGTATCGAATTTTGATAATACAGTACTAGGAGAAAATACACTAACTGTAGAATATAATGGAATAAAAACATATTTTAAAATTGAAATAATATCTAAATCTGTTGCTAAGATAGAATTAACAACAAAGCCAATTAAAATAAAATATATACAAAATATTGAAACAATAGACTTAACAGGAGGAGTATTAACAGTAACATATAATGATAAAACAACTGCTACAATTAGCTTGACAAATGAAAATGTGAAAGTTACAGGATTTAATAATAACTTAGTTGGTAATAATACATTAACTATTGAATATGAAGGAGCAAAAACATCGTTCACTATTGAAATTTTCTCTAATAATACTGAAAAAGATAAAGAAACTGAAACGCCAAGTAAAGATAAGACTGTTGCAATAGGAATTTTACCACAAACAGGAGAAAAAAACATATTTTTCATTGTTAGTATAATGGTTAGTTTATGTTTAGCTATTGTATTATATAAGAAATGGAAAAAATATAAAAATATATGAAATTACTTGAAGTTTTATGTGTTTTATGTTAAAGTAATTATAATTTGATTGATTTTATATCAATCGTCAAGAGAACCGACGAGTTGTAAATGTCTACGTCGTTGGCACCATAGTAAAAGTAGGGAAAGTCTTTCCTACTTTTTTGTTATCTTCGACAGGTTTTGACAGAAAAAGATTTAAAAAAATGATATAATATTATGTAAACAAAACTTATTTCATGACACATTTTTTGTCAAAAAAGATATTAGTGATATTTGTTGTTTCTGTATCATTAATATCTTTTTCTTTTTGCGAATTCATTTTTATAGGTTTAAAATAGATATGTCACATGTAAATTGAAAAGAAAATATTGAAAGAGAGTACCAAAAATGATATTGTTTAAGTGACGAAAAATAAACATATCAAATTGGAGGTACTCTCTCATGGGTA
>Ga0247608_10001355_pt1 | contig 34229 bp, 34 predicted proteins | sample 176DNAGHGlowgp2_FD_193490 | JGI IMG/M metagenome (GOLD analysis project Ga0247608, IMG submission 193490) | Sheep rumen microbial communities from Palmerston North, Manawatu-Wanganui, New Zealand - 1766 DNA GHGlow gp2 | ecosystem: Host-associated > Mammals > Digestive system > Stomach > Rumen ...
AGGTTCAGCCCGGTGTTGAGGGTCTGATCCACGTCAGTGAGATGTCTTGGAGCCAGCACCTGCGCTCAGCTCAGGAGTTCCTGAAGGTTGGCGACGATGTAGAGGCTGTTATCCTGACCCTCGACCGTGAGGAGCGCAAGATGAGCCTGGGTATCAAGCAGTTGAAGGAAGATCCCTGGGAGACTATCGAGGTTAAGTATCCTGTTGGCAGCAAGCACACCGCCAAGGTTCGCAACTTCACCAACTTCGGTGTATTTGTTGAACTCGAGGAGGGTGTTGACGGTCTGATTCACATCAGCGACCTGAGCTGGACCAAGAAGGTGAAGCACCCCTCAGAGTTCACCAAGGTGGGCGAGGTTATCGACGTTGTCGTGCTCGACATCGACAAGGAGAACCGTCGTCTGTCTCTCGGTCACAAGCAGCTCGAGGATAATCCTTGGGACGTATTCGAGGAGAAGTACGCCGTTGGTTCTGTTCACACCGGTAAGATTACCGAGGTTATGGAAAGAGGTGCCGTTGTTTCTCTCGAGGAGAACGTTGAAGGCTTTGCCACTCCAAAGCACCTGGTTAAGGAAGATGGCTCTCAGGCCCAGCAGGGCGAGGAGCTCGAGTTCAAGGTGATTGAGTTCAACAAGGACTCTAAGCGTATCATCCTGAGCCACAGCCGCACCTTTGAGGATGCACAGCGTGAGGAGAAGCGTGCTGCCCGCAAGACCGCAGCTCCTAAGAAAAAGGACGAGGCTCCGAAGATTGAGAACGTTGCAGCCAGCACCACTCTGGGCGACCTCGACGTTCTGGCCAAGCTGAAGGCCGATATGGAGAAGAGCGAATAATAGACTCCTCTATTTATAATTTCATTGGCTGCACACCTGAAAGAAGGTTCGTGCAGCCAATTTCTGTATTAGAAAGATGGTCAAAGTTCAAAAAAGCATTTTCTAAAAAAAACAAAAAACGTTGATAAATTGCTTTAAAACTATTGTCGTTTCAGAAATTTTTCATATCTTTGGCCTTGGAAACAGTAAAACTTGAAAACTATGGCAAACAAAAGATCTTTGAAGAAAGCGATTAACGTGGTCTGTGAAGAACTATTCGCTGAGGCTGTTGCCGCTTCACTTTATGGCAACGAGGGATACAAAGAAAATACTGAGGCACTATTATTGTCTGTGGTAAAGATACATAAGGAATATACTTGTAGGGTCTCGCACCCCGAACCAGGCATGCCTGCAAAACAATACTATAAGGACCTGAGAGAGAAACTTGCTGCCCAGGTGAGCGAGTTGGTAGACCAAATCAACAATCTCTGATGTGGAAAAAATTCTGTAACTGGCTTTTATATAAGCGAATGGGATGGACGTCGGAAGTAACTGAGGTCCATCCTGATAAGTATATTATATGTCTGGCACCTCACACCAGCAACTGGGACTTCCTGATTGGGCAGCTCTATAACGGAGCACACAGTCTGGGAAGTAACTTTCTGATGAAGAAAGAATGGTTCTTCTGGCCATTGGGACCTATATTCAAAAGTATTGGCGGTATACCCGTACACAGACAGAAAAGCACCAGCATGACCGACTCGATGGCCGAAACAGCACGTGCATGCAAGACCTTCCATCTATGTATTACTCCCGAGGGCACGCGCTCGCGCGTAGAAGAATGGAAGAAAGGATTCTATTTCATAGCCCTCAAGGCAAAGATGCCCATTCTGCTCTACGGACTGGACTACGAGAAAAAGCATATCCAATGCACAAAGACCATCTGGCCATCAGGCGACTTAGAGAGCGACATGCGCGAGATAAAACTCTATTTCAAGGATTTTAAGGGCAAACGGCCTGAATTGTTTTCAATAGGAAATGTCTAAACACACACATATCAAACTATTATTATCATTGGTGCTGACCATTCTCGTCAGCCAGTATTTACCAGCACAAACCACATGGGGCAAAATAGACCACAACGGAGAACCGTGGGTCAAGAACGTATCACGCCCCTACTCTATCGAACGAGGACTTGAAGCACGCCACATTGCTCTATGGGCCAGTCATGGACGCTATTTTGACAACAACGAACGTAAATGGAGATGGCAGAGACCAGCACTCTTCGGAACCACCGAGGACCTCTATACGCAGACTATCGTCATACCCTACCTCATACCCATGCTTGAGAATGCCGGAGCCGTGGTCTTCACACCACGCGAACGCGACTGGCAACGCAACGAGGTCATCATTGACAATGACCGTCCTCTACTCCTTGGCAATTACCAGGAGAAGAGCCAGCGCCAACAATGGCTGACGGCTCCCGAGCCAGGATTCGCCTTCCACGCAGAACCCTATCACGACGAGGAGAACCCCTTTGAGGCAGGTACAGCACGAATGATTGAGACCACTCATTCCAAATCGACACTCAGCACTATCAGCTATCAGCCCGACATCCCCCATGAAGGAAGCTATGCCGTCTATGTCAGCTATCAAACTGTAGAAAACAGCGTTGACGATGCCCACTATACCGTTTGGCACAAAGGTCAGAAAACAGACTTCTTTGTTAATCAGCAGATGGGAGGCTCCACATGGGTCTATCTGGGCACATTCGAATTCGACAAAGGCAGTTCAGAGTTCAACCGCGTGGTACTCTCCAACCAAAGCAAGCACAAAGGTTATGTCACTGCCGATGCCGTACGCTTTGGCGGTGGTATGGGAAACATTGAGCGAGGTGGAGCTGTGAGCGGACTGCCGCGCTGTCTTGAGGGCGCGCGTTATGCCGCACAATGGGCTGGAATGCCCTACAACGTCTATAGCTCGAAGCAAGGCGCCAATGACTATGGCGATGATATCAACGTTCGATCGCTGATGACTAATCTGCTCTGCGGAGGCTCATCCTTCGCACCCGATTCCGTGGGGCGTAAGGTACCTATTGAGCTATCTCTAGCCATCCATAGCGATGCAGGATTCACCAACACCGGACTGGGCGTCTATGGCTCGCTAGCCATCTGCACCACACAGTTTGGCGACAGCCTGCTGGCAGCGGGCATCAGTCGAGAGGCTTCACACGAGTTGGCCGTAGACCTGCTTCACAACACCACCGCCGACCTGCAATACCGCTTTGGCGAGTGGAACCTGCGAAAGCTCTACGACCGCAACTACTCCGAGACACGAGTACCCATCGTTCCCAGCGCCATCCTCGAGACCCTTTCGCACCAGAACTTCGGCGACATGCGCTACGGTCAAGACCCTAACTTCCGATTCACACTGGCACGATCCATCTACAAGACGCTACTACGATATATCACCAGCCGACACGGAGAGAGCTACGTGGTGCAGCCTATGCCGCCACAAGATCTGCACATCGCCTTTGCTGACAACGAAGGTAGGGTCAACGTCAGCTGGCAAGGTATCGAGGACGGACAGGAACCCACGTCGATACCGACGGGCTATGTGCTCTACATAGCACAGGATAATGGTGACTTCGACAACGGAACGTACCTGCGAGGCACTTCATGTACTGTTAAACTGAAACCCAACTTGCTGTACAGCTTCCGAGTAACTGCCACCAATGACGGTGGACAGAGTTTCCCCACAGAGACGTTATCGGCTCTCTATAATCCCAACGCTCGTCAGACGGTACTCATCGTCAACGGCTTCCACAGACTCTCGTCGCCTGCCATCAGCCGACAGGGACAGGGTTTTGACCTGACAGAAGACATCGGCGTGAGCTACGGACGAAACTGCGGATGGCTGGGACTGCAACGCGTATTCGACACCCAGCGCATGGGCATCGAGGACTCTACAGGGCTAGGATACACCACTCCCGACCTGCAGGGAATGTTCATTGCCGGCAACGAGTTTAACTATGCCAGGGAACATGCGGAAGCCATCCGTACGGCTAATGCCTATAATATCGTCAGCGCATCAGGAAAAGCCGTCGAGAAAGGATTCATGAACCTCAGCAACTATCAGGTAGTTGACCTGCTGCTAGGCCTTGAAGAGAACGACGGACACAGTCTGGTAGCCTATAAAAGCTTCCCGCTCACCCTTCAGCAACAGCTTAGAGGCTATGTGGCCCAAGGTGGCAACATGTTAGTCAGCGGCGCCTACATCGGCACAGACATGGATACGGAAGAAGAGAAACAGTTTCTGGCCGATATCCTCAAGGTGAGACTGGAAGGCACCAACCGCGATATCGACGAAAACATGAAGGGTTTGGGCACCACGTTCGAATGCTACAGGCTACTGAACGAAGATCACTATGCCGCACAACAGACCGATATCCTGATGCCTGCCAACGAGAAGGCCTTCCCTGCACTCGTTTATAGCAGCGGAACAAGTGCCGGTGTGGCTTATCAAGGCAGTGACTACAAGGCCTTTATTATGGGATTCCCCTTTGAGTGTATTAAGGGAAAAGATACTCAAGCAATTATTATGCGAGGAATATTAAACTTTCTAACAACCAAATAGTTATGATAAAGATTCAAACAAACGCTTCAGGCACAAGAAGCATCGAAATCAGCGAGCAACATCTCTGTGTGATAGACCGCTATCAGCTGTTTCAGGACCTGATAGACTCTAACGGATATATCGACGAGCCTGTGCTCGACAAACTGAAACTGAACATCCGAGCTCTCCTAGAGTCGGAGGCCGGAAGAGACAAGGAACTGCTTGACCTATGCCTCGATGTGGTTTATCATCCCAACATGAAAGCTTTGGGATTACAGAACCTAGTACAGCTTTACAAAGACTGGAGGAACAATCAGGAGAATGGAGTATCGGCTGACTGATTTTCTTCCCACTACCAAAACGGAACTTGAACTGAGGGGATGGGATTACGTGGACGTTATCCTCTTCTCAGGCGACGCCTATGTAGACCATCCGTCCTTTGGCGCTGCCGTCATAGGACGTGTGCTCGAGGCAGCAGGCTATCGTGTAGCCATCGTTCCGCAGCCCGACTGGCATGGCGACTTCCGCGACTTCAAGAAATTAGGGCGCCCACGCCTCTTCTTTGGCATCTCGCCAGGATGCATGGACTCGATGGTCAACAAATACACAGCCGCTCGCCGACTAAGGTCCGAGGATGCTTATTCGCCTGACGGACGTCACGACATGCGGCCCGAGTATCCCACCATCGTCTATACCAAGATACTGAAACAGCTCTACCCTGATGTGCCAGTAGTGCTGGGAGGAATTGAGGCCTCGCTGCGCCGACTCACCCACTATGACTACTGGCAAGACAAGCTGCGCCCAAGCATTCTGGTAGATAGTGGCGCTGACTTGATTACCTATGGTATGGGTGAGAAGACCACGATAGAGCTGGCGCGTATAGCTGATGCCTACGGTTGTCTGCCTATTCACGAACTTGTGAAACTGCCGCAGATAGTGTATATCTCCAATGACATGACGCCCACAAAGGACGATATTGTACTGCATAGTCATGAGGAATGTCTGCAAAACAAAAAGGCGCAGGCCGAGAACTTCAGGCATATTGAGGAACAATCGAACATGATGCATGCTCAAAGGCTACTACAAAAAGTGGGAAACGAGTATGTCGTTGTCAATCCTCCCCACCCACCTATGACTACCGAAGAGCTCGATGCTTCGTTCGACCTGCCCTACACGCGTCAGCCCCACCCCAAATACAAAGGCAAGCGTATTCCTGCCTACGACATGATTAAGCACAGTGTCAACATCCATCGCGGTTGTTTTGGAGGCTGCGCCTTCTGCACTATCTCAGCCCATCAGGGCAAGTTTATCGCCTGTCGTTCGAAGGAGAGCATATTAAAAGAGGTGAAGCAGGTGATAGAGATGCCAGATTTCAAAGGTTATCTTAGCGACTTAGGCGGTCCCAGTGCTAATATGTACGGTATGCATGGTCGTAACCTGAATGCTTGCGAGAAATGTAAGCGACCCAGCTGTATTCACCCCCAGATATGTCCCAACCTGAATACCAGTCATCAGAAGTTGCTCGACGTCTATCATGCTGTCGATGCCCTGCCAGGCATCAAGCGCAGTTTCATTGGTAGTGGTGTGCGCTACGACCTGCTGCTGCACAGAAGCAAGGACGAAGAGGCCAACCGTTCAACACAGGAATACACCCGAGAACTGATTTGCAAACACGTCAGTGGCAGACTGAAGGTAGCTCCCGAGCATACCAGCGACCGTGTGCTGATGCTCATGAGAAAACCCTCGTTCACACAATTCGGGGAGTTCAAGCGCATCTTTGACCGCATTAATCGTGAAGAGAATCTCCGACAGCAGATCATCCCCTATTTCATCAGCAGTCACCCAGGATGTCACGAAGAAGATATGGCCGAGTTGGCCGTACTAACCAAAAGTATGGACTTCCAACTGGAACAGGTGCAGGACTTCACGCCAACGCCAATGACAGTAGCAACAGAGATGTGGTACACAGGCTATAATCCCTATACGCTTGAACCAGTATTCTCGGCTAAGACTCCACAGGAGAAACAAGCACAGCGTCAGTTCTTCTTCTGGTACAAGCCGGAGGAAAGGCGCAACATTGAACAGAGCCTCAGACGCATAGGCCGCACAGACCTCATCAGGAAGCTATTCCCAACGCCACCATCACCCTATCCCCCATCAGCCCCGTCAAATAATGGAAATTATAGAGCAAAACATCGTTCCGAAGAACCCAAAGAAAAAAAGCGAGGACGGAATCGTCGTCACTCCTGATTTCATTGCCGTCATCGACGGTTCCACATCGAAGACAAGTCGCCGCTACAGTTTCTTCAAGAGCAACGGCCGCTATGCCATGCAAATAGTAGAGCGTTTTATCAGGAAAGCGCCAAAGAACATCAGCTATAACGACTTCTGTATTGGTGTCACCAAGAAGATACGTCAGCACTATAAGAAAACACAAATAGAACAGTTAACAAAGCATCCGGAAGAGAGACTTACAGCCAGTGCCGTCATTTTCAGCAGAGTGAGACGCGAGATATGGATGATAGGTGACTGTCAATGTTTTGTTGGCGACACTTTTTACGATAACCCCAAACCCTATGAACAGGAGTTGGCCGAGAAGCGAGCCGCCATCATAAAGGCCAGCCCGAAACCGTGGGATCACTTCTTGGAAGAGGACACTGCACGTACTGCCATTATTCCACGAATGCTGGAGACGATGCAAGAGCAAAACAAGTCATACAGTGTCATTGACGGATTTACTATCGACAGACAACATATACGCGTGCTGACGCTCGATTTTCAGCCCTGGGAGATTGTGCTGGCCTCTGACGGTTATCCTTTTCTCTGCAAGACATTAGAAGAGTCTGAACAGCAACTGGCGCGACAAAAGAGCGAAGACCCGCTGAACATCGGAGCCTTCAAAGCCACAAAAGCATTTGCAAAGGAAAACAACTCCTTCGATGACCGTGCTTACATCCGATTTAAGGCTTAAAAAAGAGAATTCACCCCACATTATCTCACTACTCAGTAAAGAAAATAAGTTTTTATTTGCTTTAGAGCCCCGAAAATTTGGATGTTTCATAAAAAAACAGTACCTTTGCACTCGCAAATCGGGCACATCCCTGTGATGCAAAGGATGGTTCCGTAGCTCAGTTGGATAGAGCAACAGCCTTCTAAGCTGTGGGCCTTGGGTTCGAATCCCAACGGAATCACATTATCACATAAGCCCCATATTCTTTTAGGATGACGGGGCTTTTTTAATAAAATAGGCTTGCAGATGAAACTAATCATCATGACAAAGGCCACGTTTTTCGTGGAGGAAGACAAGATTCTGACGACCCTCTTTGAAGAAGGGCTGGAGAATCTTCATCTATATAAGCCGAACTCGGAGCCAGTATACTCCGAACGGCTACTCACCTTGCTTTCTGACGATTACTACAAGCGTATCACGGTTCACGACCACTTTTATCTTCGCGAGGAATTTGGACTGAAGAGCATTCACCTTGACTCACTCGACACAGAACTGCCCTATGGCTACAAAGGCGGATTCAGCTGCACATGCCGTTCGCTTAGTCAGTTGCAGGAATGCAAGAAGAAGGCAAGTTACGTCTTCCTTCAGAACATCTTCAACAGTCAGAGCAATCCCAACGACACACAATCGTTTACAGAAGAAGAACTGAAGGCTGCTGCTAAGCAGGGGCTCATAGACCGTCACGTCTATGCTTTGGGAGGCATCAACCTGGATAATGTACGCATGGTGCGTGATCTCGGTTTCGAGGGTGTCGTCATCTGCGGAGACCTGTGGAACCGCTTCAATATCCATCAGGAGCAGGACTATAAAGACCTGATTGGCCATTTCAAGAAATGGCAGAAGGCTGTCAGTTAACAGAAACTCAAATACGAACCATAATATATAATGACTACACAAAACTCTTACATGGTCTTTTCAGGTACCGCTACAAGATACCTCGCAGAGAAAATCTGTCAAAGTCTGGGATGCCCTCTGGGCAAACTGCAAATCACAAAATTCTCTGATGGAGAATTTGCTGTGTCATACGAAGAGTCCATCCGCGGACGTGATGTCTTCCTGGTGCAGAGCACATTCCCAAACAGCGACAACCTGATGGAATTGCTGCTGATGATTGATGCCGCCAAGCGTGCATCGGCCCGCACCATCAATGCCGTGATTCCGTACTTCGGATGGGCCCGTCAGGACCGCAAGGATAAACCCCGCGTCAGCATTGGTGCAAAATTAGTTGCCGACCTGCTGAGTGTAGCTGGTGTAAACCGTGTGATTACGATGGACCTGCATGCCGACCAGATTCAGGGCTTCTTCGATGTTCCCGTAGATCATCTCTATGCTTCTGGCGTGTTGCTGCCCTATCTGCAGAGTCTGAAGTTAGACGAATTAGTCATTGCATCACCCGATGTAGGCGGTTCTAAGCGTGCCAACACCTACGCCAAGTATCTGGGTTGTCCGCTGGTGCTGTGCAACAAGACCCGTGCTCGTGCTAATGTGGTAGCCACCATGCAGATTATCGGTGATGTGGAAGGTAAGAACGTAGTTATTATCGACGATATGGTCGATACTGCAGGCACCATTACAAAGGCTGCTGACCTGATGATGGAATCGGGTGCTAAGAGCGTGCGTGCCTGTGCCTCTCACTGTGTGATGAGTGGTCCAGCCAGTGATCGTGTGCAAGAGTCTGCCCTTGAGGAGATTGTATTCACCGACTCTATCCCCTACACCCAGCGTTGTGCCAAGGTGAAACAGATCAGTGTTGCCGATATGTTTGCCGAGACCATCCGTCGCGTCATCGAAAACGAAAGCATTAGTGATCAATATATAGTATAATATGAAACAGATAGTCCAGTTCTTCGGACTGACTCTGACAGTCCTATTCATGGTTGCCTGTAGCACCAATAGTTTCAAGGTGGATGGTGTGGCCGAAGGTTTTGATGAGGGTGACACCCTGTTAGTGATAAGAGGCGACAAGCCAGAACCTCTCGATACCATCATCGTGAAGGACAACAAGTTTGAGTGGCAGGGAGAAGCTGACTCGGTGGTGTTCTATGTGATTGCAGCACCAAAGGCTAACTCATCGGTAGTGTTTTTTGGAGAACCCGGCACTGTGAAGATTCGGCTGTCGGCAGACGGCAACTCAGAAATCTCTGGAACAAAGTCTAACGAAGCCCTTCAGGAAATGAACAAGCTGAATGCAGAGTTCCAGAAGAAGGTTGACGTTCTTATGCCAAAGTTCTCTGAAGATGTGGACGAAGAACAGCAGAAAGCCCTCTATGAAGAGTATAACAAACTGGTAGAGGAGATGCAGGCCAACGTTGCCGAACTGGCTAAGAAGAATCTGGATAATGAGTTGGGCTTTGTGCTGATGTCAACCATCGCCTATGGTGATGACTTCTCGACTGACGAACTGAAGGAGCTGATTTCAAAGATGCCTCAGGAGTATCAGGACAGACAGGCGATGAAAGATATTCTGAAGATGATTAACGACCGTTTCCCAGCAGAAGAAGGCGATCAGATTCCTAACTTCAGCATGCAGTCTCCTGAGGATACGGAAATATTTATCCTTGACGAAGTAAAGAAGAACAAGGTGACGGTGCTGGACTTCTGGGCTTCATGGTGTGGTCCTTGCAGAGACGAAATGCCTGCTATGAAGAAAATGCTGACAGACTATCAGGAAGCAGGATTCGGCATCGTAGGTATCTCTATCGACGGCAACAAAGAAGACTGGATAAACTGTATTAAGACATTGGAACTCACCTGGCCTCAGATGTCTGACTTAAAAGGTGGAGCATCGCCTATAGCCCAGAGCTTTGGTGCACGTTTCATTCCTTTCACTGTTGTTGTTGACCAACAAGGCAAAATCCTGAAGAAAGGTTTGCGTGGCGAAGAACTTGCAGCCTTTATTGGAGAGCAGCTGAAATAATTCTTGAATTAAGATAGAAAAATTAAGTGGGTGTTTTTTGAAGACACCCACTTATTTATTTTACTTTATTTGGTTTTATACCAGATGATTGTCCTGAGGGAATACCACCGTTGGTTTGAACGACTTCGCCTCTTCGAAATCCATCAAGGCATACGAGATAATGATGACCGTATCACCCACCTGTACCCTGCGGGCTGCAGCACCGTTCAAACAAACACATCCACTGCCACGTTCGCCCTTGATGATATAGGTCTCAAAACGCTCTCCATTATTATTATCAAGCACCTGTACTTTCTCACCAGCTATCAGATTGGCGGCATCCATCAGATCCTCATCGATGGTGATGCTACCCATATAGTTCAAGTTAGCTTCTGTGACCTGTACACAGTGCAACTTGGATTTCATTACTTCTATCATCATATCTCTACTCTTTATATTTGATATGGTCAATCAAACGGATAGGCGTCTTACCACAATAAACGGTAATACAACCTACCACATACGATGAGTCTTCCCATTCTGCAACATCCTGTAAGGTATTGCCATCAACAATTGAGAAATACTCCACTTCGAGTCCTTCAACCTTATTAATATCATCTACCACCTTATCGTGTGTCTCCTTCAGAGTGTGCTTCTTGGCATAAGTCACACTATTCTTCAGGGCTTTATAAATGGTGGGAGCAATAGCACGCTCATCGGGGGCCAGCAAGGTATTGCGGCTGCTACGTGCCAATCCGTCGTCATCTCGAACAATGGGACACTCCACAATCTGTACAGGCAAGCCCAACTGCCTTACCATTGCCTTGACAACAGCAATCTGCTGCCAGTCTTTTTCTCCGAAATAGGCTCTATCTGGACGAACAATGTAGAACAGACGACTCACCACCTGACAAACACCATTGAAATGGCCAGGACGATGTGCGCCCTCCATCACAGTTGATACTGGCGGGAACTCAAACTGACGTGTATCGGGTGTAGGATACATCTCCTCCACTTCAGGAGCCAGTACATAATCAGCCCCGCAACTCTCCAACAAACGGCAGTCTGCCTCCAGGTCACGAGGATAGTTCTTTAAGTCATTTTTATCATTAAACTGAGTCGGATTCACAAACACAGAAACAACAGTGATTCCGTTCTCTTTCACACTACGTCTCACTAGCGATGCATGACCCTCATGCAGGGCACCCATCGTAGGCACTAATCCGATTTCTTTTCCCTGCTTACGATCATCGAAAAGTGCGTTTTGCAGGTCAACAATCTTCTTAAAAACTTTCATTCTATTTTCCTTATTGTCGATTTGAGGGTGCAAAATAACAACAAATTTCCCAAATATGGAAAAAAAACGCTAAAAATAAGCCTATAAAATGTCACTTTTTCCTAAAATCGCACATTTTATGCGGTTTTATGCAAAAAAAATAGTACCTTTGCATCGTATAATTGAATAAAGATGGCAAAGAAGAAAATCCTATTCATCAATCAGGAGATAGCACCCTATGTTCCTGAAACCACCTTGTCAGTCATGGGTCACGATTTGCCTCGTGCTATGCAAGAGCGTAATAACGAGACGAGAACATTCATGCCTAAATGGGGCAACATTAACGAACGGCGCGGTCAGTTACATGAGGTCATCCGTCTATCAGGCATGAACCTCATCATCAACGACACTGACCATCCCCTCATTATAAAAGTAGCCTCTATACCATCTACTCGTGTTCAGGTGTTCTTCATCGATAACGATGATTATTTCTCAAAGCGCGATATGACACCCGATAACAACGATACTGATGGTTTGCTGAATGGCGAGCGTGCCGTATTCTTTGCCCGCGGCGTTATGGAGACTGTTAAGAAACAAGGTTGGATTCCTGATATTATCCACTGTCAGGGCTGGATGAGCAGCGTTGTTCCTTTCTATATCAAGACAGCTTATCAGGATGAGCCATCTTTTGCCAATACCAAGATTGTTACTTCCATCTTCCCCAAGGAAACGCCTAAAAGCTTAGGACCCGATTTCAAGAAGACGCTGGAGTTCCGTAGTGCAACGCCTAACCTATTGAGCAACTATAAAGACGAGTTCGACACGATTGAGTTAGGTAAGTTGGCTATTGACTATAGCGACGGCGTATTGTTGGCAACAGCCCATTCAGATGCCACGCTGCAGAAATATGCCAAAGACAAAGGGCTGCCTATTCAGAAATTCTTGGCCGAAGACTATGGTGAGGCCTATGAGGCATTCTACGACTCCATCTGTCCGGAGGAACAACAGGAATGAGACATTATCAAAGAAATAATATCATTTATTAATGAAAAGAATATCAATTATGGCTGGCGTCGTACTAACGGCAATAGCCATTTCTTCTTGTAGCGAAGATACTTCAAACATTGGAGAATCACTCATTAAGGATACCGACAAGCTTGACGTGACAACAGAGGAATATGAGGTGTCAACGCAAACTGTCGTTGCCGACTCTGTGTTCACCCTCAGCAACAACTGCTACTTGGGCTTTGTGCGTGATCCAGAGACTATGGCCGATGTTAAAAGCGAATTTACTACCCAGTTCCATTATTTGGAGCATCAATATGTCTCTCCAGACAGTAAGTTCATTAGCCGCGTCGACGGTAAGGCTGCTGCCGACTCATGTGAGATTATCCTCTATCTGACATCTCCTTATAACTCAAAGGACAGCCTCTCTGCCCTGAAGATGAAAGTACATGAGCTGAAGAAGCCTATGGAAGAAGGCGTTCGTTATTACTCCAACTATAACCCGATGACATTGGGCATGATTAGAGAAGATGGACTGAGCAAGAGTAAGATGTTCACCTTCTTGAACCTGCAGGATGAAGACACCTTACGCACAAAGACCACCTATATTAATAATGTGCGTATCACTCTTAACTCACCCTATACTGACATCAATGGTAATGTATATAATAACTACGGCACTTATATCCTACGCCAATATCATGAGCATCCAGAGAATTTCCGTAACTCTTATACCTTCAGCCACAACGTTTGCCCAGGTTTCTTCTTCCAAATCACCGATGGCTACGGCTTCTATGCAAGGGTGAGAGATATGGGATTGAAGACCTACTATAGAGTACAGACCGACTCAGGCGTAGTCAGCGCCGCACTGACACTGGCAGGTACTAAGGAGGTACTGCAGACAACCTTCATCACCAACGACAAGCAGGCCATCAACAAGTTGGCTGCTGAGCGTAACCACACATATCTGAAATCACCTGCAGGTCTCTTCACAGAGGTTACTCTGCCTGTCAAGGAAATCAAGAAAGGACACGAGAAAGACTCACTTATTGCTGCTAAGATTACCTTCCAGCGCATCAACAACCAGACTGATGATGAGCGTAAGTTCAACATACCTCAGAACATCCTGATGCTACAGAAAGACAGCCTGAACGCTTTCTTCGAAAACAACAAGACGCCAGACAATAAGATGTCGTATTATGCCATTTATAACTATAACGGCAGTACGTATAAGAACAGCAATACCTATAATTTCACCAACATCTCCAACCTGATTACCAGCCTTTGGAATATCAGGCAGAAGGGTGTAAAGGAGAATCCCAACTGGGAGGCCGAGCATCCCAACTGGAACAAGGTGCTGCTCGTTCCCATCAGCTACAATGGTACTTCTTCAACAAGTACAGACCATGATATGTCGCTCACCAGCGCCTGTCTGGTAGGTGGTCCCGACAATGATCACGACCCCGTTACCATCAGCGTGGTCTACGCAAAATTCAAAGAACAATAAAGAAGTTTATGGCAGACGGATATCTGGAGAAACATCAGGCGGACTATGAAGCCCGCAAAGAGGCATATCTCAGGAAGAAGCGACACCTGCCATCAGTGAAACGCACTATAGAGCGTCCAGACGACGAGGCCTTGTAAGATGTGTGTTCTTACAAGGCCTCGCCTTTTACACCTTATTTATATATAAGGAGACAGGTATTCCAGAATTTAGGAATTCATCAGTACGGCGGTACGCACACGACTCAACGTCTCTGGCGTCATCTGCAGATAACTGGCAATATAAACCAACGGTGCACGGAGTACCAGCTGCGGACTGCTCTTTACCAGTTTCTGATAACGGTCCTGAGCACTCTCGAAGCGTAACATGTCTGCACGCTGCTGACTGATGATCAGCGACTCCTCCAGAATCTTACGATATAGAATCTGGATATTCACGCTACGCATGGCCACAGCCTCCAGCTCATTCTTGGGCATAGCATAGATAATGGTAGGTTCCAATGCCTGCATAATCTGCATCGAGGGTTTCTCTTTGAAAAGGCTCTCGATACTCATCATGATGGTGTTCTCGGTAGCCATATATTCCGTCAGCTCCTTGCCGTTCTTAAAGTAATACTGGCGCACCAAGCCTTTCACAATCCAGTAGATATGCTGGCATGTGTCACCTTCGCTCAGGACTCTTTCGCCCTTAGCAAACTTCATTGGCACAAGCACGCTCTCGAGGATGTCGAGTTCTTCGTGCGTCATCGTACTATACCTGCGGGCCAATTCGCGGGCCACGTCGCGTGGGGTTAAACTTAGGTTTGGCATTGTTGTTGATTTAATTATCAATTAGGATTTTTATTAATCAAGTTTCAAGACGGCGAGGAAGGCTTTTTGCGGCACCTCCACATTACCAATCTGCTTCATGCGTTTCTTGCCTCGTTTCTGCTTTTCCAGCAGTTTACGTTTACGGCTCACATCACCACCATAGCACTTGGCCAGCACATCCTTACGTACCTGTTTCACCGTCTCGCGGGCAATAATCTTGGCACCGATGGCAGCCTGTATGGCAATATCGAACTGCTGACGTGGAATCAGCTCTTTCAGTTTCTCACACATTCTACGACCAAAGGTCACGGCGTTGTCCTGATGCGTCAGCGTTGAAAGCGCATCCACCGGCTCACCATTGAGCAAGATGTCGAGCTTCACCAGCTTAGAAGGACGGAACGAGTCAATATGGTAGTCGAACGAGGCATAGCCTTTCGAGATACTCTTCAGTTTGTCGTAGAAGTCAATCACAATCTCACCCAGCGGCAGCATGAAACGCAGTTCCACACGATTGCCGCTCACATACTGCTGGTCTATCAACTCGCCACGCTTGTCAAGACAAAGCGTCATGATAGGACCGATATAGTCAGCAGCAGTAATGATCGAGGCACGGATATATGGTTCCTCAATATGGTCTATCATCGTCTGGTCGGGCAGTCCCGAGGGATTGTGCACCTCTTTCTCTTCTCCCTGCTTGGTGTAGCACATATAGCTAACGTTAGGCACCGTGGTGATCACATCCATATCGAACTCACGGTCCAGACGTTCCTGCACAATCTCCATGTGGAGCAGTCCCAGGAAACCACAACGGAAACCAAAGCCCAGGGCTACTGACGACTCAGGCTGGAAGGTCAATGATGCGTCGTTAAGCTGCAACTTCTCTAACGAGGCACGCAGGTTCTCATAGTCTGTAGGGTCAATGGGATAGACACCTGCAAACACCATCGGTTTCACCTCTTGGAAACCCTCAATGGCTTTGTCGCAAGGTGTAGCCACATGTGTGATGGTATCGCCAACCTTCACCTCTTTTGAGTCTTTAATGCCGCTGATGATATATCCAACATCGCCTGTGCGCAGTTCCATGCGAGGTATCATATCCATCTTCAGCACGCCAACCTCATCGGCGTCATACTCCATGCCGGTATTGAAGAACTTCACCTTGTCGCCCTTACGAATCACGCCGTTCACAATCTTGAAGTAGGCAATGATACCTCTGAACGAGTTAAACACTGAGTCGAAGATCAAGGCTTGCAAAGGTGCCTCTTCTTCACCCACAGGATGAGGAATACGGTCCACCACAGCATCCAGAATCTCGTCAACGCCCTCACCCGTCTTTCCTGAAGCACGGATAATATCCGAAGGGTCGCAGCCTATCAGGTCCACGATTTCATCTTCCACCTCATCAGGCATAGCGCTGGGCATATCAATCTTATTGATGACAGGGATAATCTCCAAGTTATTGTCGATAGCCATATAGAGGTTCGAGATGGTCTGCGCCTGTACACCTTGTGTGGCGTCGACCACCAGCAGCGCACCCTCGCAGGCTGCAATGGAACGAGAGACCTCATACGAGAAGTCCACATGTCCCGGGGTGTCAATCAAGTTGAGTATATATTTCTCTCCATCACGCTCGTACTCCATCTGAATGGCATGACTCTTGATGGTAATGCCTCGTTCGCGTTCCAAGTCCATATCGTCAAGCATCTGTCCCTCAGTCACTTGTATGGTCTTGGTACGTTCAAGGAGTCTGTCGGCAAGGGTTGACTTACCGTGGTCTATATGCGCTATGATGCAGAAATTCCTGATATTCTTCATTAAAGTATGTGTCTTATAGACTGCAAAATTACAAAAAAGAATGCAATTTATTCGCTATTTTACATTTTTTTTGTAACTTTGCAATCAAATTTCAATAATACCTATATTCATGAAGAAAGTATTATTAATGGCATCAGCCGTTATTCTACTCGCATCGTGTCAGGAATCACTTGAAGAGCGTGCAGCCCGTGAAGCCCGCGAAGTGACAGAAGCGAAGTGTCCCATGCCTATTGGCAATAACATGTATCTTGACAGTATCGTCTTCGACATCCCTTCTATCACCCAGACCCAATATTTCCGGTTTACTGGCGACTCTGACAACGACAGCGTAGTAACCGTACTCAATAATTCTGATGTTAAAGGCACGTTGGTTCGTGAGTTGAAAAACACCGCCAACTACAAGGCCTTGCTGAATCGTGGCGTCAACTTCCGCTATGTCTATCGTTCCAGCAAGAATCCCGAGAAGATATACCTTGACGTCACTCTACACAAAGAAGATTACCAATAATATCCATAAACTATGCAAAAGAAATTATTAATAGCATCGGCCTTGATGGCCGTCAGCTTACAGATGGACGCACAGACCACCATCGCCGCCGATTACAAAGGAACAGCCAACGGCAACCCTATCAGCGCCAACATCTTCTGTGCCGACCCAACAGCACTGGAGTATAATGGTCGTCTATATGTCTATGGCTCCAACGACCACCAACAGTTCATCAAGAATGGTAAGAAAGGAGAGAACAGCTATGGCGAAATCAAATCCATTGTAGTGTTCTCTACCGATGATATGGTGAACTGGACCTTCCACGGCACCATCGACACAAAGAAGATCTGCTCCGGATGGGTTACTAATCCTTGGTATCAAGGCTATGGTGTCTCGTGGGCACCATCCGTCACATGGCGTACTAACGAGGCTGGTGAAGACGAGTTCTTCCTCTATTTCTGCAACAGCAGTCACGGCGTTGGTGTGCTAAAGGCCAATTCGCCTATTGGTCCTTGGACATCGCCCCTGAAAAAGCTGTTGATTCATTACAACACACCAGGAGCCAACGCTATGGGCACGAATGCTAATTTCGACCCAGGCGTAGTCATCGACGAAAATGGTGTGGGCTGGCTGTCATTCGGCGGTCTAGGTTCCAGTGTTATCATGCCTGATGCAGCGCGTATCGTCAGGTTAAAGTCCTCGATGACTGCTGTCGACACGACTGCTGTCAAGATTAAAGCCCCCTATCACTTCGAGGCCAACGAGCTGAACTACATCGGTGGCAAGTATGTCTATACCTACTGCTCTAACTGGGCCAACCGCAGCGATAGCGAGTGGAACACCTATAAGCAGCAGCATGGCATCACCGCAAGCAAGCCCAACACCTGCACCATGTGCTATATGGTTACCGACACGCCCAACGACCCCGACTCGTGGGTGTATAAAGGAGTCTATGGTCCCCACCCTGGCATGGGCACTAATAACAACCACTCCCATCTTCAGAAGTTCCAGGGAAAATACTACCACATCTATCACGGAGCTCCTCTGATGGAGAAATGGAGAAGCGCTGGTGTCATCGCGCAGGACTGTGGCATCTTCCGTTCTATCTGTGTCAACAAGGTCACTGTCGACTCGAATGCGGTGAAGATTAATCAGGTGGACCTTTCGGGCGACAAGGGTCTCAAAGGCATCACCACTCCTATCAAGAACCTCAATCCCTACGACCCACAGCAGATGGAGACTATGGCCAGCTGTGGTGGCGTCAACTACGAGGACTTCAAGAATGTCAAGAACAACACCAAGGTCAGCACCTTGTCCAACGATGCTTCCGAGAATCTGTATGTCAAGATGGTTGCCGGCTCATGGACAAGTGTTCGTAAGGCAGACTTCGATACTGGTGCCAAGTCGTTCATACTCAGAGCCCGTGGTACTGGTAAGCTCGAGATTCGTTTCTCCCGCACTGGAGTGACTCAGGCTACCATCGAATTCTCGTCAACAACCTTCGAAGACCATATCATCAATGTCGATTCCACATTGTTCAAGGGCGTGAAGAACCATCTGTTCTTCGTTGTCACCGAATCAAAGAACGCACAGTTCGACGCTTGGCACTTCTCTCAGGAGGAACTCACTCCCACCGCCATCAACAATGTTAGCACCAAGCCGGCAGCTACTGTCAGGAAGGGCATTTTCGACCTGAACGGCCGTCGCCTGCAGAACGGCGACAACAAGCATGGCATCATCATTAAGGATGGCAAGAAGATAAAGAAGTAATTTCGAATAACGAATAGACAAAAAGAAAACGGGCTGAATTTCTTCAGTCCGTTTCTTTATTTATAAGAGGTGTGTTCTTACTCCTCAGGCTTCATGTTGGTATACACAGTCTGTACGTCATCGAAGTCCTCGAGCTTCTCAACCATCTTGTCGATAGCCTCGCGCTGCTCGGGAGTCACATCCTTCAGGTCGTTGGGGATACGGGTGAACTCTGCACCAGTCACCTCAAAGCCCTCAGCCTCCAGGTGCTTCTGGATGGCGCTGAAGCTTGAAGGATCACCGTAGATAGTGATTTCGCCAGTCTCCTCGTCCTCGTCGAACTCATCCTCTACACCATAGTCAATCAGGTCGAGAATCATCTCGTCCATATCCAGTCCGTCCTTCTTCTTGAAGGTAAACACGCTCTTGTGGTCGAAGAGGAAGCTCAGGCTACCCTGTGTTCCCAGGTTACCACTGAACTTGTTGAACACCGAACGGACGTCACCCACCGTACGGGTGGTGTTGTCTGTCAGCGTCTCAACGAAGATAGCTACTCCGTGAGGGCCATATCCCTCGTAGGTCACCTCCTTATAGTCGCTCTGGTCCTTACCCATTGCGTTCTTGATGGCACGCTCGATGTTATCCTTCGGCATGTTCTCGCGCTTGGCGTTGGCAATGCAGGCACGTAGTGCGGGGTTGTTCTCGGGCTCTGGACCGCCAGCCTTCACGGCAATGGCAATCTGCTTACCGATCTTTGTAAATGTCTTGGCCATGTGGCCCCATCTCTTCAGCTTTGTAGCTTTACGATATTCAAATGCTCTTCCCATTTTATTTATATTTTTCGTTATTACGTTATGATGTTATATCGTTATCTCGATAATCATCTCAGCTCAGCACCAAGTTGTTTCTTGATGTTAGCGATGAGTTTCTGCATGATGGCATCAATCTGCTTGTCGTTCATCGTCTTCTCCGTATCCTGCAGGATGAAGTTCACGGCATACGATTTCTTGCCAGCGGGCAGGTTCTTACCCTCATAGACATCGAACAGTTCTACCTTCTTCAGTAGTTTCTTCTCTGTCTGACGGGCTATCTGCTCAATCTGTGCAAACTCCACGCTGTTGTCCACCAGCAGAGCCAGGTCACGACTGACGGCAGGATGCTTCGAGATCTCGGTGAAGGTCACCTCGTTCTTCTTCGTAGCCTTCATCAGCTGCGTCCAGTTCAACTCGGCGAAGTAGACTGGCTGCTGCAGGTCAAACTGCTTCAGCACCTTCTTCGACAGGATACCCATCTCGATGAGCTTCTTGCCACCGCGGTTCTCGATGACGATGCCAGCCGAGAAGTTAGGATTCTCGCTCTTCTTCTGAACCATCAGACCCTGCTTCATGCCAATGCGATTCAGGATATTCTGAACATACGCAGCCAGCTCGTAGTAAGTGGTGTCTTCGTTGGGATGTGCCCATGAGCCTTCCACGCGCTTACCCGTCACCCAGACACCCATGAAGTTCTCTTCCTTATAGGCCTGCATGGGATTCTCAGGATCATTCTTCTCAGGGTCGAAGAAGTAACAGTTGCCAAACTCGAAGAACTTCAGGTTGGCATTCTTACGCTTCACGTTATGCTCGATGCTCTCCAGACCGCCATAAAGCAGCGTCTGACGCATTACGCCGAGGTCGCTCGACAGGGGATTCATAATACGAACCACCGTGTCCTGTTTGTCGTCGTAATACGACGACTTACTTAACGAATTGTTGAGAATCTCGTTGAAGCCAGCACCCACCAGCTGCTCTGACACCACGTTTTGCAACTTATGCTTGCGGTCCTCCTCGGCCTTGATGACGAGGCTCGACTTCAACTGTGTGGGAATCTCCACATTATTATATCCATAGATGCGCAGGATGTCCTCCACCACGTCGCAGGGACGCTGCACGTCCACACGATAGGCAGGCACCTCCAGCTTCAGGCCCTCGGCATTCTCCTCAAGCACCTTCATCTCCAGGCTCTCACAGATGCTCTTGATGGTCTCCACAGGAATATCCTTACCCACCAGGTTGTGCACATAGATGTAGCTCAGGTCAACGATGGCGTTCTCCATCTTCTCGGGATACACGTCCTTAATCTCCATCGACACCTTACCGCCAGCCAGCTCCTTACAGAGCAGCGCAGCCTGCTTCAGGGCATAGATCACGCCATTGGGGTCGATGCCACGCTCAAAACGGAACGAAGCATCCGTGCTGAGTCCGTGGCGACGGGCACTCTTACGAATCCATGTGGGATGGAAGTAAGCACTTTCCAGCACCACGTTCTTCGTGGTCTCGTACGTACCACTACCCTTTCCGCCAAACACGCCGGCGATACACATGGGATCCTCGGCATTGCAGATAGCCAGGTCGCGGTCCGAGAGCTTATGCTCCTCGCCGTCCAGCGTGACGAAAGGTGTGCCCTCGGGCATCGTCTTCACCACAATCTTGTTGCCCTTCACCATATCAGCATCGAAGGTATGCAGCGGCTGACCATAAGCCATCATCACATAGTTGGTGATGTCCACAATATTATTAATAGGACGCAGACCAATGGTAGTCAACTTGTTCTTCAGCCAGTCGGGCGACTCCTTCACCTCACAACCCGTCACGCTCACGCAGGCATAACGCTTGCAGGCCTCAGTGTTCTGAATCTCCACATCGATGGGCAGGTCATGATTGTCGACGACAAAATCGTCGACCACAGGACGGTGAAGGCTGGTCTCATAGCCGTTCTGCTTCAGCCAGGCATAGAGGTCGCGAGCCACGCCCCAGTGACTCAGGGCATCGGCACGGTTGGCGGTGATGTCCACCTCGATAAGCCAGTCGCTATCCAGGTTGTAGTATTCTGCAGCAGGCGTACCCACCACAGCATCCTCGGGCAGCACGATGATACCATCATGACTGGTACCCACGCCAATCTCGTCCTCGGCACATATCATACCGTTCGACTCGACGCCACGCAACTTCGACTTCTTAATCACAAATTCCTGATCGCCGTCATACAACACGCAGCCCAGGTCGGCCACAATCACTTTCTGACCAGCGGCCACATTAGGAGCGCCACACACAATCTGTGAGGGTTCGCCCTTGCCCAGGTCCACCGTTGTCACATGAAGGTGATCAGAGTTAGGATGCACTTCGCAGGTGAGCACCTTGCCCACATAGAGTCCTTTCAGTCCACCACGTATGGACTGCACTTCTTCCAGAGCGTCAACTTCGAGTCCCGTAGAGGTCAGTGCATCGCATACCTGCTGCGGCGAAAGGTCGAAATCAACGTATTCTTTCAGCCATTTATAAGAAATATTCATTCCTAAAAACTATTGTTAATTCGAATTCGCCTGCAAAGGTACAAATAAGTGAGCAGAAAACCAAAAGATTTTTGAGTTTTCTCGAACGAGAGCGCTCGGCTTTGCCGCTTTTACCAAGCTGAAAGCGACTAAAAGAACCTTCGACCGCAGGTCAGAGGTACGAATAAACGAGCAGAAACCTGTTATTTCTTTTTATTTTCGAGCGAAAAAAACTAATAAGTGAGCAATTCCTTTATCAGCGGCACATAGTATTTCTTCACTTCCTCGGCCGTAGGCGTATGAGCACCCGGAAAGTGGAACGATTTATTGTAGTGCTGCAAGAATAGCGGCTCAAAATGTGCCAACGCATCATGATCGCCAAAGAGTCCCCAGATGCGGTCTCGACCTTCAGGCGAGCAGTTATTACGTTCGGCTTCGCCGCTTCGCTTGTCCAAGAATTGATGAGCCTCCATCTCTGCAAACTCGGCTATCAGCTGCTCGTCGATGACGAAGTCCTGCCTGCCGTCCATTCGTGGCGACTTATATTGATGAGCCCCTACCCTCGCCTTCAGAAATTCCGTCATCCTGAAGTGCGGGTTACCCAGCAAGGCAGGCAGTCCCAGGGCCGATGCCACCATCTGTGCGTAGAACGACCCACAGCTGTTACCCACCACCACGTCAGGCTTCTCGCGGTCAATCAACTCTCGCACAAATGCCAGCGCCTCCTTGGGATGCATCGGCAGGTCAGGCGTCATCACCTCCGCTTCACCCTCAAAAGCCTCCCTTAATGCCACTGCCGGCACACATTGACCACTGGCAAAGAAGCCGTGCAAGAACAAAATCCTTTTCATCATCTCTTTTGGATTGCAAAGGTAGTGCAAACCAAACGAAAAACCAAATATATTTGATTATTGTGTAAAAAACGCGAGATTGAAGAATAAGAAAAATTGTTACGTTATTCATAAAAAAGTAATTGGTAAAATGTTTGGTGGTTTCAATTATTTTTTGTACCTTTATATCGTCAATAAAGATAGAAAAATTGCGTCCCAACTAGAGAAGTTTTTCTCGCCAACTGAAGAGATAAAATACTTCAAATAGGCGCGGATAACCTTCAGATTTGATAAGGAAGATGGAAGGCGGAAGTGGCCACCCGTTAGACCAGAACCTTTAGTATTAACCATGAAAAACATTTACAACTATGACACTTAATAGTAAAAGGAAAAGAACAATTCCAAAACATCGGCAAGTTTGCCGGTACGTATCGTTATGTGATTTTGCTCAGTTATGCGTACCTCTGAGGCTGCGCCTCGAAGGTAGGCTGCACCTCGGAAAAACTCAAATAAATTTGGTTTTTCGCTCAGTTTGCACTACTCTGACCTACGGTCGAAGGTACTTTCACTCGAGAATGAAAAGAAAAACAAGTTTTCCTTTTGCATTCTCCTCGCTTATTCGTACCTTTGCAGTATGATATCAAAGAACCAGATAAAATACGTGAGGCAGCTGGAGAGGAAAAAGGGCCGCACAGCAGAGGGACTCTTCGTGGCAGAAGGGCCGAAAGTGGTGGGTGACCTGATAGCTGCAGGGTACCAGCCGAAGATGGTGTTTGCCATCAAGGAGTGGAAAGAGAAGCACGGCGACATGGACGTGCAGGAGGTGACTGAGGAGGAGCTGCAGAAGGTGAGCTTCCTGCAGCATCCGCAACAGGTGCTGGCGCTATTCGAGATGCCAAAGAGCGTGGCTCTGGACAAGGCTGGCAAGGAGCTGTGCCTGGCGCTGGACGGCGTGCAAGACCCTGGGAACCTGGGCACCATCATCCGCATTGCGGACTGGTTTGGCATCAGGACAATCTACTGCTCGGAGGATACGGCTGACGCCTGGAACCCGAAGGTGATTCAGGCTACCATGGGTAGCATAGCCCGCGTAAAAATGGTATATACCGACCTGAAAGCATTGATAGAGAAGGCTGAGGTGCCGGTATATGGCACGCTGCTGGACGGACAGGATATCTACACGCAGCCGTTATCGAAAGAGGGCATCATCGTGATGGGAAATGAGGGTAACGGCATTTCCCAGGAGATTAGAAAACTGATAACACACCGACTGCTGATACCGAAATATCAGGAGGGCCCAGAGAGCCTGAACGTAGCCATTGCTACGGCGATAACGTGCTCGGAATTCAGACGCAGACTATAACACGTGCTGCATGACGATGGCATCGTGATAATGCTCGCCATCGAAAAGCCAGTCGGCAAGACGCGCTGACTGCTGATAACCCATTTGCTGGAAGAGTCGCAGCGTGTTGTCGTTGCTGACGGCGATAACCACATAGATCTGATGAAGATGGAGCGTGCGGCGGGCATAGTCGTGAATCTTCAGGATGGTGGCGGCGGCATAGCCCTGATGACGACAGGCACGCAGGATGACAAGTCCCAACTCGGCCTTCATGTTCTTGGGGTCGAAAGACATCAGATCGGCAAGACCAACGGTTTGGTGCGACTCGTTCTCGATGACCAGTCGCACTTGCTTGTCGGTATAGATGTCGCCTGTGGAACTGGAGAGGAACTCGTGGAGCAGGAAGCGGGAATAAGGCACATTGGTGATGCCCACGCCCCACAGCGCATCGTCGTTTTCGATGCAATAGAGCAGGTCGAGATCCTCAGGTTCGAGTGCCCTTAACGAGATAGCTGGCAATGGTTTCATAAAAACAACTCCCTTTGAACGATAATTACCTGACTGTCATGATGATATGTACCTATCTGATAACCGGCATGATGGGTGGCCTGAGTGATGATTTCCTCGTACGTCAAGGTGTCGGCATCGTAGATTAAAGTGACGAATCGCCTGTCGGTAGGCAGCTGCACCTCGGTGAGGCCTTTCTTATGGAGAATGGCGCGACACTCGGCTTTCATCCTGTCGCCGCCAATCAGCACATAGACGCGCTCCTCGCCGTAATTCTTGTAGATGCCCAGAGAACGGCGCACACGTGCGGTGAGCATCTGGATGAGGGCCAGGAAGGCGCGGAAATAGATGGCAACCTTGATGGGCAGCGTGACCAGCAGGCTGAGGTGGCCATAATGCTTGCGGAAGAAGATGAACATGGCCTGATAGAACACATGCACATAGCGGAAAGTGGTTTTCTGCGTGGACTCGCCCTTATAGTGGACGATGCGGGCAGGCACATACCAGTTCTCGTAGCCTGCCTTCTGAAGGCGGTATGACAGGTCGATATCCTCGCCATACATGAAGAAGTCCTCGTCGAGCAGACCGGCCTTGTCAAGAGCCTCGCGACGCAACATGAAGAACGCGCCGCTGACGACGTCAATCTGTCCGGGACAGTCCCACGACAGATGGCTCATGTAATAACGCTTGGGGAAGCCCAGCATCTTGAGCAGCGAGACAAAGGGTGTGGGCAGACCGCGACGTGACTCACGGGCGATGGTGCCGTCGGAATTGTGCATCATGACGCCTGCACCGCCAGCCTTAGGATGGGCATTCATGAAGTCGAGCACCTGGCGGATGCTGTCGTCGCCTACGAAGGTGTCGGGATTGAGCAGCAGCACATAGTCGCCCTTGGACTGACGAATGGCGAGGTTGTTGCCTTTGGCAAAGCCCAGGTTGTGGTTGCTGTCGATGATGGTGATGGCTGAGCCGAAACGCTGGGAGAGATAGTCCACAGAGCCGTCGGAGGAGTGGTTATCGACGACGATAATCTCGCAGTCGATGTCCTTCGTGGCCTTCTGGACACTGACGATGCTCTGCTCAACGTAGTAGCGCACATTATAATTGACTATGATAACAGACAGTTTCACTCTTCCTCGATTTCAGATTGACAGCGACTCATGGTGGGCAGGATGAACGGCATAGAGAGCAGCACCATCACAGCCAGATAGCCAAAAGCGGCCTCGAAAGCGTAAATATAATATAATAAGGTGTTGGCAATGAGCAACAGCCCCAAGATGTTGATGCGGATGAAACCCCAGCGCAGCAGGGCCGACTCGCGCTGAGTGACCAGCTGGCGATGGATACGGCCGAACTTGAACAGGCGCAGCGACAGGGGCACGAGGCCCAGCGTGAGCAGAATCATCACCATCTGAACAATGTACATCGACGTCTTAGAGGCCTCGGTATCAGACACCATAGCCATATCGACCTCGAAGAAATCGCCCATCACATAGATGATGCCTGCTATGAGCAGAAACTCGCAGTAAAGGAAGAGCAATATGTTTTTGACTTTCTTCATAACCAATTTTATTTATCTTCAAAAGGCACACGATGGAGGATAGAACGCCCCAGCGTGACCTCGTCAGTATATTCCAACTCGTTGCCAACGGCAATGCCGCGGGCTATCATCGTGACCTTCACATCGAACGGCGCCAACTTGCGGAAGATGTAGAAGTTGGTGGTGTCGCCCTCCATCGTAGAGCTCAGCGCGAGGATGACTTCCTTGACGTCACCTTCGGCCACACGACTGACCAGCGACTCAATCTCGAGGTCGGAGGGCCCTATGCCGTCCATCGGCGAGATAAGGCCACCCAGCACGTGGTAGAGTCCCGTGAACTGCTGGGTATTCTCTACTGCCATCACATCCTGGATATTCTCAACCACGCAGATGGTAGAGGCATCGCGACGATGGTCGGAGCAGATGGGACAGATGTCCTGGTCGCTGATGTTATGGCACACACGACAGAACTTCACCTCACGCTTCAGACGGTCGAGGGTCTGCGTGAACTGCGACACCTCGTCGGTCTCGAGCCTGAGCATATAGAGCACCAGGCGCAAGGCGGTCTTGCGGCCTATACCCGGCAGCTTGGAGAACTCCTGTACTGCCGACTCAAGTAGTCGTGAGGGATATTGTTGTGTCATAAACTTTCAACTTTGACCTTTCACCTTTCAACTCTCAATTTCACTGAGTTCCAGCCATCGCATCGACTTCTCATCGAGTTCGTCGTTGAGCAACGGCAGACGCTTACTCATCGTGGTTATCTCATCGACGCTGAGAGTGCCAGAGCTCAGCGCGTCTTCTATGCTTTTCTTCTCGGCTTCCAGAGCGGCGATATCCTTCTCCAGCTGCTCGAACTCGCGTTTCTCCTTGAACGACATCTTGCGCTTGGAGGTAGCCTCACGAACAGGGCGGGTGTCTTTCGACTCTTTCACCACCCCACTCTCTCTGGGCTGCAACGCCTGCCACTCACGATACTGGGTGTAGTTGCCAGGGAAGTCCTTGATCTCGCCCTGACCCTTGAACACCAGCAGATGGTCGACCACCTTATCCATGAAGTAGCGGTCGTGGCTGACCACGATGACGCAGCCTGCAAAGTCCTGAAGGTATTCCTCGAGAATCTGCAGCGTGACGATATCGAGGTCGTTGGTGGGCTCGTCGAGTACCAGGAAGTTGGGGTTGCGCATGAGCACCGTACAGAGATAGAGCTTGCGCCGCTCGCCACCCGAGAGCTTATAGACGTAGTTGTGCTGCTGTTCGGGGGTGAAGAGAAAATGCTGCAGAAACTGACTGGCGGTGAGATGTTTGCCACCACTCATATCGACATATTCGGCAATATCGCGCACCACGTCGATGACCTTGGTCTGCTCGTCGAACTGGATGCCGTCCTGCGAGAAATAACCGAAGCGCACGGTGTCGCCAATGACTATCTTGCCGTTGTCGGGCTCCTGCTGGCCCAGCAGCATCTTCAGGAAGGTGCTCTTGCCTGTGCCGTTGTTGCCCACGATGCCCATCTTCTCGAAACGCGAGAAGTTATAGTAGAAGTCCTTCATGATGACATAATCATCGAAGGCCTTCGAGATATACTGACACTCGAAAATCTTCGAGCCGATATAGACGTTGGAGGCTTTCAGACGGATGGAACGCTCTTCAATCCTGCTCTTCGCAATACGCTCCAGGTCGTAGAACGCATCCTCGCGGTACTTGGCCTTATGGCCTCGGGCCTGAGGCTGGCGGCGCATCCAGTCGAGCTCGGTGCGATAGAGGTTGTTGGCGCGGGCTATCTCGGCACGGCGGTTGTCGATACGCTCCTGGCGTTTCTCCAGATAATAGGAGTAGTTGCCACGATAGGTGTAGATGGTATGGTCGTCGAGCTCGAGGATGACGGAGCACACACGATCGAGGAAATAGCGGTCGTGGGTCACCATGAGCAACGTCTTGTTGCCACGACTGAGGAAGCCCTCCAGCCACTCAATCATCTCAAGGTCGAGGTGGTTGGTAGGCTCGTCGAGAATCAACAGGTCGGGCTCGGTAATCAGCACGTTGGCCAGCGCCACACGCTTCTGCTGTCCGCCGCTGAGCTGACCCATAGGCTGCTGCAGGTCGCGAATCTTCAGTTGCGTAAGGATCTGCTTAGCCTTGAGTATCTTCTCTTCGTTGCCCTGATGATTAAAGCAGGCATCGAGCACGGAGTCGTCAGGCGAGAACTTCGGCGTCTGGTCGAGGATGCCCACCTTCAAGTCGCGACGGAAGATAATCTCACCGCTGTCGTAGCCCTCCTTGCCTGCAAGGATAGAGAGCAGCGTGGACTTGCCCGTACCGTTCTTGGCGATGAGACCCACGCGCTGACGCTCGGCAATAGAGAACGAGATATTCTCGAAGAGCACCAGCGAGCCAAACGACTTCGTGAGGTTCTGGACGTCCAAATACGGTATTTCCTTCGCCATTATTCTTTCAACGACTTGTTGCTATTATTCCTTCAACGACTTGTTGATTTGGTCAATATAGTCGAGCACTTCATCACGACCACGAGCCTTTTCGGCCGAGGTGATGAAATAGGGCGGCATCTCCTCCCACGTCTCCAGCATCTTCGTGACGTAAGCCTGAACGTTGGCTTTCACCTTCGACTCCGACAGCTTGTCGGCCTTGGTGAAGACGATGGCGAAAGGAATAGACGAGATGCCCAGCCAGTTAATGAACTCCAAGTCGATGTTCTGTGCCTCGTGACGAATATCGACCAGCACAAAGACGTTCACCAGCTGCTCGCGTCCGAGGATATAACCGCGAATCATCTGGTCAAGCTTGGCAATCTCGCTCTTCGAGCGCTTGGCGAAGCCATAGCCTGGGAGGTCGACGAGATACCAGTCGCGATTTATCAGGAAGTGATTGATGAGCAGCGTCTTACCAGGTGTGGCTGACGTCTTTGCCAACTTCTTGTTGCGCGACAACATATTAATCAGACTCGACTTACCCACATTAGAGCGGCCAATGAAGGCATACTCGGGCTTCGTGTCCTTGGGGCACATAGTGACGTTGGGTGCCGATAGTGTAAATTCCGCGGTTTTTATATCCATCTGTTTAAAAGAGACAATAAAGGGGCGACTCGCTTTTTAGTTCGACGCCCCTATAATCATTTGAGTTATTATCTGATTCTGTCAAGCGACCTCACCAGCTTTTCGTCTTTCACAATAGCCTTTCGAGCCAGGAAGGTCAGCAGGACGCCCGCAAGGGGTAACGCCAGAAACCACTCCATAACGGGCTGCTTGACGGCCAACGTGATATAGAACATGATGCCGACAGACATCACCAAGTTGCAGAGTGTGGTCTGGAGCGGACGGTTGCGATAGAGGAATATCGTCACCAACGCCACAAGGGCCATCAGAGCGGCCAGCAGACGGGTGATGAGTTCTCCATCGAACACGGCACAGACTGCCAGGACGATAGCTGCAAGAAACAGGTATACAGTTTGAATGCGCTGTATCATGCCTCTGCGTTCTGTGAGTCCTTGGCGGGGTCACGCCAGTAGACCTTGCCCTCAACAAACTCCTGAGTAGCCAGCAACGAGGGCTTGGGCAGCTTCTCGTAGTAGCGAGAGATTTCAATCTGCTCACGATTCTCAAACACTTCCTCCAGAGAATCGTTATATGAGGCGAACTCAGCCAGCTTCTTAGACAGGTCTTCCTTGATCTGTACAGAGATCTGGTTGGCACGCTTGGCGATGATGGCAACACTCTCGTAGATGTTTCCGGTCTCATCGCAGAGATCCATAATGTTTCTGGTAACGGTATTTACCGGTGCTTTTGATTTCTTGTAATCCATGTTTATAAAATTATTCGCTTATGTTTTGTTCTTAATCTTTCGTAACTTTCTTGCACTTGGCAATATATTTCTCGGCCAGACTGCATTGTGCTGACTCAGGATATTCGTTCAGGAAGCCGTAGCACTCGTCCTCAGCATCGCGATAACGCTCCAGCTTCTTGTCCTCCGTAGAGTTCTCGGCCAACTCGAACTTGCTCTTCATCACCAGCAACGAGAAATCCTCGCGCCACTTGGTGTAGGGATAGGTCTTCAGGGCGTTCTGGGCCACGATGATGCATGAAGAATAGTTGCTCTCGGTGCCAGAATTCACATTGCCGAAATAACCGCCGAGGTTGAAATACAACTGGGCGGAAAGCAGCTCTTTCACCACCAGCTTGTCCTGCAACTCAAACAGACGGTTCTGAGCCTTCTCACGCAACTGGGAGCCTGGGAAGAAATCGAGGAACTGCTGATAGGCGTTGATGGCACCAATGGTAGGCGTCTGATCCAAACGGGGCTCGGGCGCACTCTCATAGAGCGACTGACCCACATAGTACATAGCCTGCTCGGCATAAATGCCTCGCGGATAGGTCTGATAATACTTGCGGAAAGTGGCAGCTGCCGACTCGAAATCTCCATTCATATAGTCGGACATGCCCAGCATATAGAGCGACTCCTCGGCTTCGTCAGAGCCTTTCTTGGCGGTAATCAAATCCTGTAAGAGAATGGCGGCTTGATTGAACTTTCCTTCGGCAAAGCTCTGCTTGGCATACTCATACCGATAGTCTAAGTCGGAACTCTTCAAAACCTTATTGTATTCACCCGCACAGCCCGTCAGAAGGAGGGCTAAAAGCGGCATGACTATAAGTCTTATCTTCATCATTGTTTATTTTTGAGCTGCAAAATTACTCATTTTTATTCAAAACGCAAAGAGTTTACATATTTTTTAACCGCTCATTATACAGATTTCACAGAATATTAGTACCTTTGTACCCCAAAATGAGCATTTTTAATCTTTCTTCAAAGTACAAACCTACTGGCGATCAGCCAGAAGCTATCCGCCAACTGACGGATGGTGTGATGCGTGGCGACAGGGCTCAGGTGCTGTTGGGCGTCACGGGTTCGGGTAAGACGTTCACGATGGCCAATGTCATTGCGAATGTCAACAAACCCACGTTGATTCTGAGTCATAACAAGACGCTGGCAGCACAGTTGTACGATGAGATGAAAGGCTTTTTTCCTGACAATGCCGTTGAGTATTATGTCAGTTATTATGACTACTACCAACCTGAAGCCTACCTGCCTACAACAGATACTTATATCGAGAAGGACTTGGCCATCAACGAAGAGATTGATAGGTTGAGACTATCTGCCGTAAGCAGTTTATTGTCAGGACGAAAAGATGTGGTCGTTGTATCTTCTGTTTCATGTATCTATGGCATGGGAAGTCCCAATGCACTTTCAGAGAATGTCATAGAACTGCATCAAGGGCAACATATCGACCGCAATGTTTTGTTAAGAAAACTGGTGCAGTCGCTATACATTCGTAATGACCTCACCTTGGAACGTGGCAACTTCCGTGTGAAGGGCGATACGGTTGATATCTACATGGCCTACAACAACATTATCCTGAGAGTGATTTTCTGGGACGATGAGATTGACGCCATCGAGGAGCTCGACCCCATCACGATGTTGCGTACTGGTCGCTATGCCGCCTATAAAATCTATCCTGCCAACCTCTTTATGACTACGCAGGAGCAGACCGACAAGGCTATTCACGATATTCAGGACGACCTGGTGAAGCAGGTGGCGTTCTTCGAGGAACTGGGCGACGAGATCAACGCCCAACGTATCAAGGAGCGCGTGGAGTATGATATGGAGATGATCAAGGAGCTGGGCCATTGCTCAGGCATTGAGAACTACTCGCGCTACTTCGACGGACGACAGGCTGGCGAACGGCCCTACTGTTTGCTGGACTTCTTCCCTGACGACTTCCTGCTGTTTATCGATGAGAGCCACGTGTCTGTGCCGCAAATTGGTGGCATGTATGGCGGCGACAGGGCCCGCAAGACCAACCTCGTGGAATATGGCTTCCGCTTGCCTGCCGCCTTCGACAACCGTCCCCTCACCTTTGAGGAGTTCCAGAAAGAGGTGCACCAAGTCATCTACGTCTCAGCCACCCCTGCCGACTTCGAGTTGGAGGAATCGGAAGGCGTGGTGGTGGAACAGGTGATTCGTCCTACAGGCCTGCTCGACCCAGAGATTGAGGTGCGCCCCAGCGAACATCAGATTGACGACCTGCTGGCGGAGATACATCTTCGCATAGACCGTCATGAGCGTGTGTTGGTCACCACGCTGACCAAGCGTATGGCTGAGGAGCTGTCGGAATATCTGCTGAACCACGGTGTTCAGACGGCTTATATCCATAGCGATGTAGGCACGCTGGACCGTGTGCAGATACTGGAGAAGCTGCGTGCAGGAGAATATGACGTGCTGGTGGGCGTGAACCTGCTGCGCGAAGGTCTCGACCTGCCTGAGGTATCGCTGGTGGCTATCCTTGATGCCGACAAGGAGGGTTTCTTACGTTCGCGCCGTTCGTTGGTACAGACAGCTGGTCGTGCTGCTCGTAACGTCAACGGTCGCGTCATCATGTATGCCGATACCATCACGCGTTCTATGCAGGAAACCATAGACGAGACCAACCGCCGTCGCATGAAGCAGCTGAAATATAATGAGGAACATCACATCACGCCTACACAGATTGTGAAGACGCTGAAGAGCTCGCTGAGTCGTGAGGACCGTCCTGATGTGAAGGAGCTGAAGATGACGGCTATTGCCGGTCAGCAGCAGGGCGATATGGCTGCCGACCCGATAGTGGAACACATGACGCGTCCGCAACTCGAGAAGCTCATTGCCGAGACTACTCGTCGCATGAAGGAAGCCGCCAAGGAGCTGAACTTCCTACAGGCAGCCCAGTATCGCGACGAGATTATCCGCATGCAGAAAGAGCTCGAACTGAAATAACCTTCCCTTATTTTCTGATTATCTGCACCTCGCCCGAAGCGCTCAACTTGATGATGCTCGACGGCTTGTGGGGCTTATGCTCCTGTCGGCGCGTCCAGCACACATAGTCCACCTGCTCCAAGATGCGTGGGTCTATGTCGCCATAGTTCTGAGCGGCAGGCTCGCCGCTGATATTCACCGACGTAGAGACGATGGCCTTCTGGAAACGGAAGCAGAGCTCCTTAGAGAAAGGCTCCTGCGTGATGCGGATGCCGATAGAGCCATCCTCGGCTATGAGGTTTGGAGCCAGGTTCACGGCACCATCGAGAATCAACGTGGTGGGCTTGTCCAAACAGTCAATCAGTTGCCAGGCCACATCGGGTACGTTACGGACATAGCGTTGCAAACGGGCATCGCTGTCTACCAAGCAGATCAATGCCTTTGAATCATCACGCTGCTTGATTTCATACACGCGTTTTACGGCTTCCGCATTGGTGGCGTCGCAGCCTATTCCCCAAACGGTATCTGTGGGATAGAGTATCACCCCACCCTTTCTCATCGCCTCAATGGCGTTCTTGATATCTTGTTCCTGTGTCATATTAATGTTTTTGATTTACCTTTCAACTTTCACCTTTCAACTTTCACCTTTCAACTTTCAACTTGATAACTCTAATTCCAGTATGCGAGGCATGTTTCTTGAGATACTGCCCCAGCGTCATCGGCTCTTCCACCACCTTCTTGTGTATCGACGAGGCGTTGAGCAGATGAAGACCATCGGCACGCCATACAGCAAAACCCAAATGAGCAATGTCGAGTCCTGGCTTCGAACAGGTGATGGCGATGATGTCGCCGTCGTGAACAGCCTGCCGCATGGCCTGCATGTTCTTCACCTCACGCTTGGGGATAAAGCGGTACTGTCTA
>Ga0247608_10001357_pt1 | contig 34187 bp, 32 predicted proteins | sample 176DNAGHGlowgp2_FD_193490 | JGI IMG/M metagenome (GOLD analysis project Ga0247608, IMG submission 193490) | Sheep rumen microbial communities from Palmerston North, Manawatu-Wanganui, New Zealand - 1766 DNA GHGlow gp2 | ecosystem: Host-associated > Mammals > Digestive system > Stomach > Rumen ...
CAGAGAGAAGATGAGTTCTACTGCAGGTGCTGATTTCGTTATCAATCCTCTTCGTAGAAGCAATACAGAATCTAACCCAGGTACTATCATCAATGATATGACTGGATCCGCAGTATCTGCTACATTCAATAACTTTAACTTCGTAAATGATGGTTGGGTGAATGGAGATAATGGAATTAAGGTTCTTAGAATTCCTGCTGGTGCTTCTTTATCAGTATCTTATGATCCTTTTGTGAATCTCACAAGAGGTACTACTATAGAACTTGATTATAAGATATATAATGTATTTGATGACGATGATGTAATGATCAATATGAGTTCTGAGACATTTGATCATAAACCTCTCGGATTTGTTATGAATGCTACTGAAGCTGCATTCTATACTGCGGAAAATCAGACTAAGAGAGACCAGGATGTAATGTTCCAGGAGAATAATCGTACTCATATGGTAATAAACATTATCCCTAATCTTGCAAATAGTGGTTTAAATTACATCCGTATCTTCATCAATGGTGTTATGAATCGTGAAATGATCTATTCTAACTCCGATATCTTCAAGAACGGTACTGTAAATATGTTGTTTGGATCCAATCACTGTGATTTGGATATCTTTGGTATTAGGGTTTATAAATCAGGTCTTTCTGCATCTGATATCCGTCAGGATTATATGAGTTCTATCCCTACACTTGAAGAGAAGTTGATCTTCAAGAATGCAAATGATATTCTCGCAGCAGGTGGTACTATCTCTTATGATAAGGCAGTTGTTAAATACAATACTCTTGTTTGGACAGGTAATCACCCCGAATATAGAACTGGTGATCAGGAATATAGAGGAACTCTTCGTGTTAACATCATCGGCGATCCAGATCATAGTGGTGTTATGACTAATCTTCGTATTAAAGGTCAGGGTTCTTCATCAAAGGGTTATTGGAAATGGAATCATCAGTATGATTGGAACAAATACGATCAGGATACTATCTGGACTGATGGTAATGGAAACACTCACACTAAGGGATATACTTTGACGGATGATGATCCTGCAGCAACTAAACTCGTAGCAAAACTCAACTGGGCATCTTCAATGCAATCCCATAAGATTGGTTCTACTGCCCTCTATACAGATCTTTGGAGAGAGATTGTTGGTGGTAACTCTATCACAGCAACTGAAGAATATGAGGATGCTCGTGTATCCGTTCATGAAAAACCATTCTTATACTTCATCAAGGAGACTGAGGTATCTGCTCCTGTATTTGCAGGTCTTATGACTTTTGGTTCAGGTAAGTTCGATAAACTCACATTTGGTTACAATAAGAATGTATTCCCTGATTATCTTATCATAGAAGGTTCAGATAACGGTATGCCATTAACCAATAGACAAGTTCCTTGGTTTGATGATGAAGTTACATACAATGCAGATGAAGAATACTACGAATATGCTGGTCAGGGTAACTGGGATTACGGAATGGGTGATAAAAACATGCTCAGTTACTTCAAAAACGCTAATAATTTCGTTTATCTCCATAGTCTCCGACTTCTCCCTTATACCGATGCAAATGAGCTTGTAAATCCTTCTTATCAGTATTGGAATACTTCTACATATAATGTAGTTAGATTCGATCATATCTCTGGTACTTGGGTAAATGCTGGTATAACTAAGAGTGATGGTCAATATAGTGCTCTTAATATTGCTACTCAGACTGGTGTAACTCCTACAGGTGTTGCAGCAGATGATAATGAATTATTCAAGACTTGGAGAAAGAATGATTTTAAGAATCATATTGCTGAATACTACAATATCACAGATGTTCTCTTCAGTATGGCATTATTGAAGATGATTGCCGCATCTGATAACCGTTGTAAGAATACTTATGAGTATCTCGATCCTGTAACTCACAAGATCTGTCTTGCTCAGGATGATATGGATACTATCATGTTGACTGATAACGTAGGTCGTAAGACAAAACCTTACTATGTTGAGGAACATGATGTTAATGGAGAAGGACAATACTATTTCAATGGCGAAGATAATAACTTCTTTACTCTTATGGATGAAGCATATAACGTAGAATTACGTGCAATGATGAAGAATATCCTTACTGAAATGGCATCTTCTAAGTATGGTGGAAGTGTTGAGAGTTGTCTCCAGAGATATTATTTTGATGTTCAGGAGTACTTCCCTGCAGTTGCTTATAACGAAACAGCAAGACTTCTTTATGAGGAAGCATCTGTATATCAGGCTGCTGGTACTTATACTAATGGTACTAAAGCAATTTCTCAGTCTCTTGGTGATCAGTTACAGGGTGAGAAACAGTGGTGGACAAGACGTTTGAAATACTTACAGTCTTGGGCAGGTGCTGATCCATTCTATGTACGTTCTACTACAGGAGCATCACTTCAATTCCGTTCGCTCCTTACCACTCTTGGTACTAATCCTACTTATCAGTTCGATCTTACTCCATGGCAGTGGTTATATCCTAAAGCTGGCACTGGTCAGGTTCCTGGTCAGGATAATACTCGTGTACCTGCTGGAGATACTTATACTACAAGACCTCTTACTACTGATGGTAATACTGATACATTCATTTATGGTGCTGATTACTATACAAGTTATGGAGAATTTGGTGATAAACCTATTGGTGAAGCATTCCCATTAGTTGGACAGAGATTGCTTGAATTTAGTGCGGATTCTCGTGAGGTAACTACATATGAATTCCGTCCAAGGAGTATGACTGTGAGTTGCCCTGTTCTTAGATCTCTTTGCTTATATGGATGCTCAACTGTTGCTGGTGTTCTTAATCTTAGCAGTAGTACAAAACTTGAAAGTGTAGATCTTAGAGGAACTGGTCTCCAGACCGTTGTTCTTCCTGAGACAGATACTCTTACTGAGGTTTATCTTCCTGCACTTACTTCACTCACTATGAATGGTTGTCCTAACGTGAGTACTTTATCACTTGCCGGTTATAACAATCTTGTATCTATCAATACAGATAATAGTGATCTTGCACTTGATGTGATGGAGAATGCAAGTAATCTTAACAATATCACATTAAATAATATCAATATTACAACTACTTCAAGTAATGTTGATGATGTATATGCAATACTTGCCGATCCTGATATTACATGTAATATTACTGGTGATATATATCTTGCTAAGCGTCTCTCTAACTCCGAGATGACTGCTATAGAAGATAAGTTCGGAGAATCTGTATGGAATGAAAACAACTCATTGTATATTTCATACATTCCAACAGAAATTACAACAGTTACAATTGCTGCTTCTGAAAAGACAATCTTCCAGAATGACAGCGTTACTATCTCTGTTACTACTGATGGTAATAATGTTAAATCATATGATTGGAGTGTAGATAGTACAATCAATCTTACAACTGTTGAGAAGAGAAACTCTCTTGTAATCAACTCAACAACATTCAATAAGATGGAGAATATTACTATCACATACACAATTATAACTACAAATAATCAGACATTAACAAGTAGTATTACAATCAGTTCTTACTATCTTGATATTCACATTCAGGACTTCTCAGATTCAGAACATACTGTTGTAAGAAATGATTATTCACTCAGAAATGCTGTTATTGATTTATATGCAGCTGATGCATATAGTATTGCAATGGATGGATTTGATTTCACTGGAATTGTTGATGATGGTTCATATATAGCAGATGAATTTTCTGAAGGTAATTTCCGAGGTGGATTTGAAAGTCATATTAATATCTACTACTTTGTATTATTTACAGGTAATATTGGACAATACAAAGTGTATTGGAAATTCCATTTTTGGGGTACTGAAACAGTTGATGTATATGTTCCTTTCTACATTAACTGTTTAGGTTTCCCAGAAGGAGCAACATTTGATACAGTAAGTGATTTTACTTGTTATAATGGTACTGGAAGTACTCACATTTCATATACAATACCTGCTGGTAGTACTATTAATAGCGGAAGTGTTAGTACAATACCTTCTAACAAAAGAACAATATCCAATCAAACAAATACTGGATTTGATTTAAGTATCAATGATATTACACAAAGCTACAGTGATGTACAAGCATTATTAATAATTGGTTATCCACAGTTATTTGGTAGTGGTATAGTTGAAGTTTATTCTTATAGTAATAAGTTTGCAGTAAATTATGTGGAAACAGGCCCTACTGTAACCGCAACTTATAATATTACCACCACAGGCAGTACTGATGTTTTGTATAGTTATTCTTTACAAAACATTACAAAAATGACGGTAGATGGAGAAGAGATAAACACTCCTCAATCTAGTTATAATTTTGATACAACTGGTGATCATGTTATTGAATGGAATTTTGCTAAGGGAAATGATTTGGGTTCTGCATTTTACAGTATTGCAACTCTCAAATCTGCTGTTATATCCGGTGCTACTCAAATAGGAACAGATGCATTTAATGGATCAGGAATTACTAGTGTTACTATCCCCGATACCGTTACATCGATTGGAAACCAGGCATTTAAGTGGTGTTCTAAATTAACATCAATCACTCTTCCAACTAGTCTTACTACGATTGGACAAGGTGTATTTTATAATTGTACTGGTTTAACATCAATCACTCTTCCGGAGGGTATTACAACTATCGGATGGCAGGCATTCCGTGGGTGTACTGGATTAACATCCATCACTCTTCCAGATAGTCTTACAAATACTGGGCAAGAGGCATTCCGTGGGTGTACTGGTTTGACAAGCATAACAATACCATCAAGGGTTACTAGTATTGGTGTAATGGCATTCTCGGGGTGTACTGGATTAACATCCATCACTCTTCCAGATAGTCTTACAAATATTGGAAATTCCGCATTCGAGGATTGTGCTGGTTTGACAAGCATAACAATACCATCAAGGGTTACTAGTATTGGTGCTGGTGTATTCCGTGGGTGTACTGGATTAACATCCATCACTCTTCCAGATAGTCTTACAAATACTGGAAATTCCGCATTCTATGGTTGTACTGGATTAACATCAATCGCACTTCCAACTAGTCTTGCTACGATTGATTATAATACATTTTATAATTGTACTGGTTTGACAAACATAACAATACCATCAAGTTTATATCGTATTGAATATAATGCATTCCAGAATTGTAGAGGATTGACATCAATCACTCTTCCGGAAGGTTTTGCTGCATTAGGTAGTGGGGCATTTTATAATTGTACTGGATTGACATCAATCACTCTTCCATCTACTCTTACATCGATTAAATATGATACATTCCGTGGTTGTACAAAACTTAATTCTATTATTATTAATCGTAGTACAGCACCGAGTTTACAATCCGGTGCATGGGGATCAGATACAGGAACTGCAGGTTATAGTTCTGGTACAACTAATATACTTTATGTACCTCAGGATGCAACGGGTTATGACACAGATAATTGGACAGCCTACTTGCTTAATGCATCATACGGTAAATTTACTTTAAGTAAAACTCTTTAAAGGGTCTGGGTGAGTGAAATCACCCAGATTCACCAAATATATTTATTAAGCATGAAACAAGGAAAATACATAATAGCGGATGCAGGAAGGATGTTTAAGTATTCTAACACTATATCTTTTAAATTACCCGAAGATGTGGAGAGTTATGATCTCTTATTGATAGATACCGACAATATTCAAATTAAGTCAAACTATGCGTTTATAGACAATAAGTTTGCTGTGGAGATAGGAGAACCTCTTAAGGGGAAACTTATTAATAAAATATTTTCAAATGATGATGAATTAGCTATAATGCTCAACTATCAGAATTCTAAGACTACAGAGAATAAGGAGAAGTTAAATTGTCTTCAATCTTGGAGAAATTGGTTCGGGGAGTTAGCGAAGAAAATCGAGGAAAAGTATAAAGAATGCTATGACAAATAATATGAATTTCACTATTGAGGAACTCACATATTCAAAGACTGCAATAGATCATAATATTGATAATACTCCAGGGGATGCTGTTAGAAGAAACTTAGAAAGACTAATAAAGACTCTCCTTCAGCCAATTAGAGATGCTTATGGTTCACCAATTCATGTGAACTCAGGGTATAGGTGTGAGGAACTCAATAAGTTAGTTAGCGGATCCAAAACCAGTCAACATGTGAAAGGAGAAGCAGCAGATATAACCTGCAAGGATAATAAGAAATTATGGGATATTATAAACCAAATGATAAAAGAAAAACAAATAACTGTGGGGCAACTCATTAATGAGCATGATCTGAGTTGGATTCACATAAGCTTAGGAAATAAAAATCAGATATTTGTATTATGAGGGATTTATTAAGAAACGTAACAATAGGGAATGTGTGGTTTAGTTTTCTAACCGCTATATCCGTTATACTTTTAATAGCATCGTGGTTTGTTCCTCCTATGGCAGTTATTGATGCATCAGTGCTTGCTGGTGTAGGAGAGTTATTTGGTTTTGCCGCGTTAGGTACAGTGATTCATGCAATAAACAAGGGCAAGTCTGTGAAAGTAACCCATGGTAATACAGCTCTGGCGGTGAATAAGGATGATGGAGAGCCGACGGAGTAAAAACTTCGGGGAAAGACATTTATCAATCTCCGATATTCTTTCTTTTTATATATTTGTTGTGGAGGTCTATATGGATCTCCACTTTTTCTTTAATATAGGATCCTCAATGAGATTCCCATCTTTATCGTAGAATCTCTGGTTATTCTTAACACAATACATGGAGTATTCCTGAGTTAATCCAGTCTTCCATTCATACACTATCTTGAACTTTCCCCATCCCAATCTCCCTACAACAATCTTATTGCAGTATTGTCTTAGCATTTCTTGCTCTTTTTCAGGAGATATCTTCGAAGGGGTGATAGAACCATCATAAGCAAAAGAATTGATGAAAATAACGCGGTTTGTGATCTCATTAAGACGTGAATTCGAATCCACTATCATTTCTTCTATAGAAGCGAGTATATCTTGATTATCATCTAACATCTTATCTCCATCACTCTCCGAGAGTCTTCCTTTGATGATTCTCTGGTTGATCATCTTATTCTCTTTATCTATCTTCTCCTTCTGGACTTCCGCTTCAGCAAGTTTCTTTTTTATGGTTTCTGATTCATTATATAGTGTTTCTCTCTCCTTGTCTCTATCGACTTCGATATATCCACTATTAAAATAGTTATTGAGAACATATGATGTAAGTCTATCGATACACTCCATATTCACAGCAAGAGAACTTTCATCATCAGCATATCCTCTTCTCGAATACTTATTATTCACTGGACTCGGAGTCATTGCAAATCCCTTATCGGTATAGAGAAGTCCATGGCAGAGATATATTCCTTTGGTTGCAGACTTCCTGCCTATTTTACCACCAGTTGTTCTCCTCATACTAGCACATTTGTTCCAATCTTCGTCTGAGATGAGTCTTGGGTATATTCCTTCTCCCTTATATCTCTTTTCTCTGAGAATAGCAGAAACATAATAAATGACTGCAATAATCTTTCTACCACTCCATACTCCTCTCTGCCAAAGATCTCTTCCTATAAATCCACAAGTCTCCCCATCGAGATATCTTCTATAGATCTCTCTTACTATATCCGACTTCTCAGGATCCAGACAAATGGTCTTATCTGGATTCAGGGAGTATCCGAAGAGTGGAACACCACTCGTGAGTTTACCCTCACTACGTTTCTTTTCCTTGCCTCGGAGGATTCTGGATGTCCTTAAATATCCCTCGTTCTCTGCAAGGGAACTGAAGATTCCGAAGAATATATTAGCAGTCTCGGATATGGTTCCATCGTCCTTCAGGAGTTTGAATAAAGGATTTAATACAACTAGTTGGACTTTGTGTTTGATGAGATAATCTCTGATAGAGTACACTACCTGAGCACGTCTAGAGATACGTGAGATCTCATATGCATATACTGCATCTATTAGAGGATCAGTATCTATATAGTGTTTGAGTTTGTTTAAACCACTTCTCTCTTCCTCAGAGAGTTTAGTAGCGGATTCCTTGTCTTCAATAACGATGATATTCTCCTCAGAATACCCGTCTTTGATAGCAGCTTCACGGACTTTAACTGTTTGCTGATCAAGGTCTTGCGATACGGTGGAGACCCTGATAAGAAGTATGCACTTATTCATATCTATTTATGTATATTAGTTTCTAAGGGTAAATATACAAAAAATAGTGGTATTTTATACTTCTTTTAAAAAAGAAGCATCAAAAATCACTAATATATTTGATTAGATCTGGGTTCATAACTTCTGGTAAAATGTCGAGGATCTTATATACAACTTCCGTACCTTTAGAGTGTCGAAGGATCCAGGACTTCGTCGATTCTACTTGCTATATTCCGTTCGGAAAAACTCTATTAGTCCTGGATCCTCTTTTTTTTTTACATGAACTCCCAGATCGTGTCCTCGTCGTAGTCGTGTCCTCCTGTTCCTAGATCAGCACTGATATTGGTCTCGAAAGGTTTTCCGTCGTAGAGGATACAATCAGCTGGGATAAAGTAAGGAAATCTCTCTACCTCATAACTACTCTTGATCAACTGGAGTTTCTTGAGGTCGAATTCCTCGTTGTCTGGTATCTCAACCCAGTATGTGAAGACTTCTGTTGGGAGAGTCACCGTACGTATGTTGACTGGGAGTGGATGATCTCCTTCATTACTGAACAACTCATGGAAATACTTGTCTGTAGTCGCATACTTGCCTTTCTTTTTTATGAGGTTATCTTCCCCATCATCTACGTGGAGTTCTTCGAGAGAATCCCATCCTACTACGGTGTAGTATTCGGAATCGAAGTCTTTGTCGTCATTACAGTAGTCTATTACCAGAGGGTGACCTGTGATTGTGATTTTGATCTTTTTCATTAGTCTGTGATTTTTGCGTGTTCCTTGATCTTCTTGATAATCTTCTCCAGTTCTTTCTTGGAGATAGCATTCGTTCCCGCATATCCTGATTGTTTAAGATAGAGATAATTCTTCCCTATACCCTTTGAGAGATTCATGAGAGTGGTTGTAGTAGTCCCTTGTTTTACGTCAGTACTAGCAACGTGGTTATCTATCAGGGAAATCATATCTTTCACTGTCAGGATAGCACTCTCCGCATCTTCTCCAAGGCGGAAGACCATCACATCATCGAATCGGTTGTCCGTGGTCATAGTGAAGTAATACCCCAGGTTCTCAGAATACTTGAGATAGATAGACATCATTCGAATCGTGCCAATCTCTTCGGATGGTTTCTCGACCTGATAGGTTACATTCAACTGAGAGTAACCAGAAGTTACTCCTAGAAAGATAAATGATAGGATAAATAGAATCTTTTTCATATGCTAAAGTTTTAATGATTTTAATTGTTCTTCGCTGAATGGTGCTGGTAAACCCTCATTAAAGACAATACACTCTTTGAGTTTCTTTGCTTGTCTTTTGGTGATTGGACGTTCGCACAACACATAGAATACATTAGGATCTTTAGGATCCAACTGGAGACTCACTGCTCTCCAACCATCCAGACCCATCTCGGTATAGTCGAGAGAGGTCCCATCAAGTCTAAAATGTCTTAAAGAATACTCAAATCTTTTCATAATAATTGGTTTTAGTTAAACATAGTTTGATTACACCTACATATAACAAAAACCAGAAAAAATTTAGTATTCGGACAAAATTAATTTAGTCTATCTCTCCGTCATCGTATTCCACCAACATCCCACCGTCGTGAACCACAGCAAAACACTCTCTGTTGCGTTTGTTCACATAGAGTCCTTCCTGATCATCATCGATATCATCCACTTCGATAAAGTTCTCGTCTGGATCTTGGCAGAGGTCTCTCATATCCCCTTCAAAGTTCCCAATAGTTTTATCCCACCAACATCCATATTTCTTTTCGTATTCCTCGTCGGTGAGTGCCGGGTCTTCTCCTTCGTAGAGTTCTCGTCCGTTCTGACGTTCTATGTCATAAGCATCTTCGATCATATTCCAGTCATAGTCATGGGGAATTGGTCTGAATAAATAGGTCATATTCTTAAATATTTGGGGTTGATTCGATATATAAACATGTGTTCTTTGACATGTTGCTAACAACAAATATACGCAAATCACATCAATTTAACAATTCGTGTTTCTTGGGTTATTATATGTATAGAAAAGATGATAAAGTGGGAAATTGATTCCTAGGGGTAGTGGATCAACGTACCGAAGAAAAATACGACTGAAGTCGATGTCTCCAATAACTACTACCCCTTTAAGTTGTTGGAGATTTTTTTATGCATACAATTTAAATAAACCTATAAAGACATGAATGTAAATGACAAAAACTACGATGAATTAACCAGATTGTTTTATGACTGGTTGAGTATTAATGATTTAGATGAAAACTCAATTAAAGATCCAGTTAGAGCAGCTGCTTTTGGTTGGTATGTTGCAAAAAACAGTGATATTCAAGACATTGATCAATGGGATGTTCGCGGATTCATTGAATTACAATTGGATACAAATGAATTATTCGGTACAAGAAAGTAAATAAACTAATTAGATATTATGGAAAACGTAAGAGAAAATATGATTAAAGAGATTAAGAAGTACATCAATACTGGTAAATATGGATACTTATTAAATGACTCAGATACGGAATATAGCAAACTACATATAGTTAAAAACGAATCTGAAATAGACTGGGAAATGGATGGTTGGAACCTCTGGTTATGTGAGGAAGTGAGTAGAGCAATCCAGGTAGTAAATAACGAAGGAGGAACTGATTATCATATCCTTCACCCAAAAGAAGAATTATGGATGTTGTTGTATTTCGATGTAGTACTTACTGGAAATACTAAAAAGAGAAAATAAAATAAATGTTAAAAGATATGGAAAAGATTTATGAAGAAATGTTTAATAACACAAATGAAGAGGTGGTAGATGGTGCCACCACCTATTTAAAAACTGATGAAATCTTGCATTTACATTCAGGAATTGAGTGCAAGGTATTTACAATAACCGATGGGAGGAAAGGGAAGAATGCAAAAACGACAATTGATATCAGTATACTAAATCCTGAAGATGTGAGAGAATTATCTGTTTCTGTTGAAACAAATGATGGAGTTACAATTATTGCGAATGATGCTACGCGAGAAATATCAGGTATAACAATATCAGTAGAAGGTGAATATGAATTGAATGCATTATTGAATATTCTCAGGAGCACTTATGATATGTTAAAGACACAAATAGAAGACAAATCCTCTAAATAAAATATAGTATGAAACATGAATGTATCATTTTTAAAACCAAACGAGTTTACACCAGATGGATCCCGTAGGCAGAAACCGGGTCGTGAATGTGACGGTACTATTCTCCATCAAGTGGAACTCGAGGATATATTAAAGTATTGTAATAGATTACCTCAATCTGGGAAAAAGCATCAGGATGGTGCTATATTCCCATATATTAATAAAACCCTTGGAGAAAAAACTTGGGAGGTTAAAGAAGGAATGACAGATGGAGTTATTTTTGTTGATATTGACCATATTACCAAAGAAACTGCAGAAATTATTTTCAATTCTTTCGAAAAGATCTCTGAACTTTTCCCTTGTCTATATGCTATTCAATATTCCAGTAGTTATTTCATAAAAGAAAAGAATGCTGGATTGCACTGTTTTGTGAGATCAGAAATATTGGATAAAAACACATATAAAAGATTTGCTGCTATATGCCTGGCAATTTTTGCCCATGTGACACAGAAGGTGACTGGCATAGACCTCAGGGAACCTCAGACAGACGATGAAGTAATTCTCGATACCCACAATTCGAATATAACTCAGAGATTTTTCCTCTATTATTCTCCTTATAAGGTTAATCAATACGCTAGTTTCTTTACAGAGAATACAGTAGATAAGAAAACAATCAATACACTCTCTACTATATATCCTTTCCTTAAACGAATAAATGTTATAAGTTGTGGGGACAAAGTTGCTGACACAAGCAATTATATAGTGTCTGGGGATGTTTCTTCAAAGATTAAGTTGGATTTCAATAAGGAGTGCATAATCAGTAATTTCCTTTCGGGAGTTGGATATGATACTCAGAAGATCGTTGCAACACTTCTTGCTATCGATAATCGTGATGATAGTGAGTATGTTAAGAAACACAACCAAACTCGTGCAAATCACTTTGAACAGATTGCGAGAACTTCGAAAGGGAGATCTGTATATGAATGGCAGAGAAAGGCTGCTATTGAGATTCTTGAAAAATGTGGTATTTCGATTGAATTTGATTCAATATCTTCGGGAATATATAATATCAAGAGAAATCATTATATAACTGATTTTAAACATGAAATAGTAGATTATATCAATAATCATGATAAGGTAGAAATCCTTGCCCCTACAGGTACAGGAAAGACTACATTGATAAATGGTGGTAAATCTGCTAAAGAAGCGGATCTTTTCGATCCTAGTATTATTGAGGAATTCTCTTTAGCAAAAGAACTCAACGCAGTTGTGATAGTTCCCTTCAATGTAACCAATAAACTCTATAATAAACTTCATGAGGTTAGTTCAGAGAATCATAATAAAGTGTTGGAGAATGTACCTAATGTAATGGTTTGGGATCAGGCAATAAAGCATTGGAGTGAAATCAAGGATAGAACTTTAATCATTGATGAAGCTCACACTCTATTCTTAGATAGAACTTATCGTGATGTTGCTGTTACCCTTATGAATAAGATTAAGAATGATAACTGTAAGATTGTTCTTATGACTGCTACTCCTTCAGGAGAAGGGGAAGAACTTGGAGTTGAATATTTGAGATTCGCAAATGAGAGAAATAACGTTAAGGCGGATTTTATCAAGGTTAATAATGTTGATGTGTTTCAATATAAGACTATTGTGAGAAATCTTGAGAATGGTTGGTTTGATAAGATTGTTCTTTTTGATGATACTACAGCGAAGAAGATCTATGAAAAGATCTTCTGTGAGGGCGTCTATGTAAATGATGTTGCTTATATCCGTTCCGATACAAAGGATCAAGAAGATTTCAGGAACCTTAGAGATAGCGAATTGCTTACTAAGAAACTCACCATCTGCACTTGTGTTGCATTTAATGGATTGAATTTCAAGAATAAAGGTGAGAGAATCTTGGTAATCACTTCAGCTTCAAAGGGTAGTACAACTTCTTGTGAAATCATTCAGGAAGCAGGTCGAATCAGGAATTCTGATGTATACTTGACTGTGTGCTATGATGATAAGGATAGAACTGATAATCTTGAACAGAACATTAGGAAGGCAGAGTTATTCCATTCTGCGGAAATCTCAATGGATATTCCTGCAGGATTATTGACTTACAATGATAGACTTATTGATGGGGAGATTCAGGATGCATTGAGGAGAATTAATGCATATGTTGAGAAGAAGAGTGATATTGATGTGATTATTAATGATCTAGTCGATGCTGGATATTTTGTGATTACTAAAAAGGATTTCTCTGATGATGAGAGAGAATCTGGGAATAAGATGTCTTTGAATCTCAAAAAGAGAGAGAGTGATTCTTTGAAGGAAGATATCATGGATGGAACTGTATTGGAGAAGTCTTATGAGACAGAAGGGAATAATAAATATAAGTTCGATTGGCAGAGACAGATTTCCCAGATGATTGATAATAATGGATATGTTGGAATCACTATAGAAACATTCCAGAACCTTATTAATAATACTAATGGATGTACTCTCATAAGCACTATTATAAGCAACTTGAAGAGAGCTGTCACTGTTGCACTGATTCCAGATGACCAGTGGAATAACTATATTTCTAATATAGAAAAGGTTAAGTTGATGCTAGGTGCTGATAAGGTTGCTATTTCGAAGTTATCTTCTTCGTATAAGAAGAACGTTGAGATTCGAAATAAATATAAGGGTACAATTACTGTTAAGAATGATATGTTGGATATGTCTGTGTTCTGCGACTCTTTCTTACAGGAATTCATTGAAGGATATAATAGAGAGAAAATGTCTAAGTCAGAAGCTGGTAAGAAGGCTAGTAAGGAAGATAAGATTCTTGCAGGTGGTATGGGAGGTAAATTAGGATCCCCTAAAAAGAAGGTATTAGATGTAGAGACAGGGATCGAATACAATAGTTGTGAAGATTGTGCATTAGCTATTGGTAAATCAAATAGTTATATATCTAAACATAAAGATCGTTTTAAAACTATAAAGTAATTGTTTGGAAAAAAAAGCAAGAACAAGATTTATATATAATAGTAGTTGTTGCTTTTTTTTCCACTTTAAAGATCCTAATAGTCATCGAATATCTGAATACCATCGAATTGTATATTAAATCCCGGAAAATAAGTCACAATAAACAGATAATAGAATTTAAATAATCAATCCATATTGCTTATTATATTAACAGGAAGATACATTCAGTTTTTAGTTCATTTAACGTTCAGTTAAAACGATATGGTTTTGTGAGTTTGCCATATTTATATTTATTTATTTAGTTTATTTAAGGTCGGATCCGTTACCCTTTGTAACGGATCCTTTTGTTTACAAATACAGATTAAAAACTTATTATATATATAGATAAACAAATAAACAATTAATAGTATGGAAACGGTATATCACTACAACCTTAAAATTCAAATCACTATCAAAGACGCATCTAAAGAGTACTATTTCTATTTAAACGATCTTCTCAATGAAATGACCAGACGTGATCCTAGCAACTTCCAATTCAGTGTAGGAAAACCCGAAAAAGAAGATACTCTCATTATTATGGTATCTGTATTAGGATGTTCAGAAGGATTCAAGAACTATGTGTTTGGAGTATTCAATAAACTCTCACACGATGATCCTAAAGTATTTACCTATAAGACTATCACATATGATTATTATAAGTATACTCAAGCTGAAATAGAAAAGAGAAATCTCAAAGAATGTGATAGAATATTTGGTTTAGATAAATAAAGTACTAATCCCAAATGCAAGAAGAATGGAGAGTAATCGAGGAAGCACCTAACTATGAAGTCAGTAACTTAGGAAACATCCGAAATAAGAAACTCAATAAACCAGTAAGACCATTCACCAATAACGCTGGTTATCATCAAGTAGTAATAAGAAGCAACAAGAAAAACCTGTACCGCTTGGTTCACAGGCTTGTTGCTATTGCTTTTATTCCCAATCCCAATAACTACAGTGAGATCAATCATAAGGACTTTGATAAGGATAATAATACTGTGGAGAACTTAGAATGGGTATCTCATACAATGAATATGAAGTACAATATAAATAGATTATCTTCTGAAGATAAGCTGATTAGCCTTATCACTAAGGAAGTAAATAAAGTTATTAAAGATAATATTAAAAGATACGTACAAGCATATGCCGACAATCAACAGAACACCAATCAAAGAGAAGGTAGTAGAGTATCAAAGAGAAGAGAACTCTTCACCATACTACAACAGTAAGTCATGGAGACTCTTAAGAAAGTTCTACTACGAGAGACACCCACTATGTGAGGAATGTTTAAAACATAACGTAGTACGACCAGCAGAAGAGATTCATCACAAGAGACCTTTCCTAACTGGTACAACTGATGAAGAGAGATGGTCATTACTCTTAGACGAGAACAATTTATATTCCTTATGTAGATCATGTCACGATAAGTTACATCTAAAGGCAAAGAGATATAAGTTAAACTATATAGATAATCTCACAGAGAAGGAATACGAAGAAGATATCTACAACTATTCAGAATAAAGCGATTTAAGAGACTTTAACAACAAAGATGATAAATTATATTGCTTAGGGTGTTTGAAGCGATTATACACGAAATATGATGCAAATACAAATAGGTATCGAGACCAGTAAGAGAGTTTATTATTAATGTGACGGTCATGTGGAAGAAAAATATTTCGAAACCCCCGGGGATGGTTTTGTTTTTCGCAAGGTGCTTTGAATACCACCCCTCCTCTTCTTGCCACACAAACGAGTTTTTACAAAAATTAACCTGTTTAACAAGCGGGTACGAAAATAAAATTTTTTAAGAATGGTAACAGAAGTATTAAAAAGATACAGTAACTACAGATCTGAGGTTAGAGAACACATGAAGTACGTTGTCGAGTCCCTCATAGACAGATACGGAGACATTTCAGACAGCTACCTAATTTCCCTAGACATCCTCGCAATGAATCTAGATATTATGTATAGTACTAAAAAAGAAATGGACACCAAAGGATTCCAACACGAGGATCACCAAGGAGTTCAGAGAAAGGCAGGTTGGATTCAACAATTCAACACTTCACAACAAGCAGTCTTCAAGATCATGCATGACTTTGGTTTGAATCCAATGGCAGCGAGTAAGATCAAAGACAATAAAAGAGAAAGAGACATTCAGAAATTTATCGACAGTTTATCACAGTAACCTATGACAGAATACGACTTAAACAAACCCTACATTCAGTACAATGAAGATATTCTTACAGGAAACATACCGTCTTGCAAGAATATCTTTTTAGCATGTGAAAGGTTTAAGGAGTGGTTCGATAGGAATGATATGTATCTCGATTACGAAGAGGTCGATAAGAGAATCAGGTTTGTCAGTAAGATCAAACACTTCAAGGGCAAGTCTGCTGGACAATACTTCCATCTTCTTCCATATCAGCAATGGATCTTCGCAAACATCTTCGGATGGAAATGGAAGAAGAATGGATTCAGAGTAACCAGGAAGGTACTTCTCTTCATGGCGAGAAAAGGTGGAAAGACCGCTCTTGCTGCTGCGTTATGTCTCTCACAGATGATCTTAGACAAGAACCTCGGACAGGAGATCGACTTCGTTGCAAATAACGGACAACAGGCAAAACTCGGATTCGAATACACCAAGAACTTCGCAGAGAGTATTGATCCAGAGAATCTCATCTTCCAGAGATATAGAGATAGTGTAAAGATGCCAAGGACCAAGTCTGAGATCTGTGTAAGGAACTCCGAGTCTATGACATTGGATGGTTTGAACTCTTCTACATTTATAATGGATGAATTCCATGCAAGTAAGGATTGGGATCTTTACAATGTGTTAAAGAGTAGTCAGGGATTCCAGGAACAACCCCTTGCAATAGTGATTACCACAGCAGGATTCTTGCTCGATGGATATCCACTCTATGAGATGAGAAAAGTATGTATAGACATCCTCAAAGGGATCAAACAAGATGATTCACAGTTCAGTGCATTGTATGAATTGGAGGACGATGATGATTGGCAGAATGATGAGAGTTGTTGGATCAAGGCAAATCCATCCCTAGGAGTCACAAACACATATGATTCTTTGAGAGAAGATGTAGTGGGTGCCATCAATCAACCAAGTACAGAATACAATGTAAAGACAAAGAACTTCAACATGTTTTGTCAAAGTAACTCTGTTTGGATCCAGAATAAGTACATTGAGAGATGTATGCAACCTGTTAATCTCGAAGACTATAGAGATGAATATGTATACGGAGGAGTAGACCTTTCAGCTGTAAAAGACTTGACTTGTACAAGTATCTGCATACCTCCTAACGAATACAGGGAAAAATATCCAGATAAATTCATATTTAAGACATGGGTTTATATTCCTGCAATTGCCATGGAAGAGTCTGTGAATAAGCATCTTTATAAAGAATGGGTGAAACATAAGGAAGCAATCCTTACAGAAGGCAATGCAGTTGATTATAATTTAATATTAAAGGATCAGGTAGATCTTACAGATATTATAACCTTCGGAAACATTGGATATGACTCATATAACGCAACACAATACGTTATACAGGCAACAAATGCAGGTCTTCCCATGCAACCCTTCGCACAAGGATTAGGTAACTTCAATAAACCTACTAAGTTCCTTGAGATGTTGATCATGACTGATAAGGTTATCATAGATTATAACACTGCGATTCTCTGGAGTTTTAACAATGTAACCCTGAAGTACGATTACCATGAGAATTGCAAACCAGATAAACCAACCCAGGAAGCAAAGATCGACCCCGTGATCAGTATGACAGAAGCATTGGGTACTTATTTAGCATCAAGTGGTTATGATGCACAGATAGTATAATATTTAACAAATGAAAAACAATTGGATTATTATATAAAGAGAGAATTCTTTATAAACAAATATTCACGTGAATAACAATGGGATTATTTTCGAATTTATTTAATAGAAACGTTGAAAAACGCGATGCAGGGATCGTGGAACAGCCTCAGGCAGAGACAACTGTTCCAGTCGGTCTCGAATTCTTATTCAATAGAAGGAATGGTGAAGCAACCTCTGTATCCGCTTTCTTCTCTGCTATAGAGATCATTTCTAATACTATAGCAACCATTCCTATTCATATCCGTAACGTATCGGATGATCAGATTATGGAGAACCATCCATTGAATCTTATATGGAATTCTGGTCTCCAAACAAGATTTATGTTAATGAAATCCCTCGTCTGGGATATGTTAGCACATGGTGATGGAATTGCTTATATCAAAAGAGCAAGTGATGGAACACCTATAGAACTCATTTACTGTCCTCATGGCAGTTATTCCATCATGTATAACGAAAACAATAGGCAGTTATACTACATGATCCCTTCCATTAAGAAAGGAAAGATTGAACCTATTAACGTTCTTCATTTCATCAAGAACTCCACAAATGGTGTCAATGGTATTGGTATCAGTCAGATAGCATCACAATCATTGAATCTTGCAAGAGCAACTAACAAGAGTGCTGAAAAGTTCTTCGATAGTGGTTGTAAGATTGACGGTGTTCTCACATCTTCTCAACCAATGGGACAGAAACAAAAGCAAGAAGCAAAAGAGTCCTGGGAGAAGATCTACGGTGCTTATGGTACTGGTGGTGGTATAGCAGTTCTCGGGAATGACTGGAAATATCAATCAATATCACAGAATTCTGAGCAAAGTCAGATGTTACAGAGTAGAGAGTTCAACATCACAGAACTCGCAAGATATTTCACTATTTCTCCTACTCTTATCGGTGATCTTTCTCATACTCAGTATGGATCCCTCGAAGCAGCTCAGGCAGACTTCATTGCCCACACACTTCTTCCTCTTATCAGTATGATCCAGGATGAATTTAATCGCAAACTTCTTAAACCAAGTGAGAGGGGTAGGATTATTATTGATTTAGATGAAGATCATATCTATTTGAGTGATAAGTCTTCTACAGCTACTTATCTTTCAACACTCACATCTAACGGTATTCTTTCAATCAACGAAGCAAGACATATTCTTGGATTACAGCCGATTGAAGGTGGAGATCAACACATAATTGCTTATACAGATATAAGTCAAAACACAATAGAGAATAATAAAAATAACGAACAATAAAATGATTAAAGTATTTGACAAAACAAAAGAATATGAAGCATATTCACTTAATGGTATTAATTCAGGTGAATTATGTTATGTAAAAGAAGATAAATCTGCCCACTTCAGAACCAATAATATTGATGGTACTGACAAGACTTATGATATGAGCGAAGGTGGTGGTTCTACAGAACCTGAATGGATTACAGTTTCAACTAATGCTGAAGGTGAATATAGATTAAGTACTGAAACTGGAAAAGTCTATGAATTTCTTTTTCCTTCAGACCAAGATTTTCAAATTCCTGGATTTATAAATGATTTGGATGATTTCATAGCAATTAGTGGTTTGGAAGATATGGGTGATTCTACCCATAAATATATGGTAAACAACTATGTAGGGTATAAAGCCATTATTACTACTACATCACATACACAAGCATCTTTTCAGTACAGAAAACTAAATTAGTAATTTATCTTTTTCACTCTTTATATATTTAATTTCATATTCAATAGGAATTGTTTGATTTCAATACTGTGTATTTAACATTTATATAAAATAAACTTATTATTTATTAGAAACATGGAATATAGAAGGTTTACAAATACTGTAGAAGATAGAGATAAAGAATCGAGAAGTGTCTCTGGTTATGCTTCTGTATTCAATTCAGAATCAAGAGATTTAGGTTTCTTTGAGACCATTGCTCCTGGTGCAATTACAGAGGAAACAATTAAAGAAAGTGATGTATTTGCTACTCTTAATCATGATCCAGATAAAGTTCTTGCAAGAAGCAATCATGGCGTAGGATCACTCGAATTATTTGTAGATGATAGAGGTTTACATTACAGATATGACGCACCTCACACAGATCTCGGAAATTCAGTACTTGAACACATTGATAGAGGTGATCTTACTGATGCAAGTTTCGCATTTACAATCGCAGATGAACCAGATGCTCAGAAATGGGAAAAGAGAGACGGAAAGATCTACCGCACCATATACAAGATCGATCGTTTATATGATATATCTAATGTATGGACAGGTGCTTACGCAGAAGCTTCTACACACAGAAATTCTCCTGATGAATACGAAAAGTACATCAACGAACTCAATGCTCAGGAAGAGATAGCAAAGAGAGAGGCAGAACAGGAGAGAGTTAATAAGATTAATGAGAATTTAGACAATAAACTTAAAGAATTCTATAAAAATATAAAAATATAAAGATATAACTATGAAGTATTCAAACACATTGGAATATTCTGAAGCTATTGCAAATCTCATAAAACGAAACCTCGATATTGTTTCTCTTTGCAAGAAAGAAGAGAGAGAAATGAATGAAGATGAGGAAAAAGAGTTCGATGAGAACAAAGAAGAGCTTAAAGAATTAGAAGACGAAAAAGAAAAATTAGAAAAGTCTTTGGAACAACCCGAAGATGAAAATAAAGAACAGAAATCAAATAAAAATATGGAAAAAATGGAAAAAAAGAATTTTTCAATTGTTGACGAAATCAGAAAGTCAATGGAATCACACCAGCCTATCGTTCTCAACCGTGCTGCTATCACTGTAGCCGCTGAAGGTGAAGATGTTGTTGCAACAGATGTTTGGAATGTTTGGGAGCCTCTCCGTCAGGAGAATGTTCTTGCTGCTGCTGGTGCAAAGGTTTACACGGGTCTTCAGGGTGATGTTCAGATCCCTGTATTTAGTAAAGGTTCAGTTGCATGGAAGGGTGAAACCGCTGCTGCTGATGATGGTAATGGTTCATTCTCAAGCGTTTCTCTTTCTCCTAAGAGAATCACTGGTAAGTTCCCTATCTCTCTCCAGTTCCTTGCACAGACAACTCCTGATGTAGAAGCTGCTATCCGTAACGATATCGCTATGGCATTCAGTGAGAAGATTGAAGCTACCCTTCTTGGTAATGCTCAGGGTTCAAGCACTCAGCCTGCAGGTCTTTTCTATGGTCTTACTGCTGAAACTGTTAATTCTTATGCTGATCTTCTTGACGTAGAAGCTGAAGCTGAGGAAGATAACTACAAGGATTGCAAGTATGTCCTTTCTCCTAAGGCAAAAGCCGCTCTCAAGGGTATGATTAAGGGCCAGAACGCAACTGGTATGGTAATGGAAGGTAATGAAGTTGATGGTGTTGAAGCATTTGTTTCTAGCAACGTTGCTGCAAAGAAAGGTCTTTATGGTGCATTTGATAACCTTGTAATCGGTATCTGGGATGAACTTCGTATTGACGTTGTTGCTGATTCCACTACTCTTGCTAATGGTCAGATAATGATCATCCTCAATGGTTTCGCAGATGCTAAACTTGTTCGTAGTGACGCTCTTGTAGCAATCGACACTACTGAAGCTTAATTTTATGATTAGAAATAAGGGAGGTTAAACCTTAACCTCCCTTTTATCAAAAACACAATTCAAAGGAAATGAGTAATTATTTAACATTGGAGCAAATAAAGAAACATCTAAATATAGATCTAACCTTCACAGATGATGATGCATATCTAGATAGTTTGTCATATGTTGCCGAAGAAGCAGTTGCTAAGTATTTGGATTGTGATTTAGTTGATTTGTATGAGAATGGAAAACTTCCAAGTGCAATAGTACATGCTATGTTACTTTTGATTGGAAATATGTATAAATACAGGGAATCTACTACTTCTGGTCCTGTAACTGCAGTTCCTCATTCATTTGAATTATTGTGTGATTTATATAGGAAATTTAACACAGACTAATATGAACGCAGGAGATTTAAATGAGGTAATTGATGTATATCAAGTGATATATACAAAGAATAGTTTTGGAGAAGAAGTAGAAAGCATAGTAAAGAAGTTAACCACTCGTGCATGTGTGTGGCATAGATCAGGAGGAAGGAGAGTATCAAATGATTCGATAGTGTATGATTATGCTAAAACAATACAAGTAAGATATTATGTTGATATTGATGATCACGATCTTATTGTTTGGTCGGGGAAGACATATAGAATCATGGATATTGAACCTAATAAACGAGATATGTGTAAAACAATAAATATAGAGGAGATAGTACAGTAATGACAGATTCATTAAATATAGGTCAAGCAATATACACAACTTTGTCGCAAGATGCTGATATAAATGGCTATGTAGGAGACAAAATATTCCCTGTTGTAGCAGTATCACGTTCCGACAATAATCTAGCTTCTTTAATGCCATTTATAATTTACCAGAGAGAAGGTATGACAGGTCGATCGACAAAGGATGGTGTATATGAAGACACAGCGCAGATCTCCATAAAGATTGTCACAGCAAACTACACACAAGGTATTGAGATTGCTACTTTGGTAAGACATCTATTCGAAGACAAGAAGATTAAGTACGAAAATATCACAATGTGTGATACACAATTGCAAAACGCATATGAGGAATATAATGACAACTATTCAGCATATGTCCAATCACTTAAATTAAATACAAAAATATCATAATATAGACATGAATACACAGATTATAAAAGGAAAAGATTTGATGCTTTTTGACTCAGATTCACACAGCTTTGCATATGCAACTAACCACACTCTTACTCTTTCTGCAGAGTTGGCAACTGTTAGTTCTAAGGATCACGGTCTCTGGGATAGTGGTGAAGTACAGAAGTTCTCTTGGGAAATCTCTTCTGAAAACCTTTATACTGAGGATGATTTCGAAAGCATGTTCGATCATTGGACTGCTGGAGATAAGATCACTGTTAAGTTCGGTTTAAAGGCAGAAGATCTTGATGGTATCGTTGGAGATGCAACTCATGATTACTGGACTCTTGACACCTCTAAGACATTCTACCAGGGTCAGGTTATTATAACTTCTTTAACTGCAAACGCTAATAACGGTGAGAATTCCACTTATTCAGTAACTCTTAAGGGTATTGGTAAGTTCGAGAAGAAGATCGTTTCTCAGACCCCTGCTAACGACCCTCAGTAATAGTTAGGTGAAGAAGTAGAGTTAACTACTACATAATATTGAAAAAGAGAAGTCTCTAGGATTATTATATATAGAGAGACTTCTCTATTTTTTTAAACAAATAAATATATAAAAAGAAAAACTATGAAGATTACTATTAAAGACAGGGAGATCGAGTTAAGATACACGATCAGAAGTATGATGATTTATGAGAATATAATGGGTAAGACATTTTCACCAGACGGATTATCTGAGATCATCATATATTTTTATTCTACAATTCTCGCATCATCGAAAGATACATCAATTTCCTATGACGATTTTATTGATTGGTTTGACCAGAATCCAGAAGCATTAAATGAGTTCTCTGACTGGTTGAACAGTAATGTTAAAGTAATAGGTGATATAAGAAAAAAACCGAAACTTCCGAAACAGAAGTAAAACTAGTATATCATTATCTTTTTAATGTGTTCTGTTTCCAATTTAGGATTGTTTCAGTACAGTATTTCTTAGATGAAATGATGTTTAACGAGATAGATGATATAGTAGAATGTATCCCATATCTTGACAGAAATGATTGGGAGCAATGTAGATTGAACACATACATAACATCAATGATCGATCATAAAAAGGTTAAGATCAAAGATTTCTTACCACTCCCTTGGGAAGGTAAGGATCCAACACAGGAAAAACAGAAGGGAGACATTGAGATATCCAGTGAAGATATCAAGAGACTCAGAGAATTAGAAAAACAATGGTCAAAACATGGATAATTTTGAGACAAATATTGAAGAAGTATACGAAAAGTTCTTACAACTCAATAGTCGTGAGATGAATAAAGCAATCAAATCTGCTTTGGTTGCTGGTGCTAAGGAGTTACGTAAGACTACTATCACCAATCTTGATAATTCTATCCTCGTTAAAGGTAGTTCCATGAATGATCTCCATGAAGGAGTCAGAATTGGTAAAGTTAAAGGAGAATATGGTGAAGATCTTGAGATATTAGTCAATATCATGGGTAAAAAGTACTACAAAGGAAGTGACGGTAGATTAAGATGGTTAGAGACAGGTACTCAGAATCGTCAAAACCTCACAAAAGGTGGTGCAAGTCTCAATACTCCTAGAAATACGGGTCAGATCCAAGGAAGATACTTCTTCAGGAGTGCAAATGATAGCGTTATTTCGATCATACAAGCGATTTACGCGCGAGAATTGGATAAGGCAATAGAAAAGATCAACAAGACAAAAATATAAAGAAATAAGCGAATAAATGGCAGATTATGTAAGTACCCTCAGGGCCGACACTAGTCAACACGATAGAGCACTGAGTGATGCATCGAAAAAGGTTGGTGATTACAAGAAAGAGACAGATAAAGCATCTGCCTCTATTAATGGTATGAAGGATGCCACTTCACGTTCTACTAGAGAATTGATGAAGGAGATGTCTACCATGGAAAACCTTGGTCGATCAACATCAAATTATAAAAGACAATTAGCAGATATAACAAAACAGATCTCAGATCTCACTATTAACTATAGAAATATGTCCGAAGAGCAGAAAAATGGTGCATTTGGACAGGAAGTAGCAGCAAAAATCGAAGAATTGAAGAATAAAGCTGCTGAATATAAGGATGCCATTGGTGATGTGAGTGCCGAAATACAGAGATTATCCTCAGATACAGCAACATGGGATTCGATGAAACAGGGAATCGACGTTGCTTCTTCATCTCTTCAGGCATTTGTATCATTAGGTGTTCTTGGAGAACAATCCACAGAGAAGTTAGTTGCTGTTATTGCTAAGTTGAAAGCAGTAGAAACTGCTACAAACGCAGTTATTAAGATAGGTAATGCTCTTCAGAAAAACTCTGCATTGCTTTTAGGAGTAACCAAGGTTCAGGCACTTGCAGCAGCTCGTGCAAAGACATTAGAGGGTAATGCAACCGCAGTTGCTACTGTTAAACAAAAGATATTCAATACGGTAGCAAAGGCAAATCCTTATGTATTACTTGCCACCGCAGTCATTGGTGTGGTTACCGCATTAGCAGCATTCGCAAAGAAAGAAGATGAAGCAACACGAGCAGAAAAATTGCATCAGGAACAGATTGAGAAAGAAAAGGCAAAGCTTGACTCTTGGGCACAGAAAGTGGGTGATTCCGTGGGTACTATGGTTGCAAAATATAAACTCCTTCAAATAGAATGGAGTAAGCTTGAGACAACTGCTCAGAAGACAAAATGGATTAAGGAAAATCAAAGTGAATTCGAACGTCTTGGTCTCAAAGTTAATGGAGTTACTGATGCAGAAAATACCTTCGTAAGCAATACAGATGCCGTAGTTGAAGCACTTAAGAAGAGAGCAATGTCTATGGCAAAGCAATCCCAGTTAACCGAGTTATACTCCAAATTAATGGAGGAACAGGTTAGAGCAGATGCTGAATATGAGAGATTAAGAAAGGAATACGGTCAGGACTACCACGAAGAAGTATCTCCTAGAACACAAGGCAATTTCGGTTCCAGAGCAATCGGTCAGAGTCACTTAAATTCAAGAACAGGACAGAGAGAGACAGGTGCTTATTACTATACAGAACAAGGTGTAAAGAACGCCAATAAGAAGATTTACGCTGAAACCCATGCTGGAGTAACTAGACTTCAAGGAGAGATCGATGCTCTTGCGGCAGATATTGCAGGATCAATCGATATTGGAGATATCTTCACATCAAGTAGTAATGGGGGTGGATCCTCTGTTACAGAAGCAGCAAAGGGATCAATCGCGTACATCAAATCCCAGATTTCTGAAGCACAGAAACTTAGAGATCAAGCAGTTGTTGGTTCAGAAGCTTGGTGGGAGCAAGTACATGCTCTTGAGGCACTTAACGAACAACTTGAAGAAGCTGAAGCAAAACAAAGACGTTTAACAAGTAATCTCGAACCCCTAGCACCTGTTTCTAATCCTATTACTGCTCAGGTACAGGGTCCAGCGATCAAATTAGCAGGAAAGAGTCCTTATGAGAAACTCCAAGAACAACTCGCGGATTTCGAGAAGTTCTATGAGAAAACAATGGAGAATATTGCAGGTTATAGTGATGTATTTAATTCTATTGGAACTATTTGTAGTAATCTTGGAGGAGTTTTAGGTGAAGAAGGTGCTGCATGGATGCAATTTGGTGCACAGGTTGCTCAATCTGTATCTAAAATGTTACCTCAGATTGCTTCATTGGTACTTGCTAATCAGGCAGCTGCAATCGCTGAAGGTACTGCTTCCTCCGCATCATTACCATTCCCTGGTAACTTGGTTGCTATAGCGAGTATCGTTGCAGAGTTGATAGCAATCTTTGCTGCACTTCCTAAGTTCGCAGAAGGTGGTATTATAGGTGGATCCAATACTATAGGAGACTATAATCTCGCAAGAGTTAATTCCGGAGAGATGATACTTAATGGAACTCAACAAGCAAAATTATTCAACATGATAAACACAGGAGGTCTTTACAGTAATGGTGAAGGTGCTGGAAGTGTAAGTTTCAAGATTAGAGGTAATGATCTCGTAGGTGTGTTAAACAACTATAATCAAAAACTAAGTAAGAGATAATATGAGTGTATACGTAGGACAATTTGGCGATATAAATGATAATGTATATAACGTTACTATAGATGCCCATTTAATCTCCGATTCTGAGGAAAAGGAGATTGAATTTGGGGAGACTCCTTGTGTAATCGAGAGTTCCGATGATGAACTCTTTGCTCCTATCAAGAGTAGAAGTTGCACAATAGATATTCTCACAAAAGAGTGGTTATTTGACTTATATTCCCCTGTTGCGAAAGGAGTATCAGTAAAGGTGAAGAAAGGCTTAAATACAGTGTTTTTTGGCTATTTAACTCCTAATTCTTACGATCAATCATATACATATATCGATAACATCACATTAGAAGCAGTAGATGCTGTTTCTGTGTTAAAGGATTTCAAATACACTTGCCAGGGATCCATACCTTCTTATTTGAGTGTTAAAGACATTATCATCCAACTTCTCGATAATGCTGGATACTCAGGTATATTATATGTACCAAACACTCTCACAGGATTAAATGGATCATCCAGTACAAATACATTCAACTCATTGACAATTAGTGAAGGTAACTTCTTCGATGATGACGATGAACGTACCCCTTGGACTCAATATGAAGTTCTCGAAGAGATAATGAGATTCTTTGGTTGGTCTTTATGTCCAGATGGAGATAATGTATATATCATTGATTATAGGGTGGTTGGTAACAACAACGCTACTCCTAATTTCTTAAGATATGAGATCTCAACAGGAACTCAATTGAGTAATATTTCGAGAGTAGATAATCTTAATATTACAGAATCAACATATGCTTCTGGAGAACCTTCATTATCAATGGATGATGTTTATAACAAGATCGAAATCAGTGATAATCTTTATGAAATCGAGGAAATAGCACCTGATATCTTTGATGAGAATACACATATTTCTATAAATGACGAGAAAGGCTTCGAAGTAAATGGGTCTAAATGGGTTAGAACAACAGTTAAATCCAGATTCTTAAGACCAGATGAAGTGACTACTCAGGTAACAGGATATGATTACCAGACTATTTGTAGAATAGATCCTTCCTCAAACTGGAAACATCACTTCTATAGAATGTCTTCTCTTGGATCCACACCTACAGAAGTCATCAATCAAGATGGTCAGAATTACTATGATGGAGATATTGGGTCACAGTACACCAATGGTGTTATAAATAGATATATTAATACTCATGGTTGCTTGGTGCAACATTACGCATACATGAAGAAAGATGCCAATCTCATCCCTACCTCACTCAATTGGGAAGATCTCTTGACATTCTTTGTTGTAAATGACAAGGTTAACACTAACGGTATGATTAATGCTGCTACATTTAACAATCTTGAACTTCCTGTTCTTGAATATACTATCCCGGAAGAAGTAATGTTCAAACCATCTACAGGAACTAGTTGGATCACTATTGCAGGAGATCTTTTCTATCAGTACAATAATGCAAAGTATGGTAAAAAGGATAAGAGTACTCTTAATATTGTTAACACTACAAGTAAATACTATACCACAGCACCTGTAGACAAATCTTCTGATATCGATAGTGAACCATTTGGATTAACTAGGAGAAAATGGGTTGATGGAGAAACTTATTATCCTGAGTGGTATAATTTTGTTTACCATCAATATACACATCTTCTTGGTGAGTTTGGGCAAGGATATAAGATGTGGAAGATGAAGGTCCAGGTAGGTGATAAGTATTGGAATGGATCTGCATGGACATCAACACCTTCTACATTTTATCTCTCATATAACAACAACCCTACAGGAGAAGACGAAGAGTTTTTACCAATGTTTGAATGGTGTCACCTTGTTCCTAATACAACATTCCGGGATAAGGTTGGAGAAGACGCATATTGTATTCCTATTGCAGCAAACGATGCAAATGCACCTGCTAGTGGTCAATTAAAAGTCACTATATATACACCCACATTCTTCCCTAAGGAAGTATTGGATTTCTTGAATGCTTGTATTGGAGGAGGAGTAGATGTTTCTTCTACAATTAATTGCAACTGGTACGATATGCCTCCAGTGATTTACTGCAAGGGATTTGAGATAGGATATGTTTATACTGATTCAAGTGAATGGTATAGTCAGCATAATTCGAATAAATCTGACTCAAAAGACGTATTATATACTAACATCATCAATGAAAACTATGTAAATGAGTTCGATTCTCTTGAGTTAAAGATAAATACCCAACAGAAGGATAAACCAATATCAAGGAGTTATATCGCGTCTAACAATGGATATGTATATACTCTCAAACATACTCTTGGAGATTCATATAAAGAGCAAGAAAAGAACTTAATAGATCAATATTACGAACACTATTCCTCACCAAAGAGAAAGTACACTTGCAATATTAAGAGTAAGCAAAATCCTTATACAAAGGTTACTCTTACAGCAATCGGAGGAAGATACGTAGTAAATGCTCAATCAATTGATTTAAAACGCTCTAATAACACAATAACATTAGTAGAATATTAAAAATATATATTAGAAAGAATGAATTATAATGTAGTTTCACGTCCAAAACTCGCAAGAAATAAGTATGGAGAAGTAGAGAAAGTAGCAGGTGTTCCCGGTACTTCTTACTTTTCTGGAACAGCTCAATCAGGAGGTACACCCAGTGATATTCAAATAGATACTTTCAAGGGATCTACAGCAACAGAAGATGGTATTCAAGGTCTTGTTCCTGCCCCTAAATGTAATGTTAATGAACCACTTGATACTCTCAACGACAATAAGAAATTCCTTAAGGGAACAGGTGCCTGGGTAGATATTCCTATCTCAAGATATACTTCTGAGACTCCTAACAAAGACGGTATCAAACTCGAAGGAAATCTTCATGTTACAGATACTATATCAACACAAACCCTTAATGTTACAGGAGCAGCACACTTCTGGGAGTTAGTCATTGATAAAGTTCGTTCTACATCAGGTAACTTGCTCATTACTCCTGCTAATTTCCATGTTGATATGGTTGGAGAAGATATTGAATATCCTGTTGATCCAGACGAGACTCCTTATGCAGAGATGTTCTATGATGAGGATGAAGAGACTGGTATCTATGGTCTTGAAGAAATATTCAGTTCGAATAACATCGAATCTATGACTGCAACAAGACTCTATATGAGGAACGATGATGGAAATATGAATACTGTTCCTACTATGGAGATTGGTGATATGGTTAGATGCAAGACATTCAATGTTGATGATCTTGGAACACATAATATTCATAACAAAGATTACTGGACATTTGTGATGAATGTTGGTACAGAAACTGTTGATGATATTTCCTACATTTATATTGATGTATTCAAAGAATATACAGCAGATGGTCTTACATATGGTTTGGGAACCACTATTTCAAATGGCGGTTCCACTATTTCCCACAACTCTGTCACTCCTCTCCGTGCAAGAGCTACAGCGGATAACTTCGTTCCTATGTCCAGGGAGAGAATGCTTGCTGTTCATGAGATTGATACTACAGAATCAGGAGAATACTATGTAGGAAATTCTACAACCATCCCTTCTGGGACTACTTTGAGTGCAGATGTTATGACCTCCGATGGTACTGTATATTCTGCAGGAACTACACTCGCTAAAGAATTGATCTTAGATAAGGGAGATATCGTTATATTAGATGGAACAAACGATCTTACTTCTTTCGGATCCGATCTTGAATTCACATCAGGAGAAACAGAAGTTCTTGCAACTGGTAATGAAGGTACTACTAATGCAGTTTCTTCAGAGACAAGTATTACTTCTGCGGATATTGCAATTGAAGAATTTACATTCGGTTATGGTACTTTTGAACCAGCAGAGGGAGATGATATTGTTGCCTTGGGGCACCTCTGGAGTGGTGATCGTCAGGACGCTATCCTCATTGCTGCTTATGATCCAATGGATACAGAGTTAACTCCTCCTGCTATTGCTCAATATAGAGGTATTAAAACATTCGAATCCCTCTCAAAATACAGGACAAACACTCTTTCCGCGGGTGGTAATGAATTCACTGGTAGATTCTTCGTAGATTATAATGGTTATTACATTGATATCAATGAAAAATTAAACTTATTTGTTTCCGATCTTACATCTGGATTAGAGAAAGTAGGTATTCACTTAGATGGAGAAAATAGTACAATCAAACTTGTTGGTTCCGTTGAGATTCGTCAAAATCATGATGGAACTACTGATACTCTTACTGTGTGGGATGAAGATGATAAATTAAGGGTACAAATATCTCCAGATGAGATTCCTGCCAAAGCAGACATATCTTCAAGTATTAACCCAACATATAACTCTTATTTTAACAGTATCAGTGGGATGCGTTATCCTACCGATGGTGCTACTTGGGAGCGTCATACTTACACAGAGTTCATTTGGTCTTGGGATCATAAATGGCAGTATTATGCTGCATCTGAAAATAGTTCGAGTTCCCCAGCATACTTTAGATTTACAACCACAGACAGTTTGGGGAACTATAATGCAGGAGAAAAGATCACTTTGGATGATTATTGGGCAAATATAAGTACAGTCGCATATTTCAAGGGGAGTACCCGAATGACTGATAGAGGAACCAATCAACAATCCATATCAAGTGTGATCTTGAGATTCCAGTGTAATAGGGGAAGTGGTTGGGCAACCATAAGTTCATTTAACCTTACCAATAGTGCAACTATTAATTTATGGGATGAATTTGTGTCGATTGAGTACAATAATATGTTATTAAATAACTATACCCTTCCTTATACAGGAACATACCGAGTAGAAATGGAGATTGTTTATAATGTGTATGCAAGTATAGTTTTCACAGGGAAAAGTGGAAAACAATCAAATCCTTATATACTATTCAATTGTGGGGTGAGGGGTGGTTTGAATGTGATAAGTCCAAGTAACTCTATGACAAGAATAGGATCCAACGGTATTTTATTTAACACATCAAATACTGGTCAGTATTTCTATAGTGGAAATGATGGAATAGAAATGAAATGGGGAGATGTTGGTGTAAGTCTTGATCAATACGGATACAGAAGGTATAAGAAGGTATATACCGTTGCAACTAGTGGTACTTCTGCTTCTTCAAGATATGCATATTCTATTCCTTTCGATGCGGATGTAATCTTTGTCACAGGACAATATGTTCAGATCAATACACATGCTTGGGCTGGTATACCTGATGGAAAAGAGATTATAGTTGTTGGAAATGATGATGGCACAACAGCCTATGGAACAGCGAACACATACACTTCGAATAGAAGAAAACATTTAATTTATCACAATCAAGAATGGTGGGAAATATAAATAAAACAAGAATAATATGAGTGTAATAGAAGACATACAGGAATTACAACAGGAAGTTACTTTGTTACAGAATAGAATGAATTCTGCAGAACAAAACATATCGGATGCGGAATATGATATCATTCACAATAACAATGAATTATTGGACGATGTTGATGATATTCATGAGGAGATAGGAGAACTCCATGATGAGGATTTGGAACTTCATAGAGAGATTCATAAACTCGCTAATGATGTTGATGATATGTATGGAGAGAATTCTGAAAAGATATTTAATATTACGAGAAGGGTCAATCAAATGCCTACTACAGTAGTTCTTAGCGAAACAGAATACGAGAATCTCCCAGAGATTCAGCAAGGAGTAATGTATTACGTTTACGAAGAGGATTAAACTCGTTTAAATACACTTTTTCTTAAGAGATGGCTATTCGTATAGACAATAAGGAGATCACAGCAATAACCGTACAAAAAAAGGTTATTTCTGCTATATATACAGCTACAGTGACTGGAGCAAAACTCGTTTGGGAAGCCATTAGGAGTTGCTTCGGTAGTGGTGTATGGGTAGGGAAGAAACCTTGGTTAGGAAAAGAGGGATGGAAGTACAAAAGATCCTAATAAATAACACACAAACAATTTATTATTTATAAGAAAATATATTAGAAAGAATACATGGCTAAAGTTATAACAGGTGACATTCAAGATTTAACAATTCCTTGGGAAAATTATGCAGGACAATCAGTAGAAAAGTTCATTAAACAAGAACTTGGATCTGCTTGTGGGTATATATACAGAACAAGTCAAAAGGAGGGAGATTATTATTATCTCTATGGATTCCATTCAATTGATGATTTTAATGAATGGATGGCGGGAGAACCTATAAATCCTTTATTCCGTGTTCAGTTACCTAATATTGAGAATGATGTATTTGCGGCAAACCTTTACACTGATTCAAATACTACTAAGATCGTGAATCTTGGTGATGGTGTGAAGATTAATCTTAGATATACATCTACTTCAACTAACCCTGCAACACAGGAAGTATCTGATACATACAATGATGGTACTTTAATCATAATGAGAAGTGCTAATGGAAGTGCTTTCTCAGAGGTTGGTAGAATTACCATTTCTCCAATAGAACACACACAAGTAACTACATATCGTGAGATAGATATTACTGATTATCTTGCAGATGGAGATAATGAGATCCGTTTGAGGGTAGTAGATAATGTAAATGGTTCGGTTTCTAATAACGTGAACTTCAAATCTATTGTAAATACTACTCTTAGAGTATCTAATGCAACTCCTATCACAAATCCTTTAACCAGTCCTTTATTCCAATACTATGTAGAAGGACAGATTGCAAAGACACTTAATATAGAAATCACTCAAAATGGTAATACTGATACTTATGCTATCCCAATGGGTACAACCACTTGGGTAGAAGCACCTTACTATGCTCAACTCGATGGATCTTACGAGACTGGTATAATCGAGGTGGAGACTTGGTTAAGTGTTGATGATACAGAATTAGAGTCAAATCATATATCTAATCAATTCTATTTCGTTGATCAACCAACGAGCGTTGATGCAATAATCTTAAATAATATTGCTCCAACAGCAATCAGTTATGCTAATACTCACTTCTTTGATTTCGTTGTATTTAACGCAGTTTCTGATGTGAATATCACTATTTCTGATGGAAACAATACATTACTTGATTATACATTCGAAGATTGCTCTGTAAACACACTTTATTCTTTCTATAACTCAATTCAGATAAATAGTCAGAGTGATTATATCAATGCTACAGTAACTGTTTCTTCAGCTCATGATACAGAGACTTATCCTCTCGTTATCGATAACAGAGAGAAGATGAGTCCTACTGCAGGTGCTGATTTCGTTATCAATCCTCTTCGTAGAAGCAATACAGAATCTAACCCAGGTACTATCATCAATGATATGACTGGATCCGCAGTATCTGCTACATTCAATAACTTTCACTTGGTACATGATGGCTGGGT
>Ga0247608_10001362_pt1 | contig 34095 bp, 28 predicted proteins | sample 176DNAGHGlowgp2_FD_193490 | JGI IMG/M metagenome (GOLD analysis project Ga0247608, IMG submission 193490) | Sheep rumen microbial communities from Palmerston North, Manawatu-Wanganui, New Zealand - 1766 DNA GHGlow gp2 | ecosystem: Host-associated > Mammals > Digestive system > Stomach > Rumen ...
CTGGTCGCGCAGCAGCTGCTCGCGGTCTTCTACGTAGGCATGGTGGGTCAGCACGTGGAGCACATAGCTCAGTGCCACGCCCAGGACCACGCCGCCGATGCCCAGTGCCAGCAGCGAGAACTGTCCCTTCACCCAGTACATCATGGCCATGCCAAAGAGGGTGCCAAAGACGACGGGGAGCAACAGCAGGGGTACGACGGTCCAGCGGCGGAAACACACGATGAGCAGCAGCAGCACTAATAGCAAGGCACCAGTGATGGTGGTGGTCAGGTCGTGTTTTATCTGCGTGGAGTTATAGTATCCGGAGGCCGGTGTGCCGTGGTAGCTGATGCGTACCGTGGGATGCGACAAGGCAAACTGGGCCATTTGGTCGTTCAACATGCGGAACATGGCCGAGCCTTGTCCTGTGTTGGTGCTGGAGAAACGTGGCGTGATGAAAGCGATGCAGACGGTAGAGTCTGGCACGAAGAAATGGTTGTCTACCGTGATGTAGCTGCCACCACCGGCTTGCAGCAGCGGGGCCATCTGGTCAGCCAACACATGACGCAGACCGATGGGGTCGGTCTCGATGAGCTCTGGAAACAGCTCGCCGAGCTCCGTGCCCAGGGCCTCGCGGTTGTCACGCATCTGCCAGGTCATGTGGGCCGTGGTGAGCATGGTGTCCAGACGGGCATAGACTGCCGTGTCGACGTAGGCGGGCAGATGGGCCGTCAGATAGTCGACGGCATCAGGCAGGAGGTCGTCTGACAGCTGGTAGAACACGTCGCCCACCGACTGTACCTCCTTGTCATGCAGCAACAGCGTGTCGACAAAAGCGTCGCAGGTGGCTATCAGCTCGTCGGTAGTGGCTCTCTGGCTTTCAAAGAGCAGGAAGGTCTTGTCCTTGATGCGCAGGTTGGCAAAAGCCAGCTTCGTGGTGCCGTCCTCATTCTTCGAGGCGGGCATCAGCTTGTCGATGTCCTCCTCCAGGTGGAGCTGCATGGCAAAGTAGCCAAAAAACACGAGCAGGGCGGTCATGGATAACCAGCAGACTGCCCTGTGTGCCTGAAAGAAGCGATAGATGCGAAGGAAGAGACCGGTCATTGCATGAAGATTTTAAGTTGTGCGGTGGCTATCGTCTCCTCGCCAACGCGACATTCGCCCGTGGCCAGTGTGACATTGCCCATCGAGAAGCCGAAGCGTACGGTGGTCTGCACCTTTTCGCCTAAGGATGGCTTGCGCAGACACTCGAAGCGCTTCACCTCGCCAATGAGACCAATGCGCGGCTCGCCCTGCTGCTGGCCTTGATAGCCAGCCAGGGCTGCCGCAGATTGTGCGATATGCTCTATGAGACCTGTCTCTGCCAACTGTCCTCCTTGCAGGAAGTAGTTGCCATGACTGACCGTGAGAGCCGTAAGCGCAGCCCCGTCTGTCGTGGTCGAAAAACTGTCGACCATGATAAACGGCTCGCGCTGGGGTATGAGGCGCTTGATGTCTTCACCCTGGATGCTCATGGGGCAGGCTTATTTCTCCAAGTGCTGCTCTATGTAGTCGTAGAGGTCGTTGAAGGTCTTGATAGAAGGCAGGTCAGTGGCGGGGATGGTAATCTTGTAGGTGTACTGCACCAGTGCCACCAGGTCTACCAGGTTGATGCTGTCCAGGTTGAGGGTATCCTTCAGCACGGCATCGGGGCTGAAGTTGCTTTCTTCGATTTCAAACTCTTCGGCGAGCAGCTTGTTGACCTGCTCAATGATTTCTTGTCTTGTCATGATGATATGTTCTGTTTAACCTTAAATGTGATATGTTCTGTTTGACGAGGAGCCTTTAGCCTTTGAAGTTTCTGACTATCAGCGACGAGTTGGTGCCGCCGAAACCAAAGGAGTTGCTCAGGAAGGTGTCGAAATGGGCCTCGCGGGTCTCAGGCACCACGTTGATGCAGGCCGTCTCGTCGTCAGGATTCTCGAAGTTGAGCGAACCGGCAATGAAGTCGTTCTGCATCATGAGGATAGTGTAGATGAGTTCTGACGAACCGGCCATCCACATCTCATGGCCTGTCTGGCTCTTGGTAGAGGTGACAGGTACACGGTAGTCGCCGAAAATCTGGGCGATGGCCTGTGCCTCGCGGCCGTCGCCAGCCTTTGTGGAGGTGGCGTGGGCGTTGATGTAGCCAATGTCGCGCGGCTGCAGACCGGCATGCTTCAGGCAGAGCTCCAGCGAGCGGGCGGGGCCTGCTACGTTGGGGGTAGAGATATGGTCGCCGTTGCCTGAGAATCCCCAGCCGACGATTTCTGCGATGATGTGTGCACCACGGGCCACGGCATGCTCATAGCTCTCGACAATGAGGGTGGCAGCACCGCCGCCAGGCACCAGTCCGTTTCTGTCGCGGTCGAAGGGACGGCTGGCACGTGTCGGCTCGTCTTCGCGGTCGGAGAAGGCCATCAGTCCGTCGAACGAGGCGACGCTGAACATGTTAGCCTCCTGTGCGCCACCGCAGACGATGCAGTCCTGCAGGCCGTCGCGGATGAGCAGGTAGGCCAGACCTACGGCGTGGGAGCCGGAGGCGCAGGCTGCCGAGGCGGTCAGGTTGATGCCCTTCAGGTGGAGCAGGGTGGCCAGGTTCATGGTCACCGTCGAGTTCATCGACCGGAAGATGGCACCACTGCCGCAGGCTGCCGTCGACTTAAACTGGCGGAACTTGTCGAGTGCCTCCATGGTGGCCTGTGCCACTGAGTCGTTGCCATAGATGACACCTACCTCGTGGTCGTCGAGAAACTGCTGGCTGATACCTGCCTGCTGCAGGGCCTGGTGAGTGGCCAGATAGGCATACTGTGCCTCTTCGGGCATCAGCTGGCGTACGTTACGGTTTAATAGGGCTTTAAGGTCTGCCTTGGGCACGTTGGCACACAGGGCAGAATGAAAACCGGCATCTTTGCGCTCCTGGCTGAACACGATGCCGCTGCGTCCGTCGTAAAGCGACTGACGGACCTCGTCGAGCGTGGTGCCCAGGCATGACCAGATGCCCATTCCTGTAATTACTACTCTTTCCATTATTTAATGTATGTTAGTTTCTTTGAGCTTAATTGCTAATAGTCAGTTCCTTTGAATAGCAGCGGCGGCGCTTCACGTAGTCGGGGTGCAGGGGCTTCCACTGCGAGAGCTCGCGGACGTTGTCTTCCAGCTGCGGACCCGTCTCGGCCCACTTGAAGCCATAGCGGTTGTAGACAGGTATCAGGTAGTCGAAGAACAGGGCGTTGACACCCATGCCCTGATAGTCGGGCCGGACAGCCACCAGCAGCATGTCGGCATGGTCCTCATGCTTCCATTTTATTGCACGAAGCAGGTGAAGCCAGCCGATGGGCCACAGTCGGCCGTGCGACTTCTTGAGGGCATCGGTCAGGCTGGCCATGGTCACGGCTACGCCTACCACCTCATGCTGTTCATTCTCCACGATGGGTATCAGGGCCAGGTCAATGATGGGCAGGAACTTCTTGACGAATCCCTCGACCTGCTTCTCTGACAGCTCCGAGAACCCGAAGATGGGCTTGTAGGCTTCGTTGAGCAGGCGGAACACCTTCTGGCCGTAATGGTCGCGCCATATTTCGCGCATGGTCAGCGTCCTGATGTGAAGCCCCATCTGTTCGCGGACATACTGAGCGGTGCGTGCATAGCGGGCAGGCACCTCGGTGGGGATGTTGATGCGTATCTGCAGCCAGTCAACCTCTTTCGTCAGCCCATAGGACTCCATGTGGCGGGCATAGTAGGGCGGGTTGTAGATGTCGGCCATCGAGCCGCTCAGCTCGAAGTCTTCCACCAGCATGCCCTCCTTGTCGAAGTCGGTAATGCCCATCGGTCCTTGCAGGTGGTCCATGCCCTGCGACCGCCCCCACTGGGCGACAGCGTCGAGCAGGGCCTTCGACACTTGCGGGTCGTCAATGAATTCGAGCATGGCAAAGCGCACGTTGTGGGTGTTCCACCGCAGGTTGGCCTTGTTGTTGACAATGCCTATTATCCTGCCCACAGGCTCGTCGCCCTGATAGGCCACAAACGCCTGGAGCTGACAGGCTGCCAACTCCTCTTGCCTGCGCTGGCTGAGCATGTCGCGCAGGTCTTTCCTGAAATCGGGTACGTATTGGGGACAGTCCTTATAGATACGGTCTGCAACGCGAATAAAGTCATCCTGTTGCTTGCGCCCTGTCACTGTTACTATTGTCGTTTCTGCCACGTTCGTCTGTCTGGTTGCATCGTGGTCGATGCCTCTTGTTATCACTGCCTTGCAAGGGCGTGCTCGCAATTCAGCGTGCAAAGGTACTTATTTCCAGTCAATCGGCGATGTTCCAAAGTGCGCCATATTTGTTCCTTTTTGCCGAACGGGGCTAAAAGGGCATCTGCTATGACCTGCCGAACAGGTATTTCTTGAACAGCGGGCTAACCCTGAGGATGTTGGACGTGACGCAGCTGAAGCCGATGACCAGCAGCGCGATGAGCACCGCCAGCGTCAGGTCGATGGCGAAGTTGTGCTGGTTGGCCTGGAAGAATGTGCCCACGCCAGGCAGGTTGGGCAGGAAGAGGTAGTGGATGAGGTAGATGTCAAGTGTGCGCCGTCCGATGTACTGCAGGGTGCGCCCTACCCAGGTCATCTGGGTGAAGTACTTCTGGAAGTGGCGGAAATACATGAACACCATGGTCAGCAGGATGAAGCGTGCCAGCGTGAGCGGTATGATGGCCCACTGCATGCGCAGTATGTGCCACTTCAGCGAGTCCATGGTGGCCAGGATGACCAGCACGACGATGACGGGGTAGAACCACTTGGAGTCCATGACGCGCTGGGCGCGGTCCCAGTAGCGGTGTACGATGTTGCCGTAGAGGAAGAAGGGCATGTAGAGCATGACCTGTATCAGGCAGGTGTCGTTAAGCCATGTCGAGGGCTTGGCGCCCCTGTAGCCGAAGGCCCACCAGAACTGTTGGGGCAGGTAGCACGTCTCGTAGACGCACATCGACAGCAGGAACAGCAGCACGATGGGCACCCCCGACCGCCACTTGAGCTTGCTCTCTATGAAGGCGAACGTGTAGTAGATGATGAACATGTAGAGCAGGGCGATGGTGAACCAGTAGCCACCCTTCAGCGGCGAGTGGAACTTCTCGATGACGGCATCGGGAAAGCTGTCGTAGAGCACGGCCATGCCCAGCAGGAAGAATACCACCGTGGGCACTATCTGTATGCGCAACTTCTTACCCACCAGCCGGCAGAAGTTGGGCACGTCCCACACCTGAGTGGCCTTGTAGGCCAGGAAACCGCTGATGAAAAAGAACAGGGGCATGCGGAAGAGGATGAGGAATGACAGCGACGACGAGAACTTCACGGCCTGCATGAATCCCGTCTGGCTCACATGGTTGGCTACCACCAGTATCATTGTGAAGCCGCGCATGGCATCCAGCCACTCCAGCCTCGGTTTCTTTTTTACTACAGCATTCTCCATAATGTCATGATTGTTGCGGTTGGTCGGCAGGTGCATCGGCCCTGACAGCATGCCGTTCAGTCGCCGAGGAAGTGGGCGAGCAGTTGCAGGCACTTCTCGGTGTTGACGGGCTTGGCCATGAACTCGTCGCAGCCGGCGGCCAGCGCCTGCTGGCGGTCAGAGTCGAAGGCATTGGCCGTCAGCGCTATGACCACGGTCTCGGGCTTCTGGGCCTTGATGAGGCGCGTGGCCTCCAAACCGTCCATGACGGGCATCTTGATGTCCATGAGCACCAGGGGTAGGTCGTCGGTCAACACCATGTTGACGGCCTCCTGGCCGTTCTTGGCACGCACCAGCTCGTAATGCTTCTTCAGGATGTAGGTCATCAGCAGGTAGTTGCTGTCGTTGTCTTCTGCTATCAGTATGCGTTTCATAAGCGGTTAGGGTTTAGAGTTTGTCGACGATGGCGTTCACCTTGCTGGGCACATATGCCTTCCAGCGCCATAGCTTGGTCATGTCTTCGAGGGTCTTGCCCTTGGTCTCGGGCACATACTTCCACACGAAGAAGGCGGCCACCAGGCAGATGACGCCGTAGAGGCCATAGGTGAACCAGTGGCCGAAGTTGTCGCCGTCCTCCAGGTGCATGTTGAACATGGGCACGAAGCTCGACGACACGACGAAGTTGGATATCCACTGGGCGGCCACGGCGATGGCCACGGCCAGGCCACGGATGGTGTTGGGGAATATCTCGGCAATGAGCACCCAGCAGATGGGGCCCCACGAGAACATGAACGAGGCGGAGTAGACCATGATGCTGCCGGCGGTGATGAGCTCCCAGCCGGGCTGTCCGAAGGTCAGCGCCACGCCCATGGCGCCGACGGCCATGCCCAGCGAGCCCCAGATGAGCAGCGGCTTGCGGCCCAGCTTCTCGACGGTGAAGATGGCCACCAGCGTGAAGAGGATGTTGATGACACCCATGACGACGGTGATGACCATGGGGTTCTCCATGCCCATGTCGCCGAAGATGCGGGGGGCGTAGTAGAGCACGGCATTGATGCCCACGGCCTGCTGGAACACGCTGAGCATGATGCCCACGAAGATGCACATGCCGCCATAGGACAGCAGCGGCTCCACCTTCTGGACGAGGGTCTCCTTGATGGCGCTGAGCACAAACTCGGCGCGCTCGCGGCCATTGATGCGGGTCAGCACGTGGAGGGCCTTCTGGTCCTCGCCGATGCTCACCAGGTAGCGCGGCGTCTCAGGCACCAGGCAGATGAGCAGCGTGAACAGACCGGCCGGCACGGCCTCCGAGCCGAACATGTAGCGCCAGCCGGTGGTCACCGTCCACTGGGCAGCCGGATTGATGTTGGCCAGACCGTGGCCCATCTCCTCGACCAGCGGCTGCAGGTGGTCGCCGAGTATGAAGAAGTTGACGAAGTAGACCACCAGCTGTCCGAAGATGATGGCAAACTGGTTCCAGCTGACCAGCATGCCGCGAATGCTGCTGGGGGCCACCTCGCTGATGTACATGGGGCAGATGGCCGAGGCCAGGCCCACGCCGACGCCGCCGATGATGCGATAGACGTTGAACATCAGCAGCAGCGAGAGCTCAGGCTCGTCGTCGCTGTCGAAGAACAGAAATTCGGGATACATGCTGCCCAGTGCTGACACAAAGAACAGCAGGCCGGCAATGGCCAGCGAGCGCTTGCGGCCCAGCCGGGTGGCCAGCAGGCCTGACAGCGCCGAGCCGATGATGCAGCCGATGAGTGCCGACGACGACGTGAAGCCGTGCCACGTGTCGGTATATTTAAAGTCGTCAGACTCCATGAAGAAAGCCTGAAGGCCCTTCTCGGCACCTGAGATGACGGCGGTGTCATAACCAAACAAGAGTCCGCCCAGCACGGCGACCATCACAATAGCTACAAGGTAGGCACGGCTACCCCTCTCGGTCTGTTGCATATTCCTTATTCTTATTATTTGTAGTTTCGCAGTTTGTTTTAATTATTGCCGCAAAAGTACTCCTTTTTTGCGAGAAACCCACGAAAGCTACACTTTTTAACATAAGAAACGGTAAAATAAGCGTAAAACCGACAATTAATTGGCGAAAAATTTGGCGGATTGCAACTTATTCGCTATTTTTGCACGCGTAAACGATTACAAAACAAAGAATCAAACCCTTTTTTACTAACAATTAAACAACAACACAACTATGAAGAAAATCTTTACGCTTGCTTGCATGGCAATGTTTGCCATGGGTGTGAACGCTCAGGAGCTTCCTGAGAACGTCTACCCTTACAAGACCATTACGTGGGGTGACATTACCTGGAAGAATGGTAACAACAAGAAGGACAAGGACAACAAGGACATGTACTTCCTCATGGGTACCGGCAATGGCTATGAGAATGTCTATTGCGAGTACTTTATCAACGCCGAGGGCAACGAGGTGAGCCGCCCCTACTACACCTATGTTGACTATGAGGCAGGCGAGACGGGAATTCCCAGCTATGGCCTCTACTACAAGTTCACGCCGGCCGCTGCTGGTACGCTGAAGGTGAATGTATGGGTGAACAAGGGCAATCGTAAGACTTTCGTGGTCAACGCTACTACTGGCACCCCCGTCGCTTATACGTTTGACGGCTATGTGAATGGCCAGAACACCACAGAGGCTGATGAGACCCAGCACCCGACTTACTTCACCGCAGAGGAGATTAAGAATCGTCACGATAATTTCAGCGCAGAGCAGGTCGCTGCCGGTAAGGATGCCGTGAGTGATTATGTCATCGACTGTGGTAACCAGGCTGTCTGGGGCTGGATTAATATAGAAGTAGCCGCTGGCGAGAGCTATATCGTTTATCAGCAGACCTCGCAGATTGGCTTCGGCGGCTTCGAGCTCAATGGCGAGAGCTACGTTGCTTCTCCTGAGGGCGGCCTGGCTGCTGAGTTCGCAGCTGTTGTGGATGCTGACGGTAAGGCTACCAACGTTAACGATAAGGGCTCTGTCGTTACCTTTACCGCTGCTGGAGTAGCTGTTGAGGCTGTAGGTTCTTCTACTCCTACTGAGATTACTCCCGACCTGGAGGCCACTGGCATCAACACCGTGAAGAACGCTGCCGAGGCTGTCAACGCCAACGCTCCGATGTACAACATCGCCGGCCAGCAGGTGGAGCAGGGCTTCAAGGGCATGGTCATCCAGAACGGTAAGAAGTTCATCGTGAAGTAAGCCCTCTTAGCTGAACGAAAAAACTAAGGAACGAGGTCGCCCGATGGGTGGCCTCTTTCTTTTTGGCCGTACCTCAGCGCTGCTGACCCCGTACCTCAGCACCGCTGACCCCGTACCAAGCTCCGGGTTTGGGCAGCCCAAACTGACACTTTGGGCAGCCCAAACTCCTACTTTGGGCAGCCCAAACTCAAGCCTTGCCCGTAGCATGCTTCCGGCAGCCTCGTAACGGGCTTCCGGCCACCCCATAGCAAACTCCCAGTTTGATGCCGTCAAACTGGGAGTTAGTGGCTATCAAACTGGGAGTTAGTACCGTTAAAAGTAACTTGGCATGATATTTAGTTACTGACCCCACCCCCAGCCCCTCCCCTACGATGGGAGGGGAGAACCGCGTGAAGACGCTGCGACGGGCAAGGCGGCAGCCGCTCCCCTCCCATCGTAGGGTAGGGGAGAGCCGCGTGAAGACGCTGCGGCGGGCAGGGCGGTAGCCGTTCCCCTCCCATCGTAGGGTAGGGGAGAACCGCGTGAAGACGCTGCGACGGGCAGGGCGGTAGCCGCTCCCCTCCCTTCAAGGGGAGGGGTTGGGGGTGGGGTCTGTAACTAAGTCCAACTGTACCAACCTTTTTTTACACTCAGTTAGTGGCTATGTAAATCGGCATTTCTACCAGGCTATCTCGCCCGAACCGTAGCAGCGGTGGTGCTGACGGTCGTAGACTACGCAAAACTGACCGGGGGCTACGCCGTGGATGGGGGCCTCGGCATCCACCGTATAGGCGCCGTCGCCCGTAGGAGTCAGGTGCGCCGGCAGAAATTCCGGCGTGTGGCGTATCTTCAGCGTGATGTCCTCAGGCGGCAACTGGCCGTTGATGCTGTGGAAGTCGCGGATGGGGAATGTCTGGCGGTAGGCCGACTGCGGGTCGTAACCGTGCGACACGTAGATGATGTTCTGCGTGATGTCCTTCCTGACCACAAACCACGGACCGCCGCCCAGCCCCATGCCCTTGCGCTGGCCGATGGTGTGAAACCAGTGGCCACGGTGGTGGCCCACGATGCGGCCCGTCTCTATCTCCACCACGTCGCCCTCCTGCTCGCCCAGGTAGTGGCGCAGGTAGTCGTTGTAGTTTATCTTGCCCAGAAAGCAGATGCCCTGCGAGTCGCGACGGTGGGCCGGCGCCAGGTGTTCGCGCTCGGCTATCTGACGCACCTCGTCCTTCATGAGGTGGCCGATGGGAAAGAGCGCCTTCGCCAGCTGCCAGTCGTAGAGCTGGGCCAGGAAGTCGGTCTGGTCCTTCACCGGGTCGGGGCTGGTGCAGAGCCAGGTTATTATACTATTTGACGATTTACTGTTTACCGTTTCCTCCTCCCGCTGTGCATAGTGGCCGGTTGCTATGAGGTCGTAGTCGTGGCCGCGCTTGCGGTCGAAGGCCCCAAACTTGATGAGCCGGTTGCACATCACGTCGGGGTTGGGGGTCAGTCCCACGCGTACCTTATTTATAGTATAGGCCGTCACCTCGTCCCAGTAGTCGCGATGGCAGTCGACCACCTCCAGGCGGCAGCCATAGCGGTGGGCCACGGCCGTAGCCATCTCCAGGTCCTCCTCCATGGCGCAGTCCCACTGCGGCTCGCCTGCCGACGCATCATCGTCAGGGCCTATCTTGATGTAGAAGCAGTCAGGTGTCAGCCCCTGACGCACCAGCTCGTAGAGCACCACGCTGGAGTCCACGCCGCCCGACAGCAGCACGGCTATTCGCTTGTCTTTCAGATTCATGGTGCAAAGGTACGAATAAGCGAGCAAAGAACAAAATAAAGCTTGCTTTAAATTTTGTTCTGTCGAGCGGGAGTACCTAAGAGGCAAAGCCTCAGAGGTACGAATAAGCGGGCAAAGAACAAAATAAAGCCTGCTTTAAATTTGGGCTCAATGTCGTTTCATGTGGGTAATACAATGGCGGCAGCCGCTCCCCTCCCTTCAAGGGGAGGGGTTGGGGGTGGGGTCTGTAACTAAGTTCATCTGTACCAATTTTTTTAAACGGTTACTAAATGTCGTTAATTGCGGGGGCGGTGTCTTTGTCTAACCAACAGAAAGTCGTAACTTTGTGATGCCCATGTCAATGTGGACGGAGAAGAATAAAGACAACTGATAGCGATGAACAGACTGACGACCCTCATGCTCGTGATACTGGCCATGTCTGCCTCGGCGCAAAACATACGGGGCACATGGAGCGGGGTGCTCGATGCGGGCATGATGAAGCTGGCACTGGTGCTGCATGTGGACAATGACAGCACGTGCCGGCTGGACAGCCCGGACCAGGGCGCCAAGGACATAGCGGGCAAGGTGGCCTATATATCGGCAGACTCGATATTAGTAAAAATGCCGCAGCTGGTGGCATTGTATGGTGGACGGCTGACAGACGGCGAGCTGCGAGGCACGTTTGTACAGATGCTGACAGCCCTGCCGCTGACGCTGAAACGGGGGGAACTGGTTCGCAAGCGCCCTCAGACCCCGCAGCCTCCGTTGCCATATCCGACGGAGGAGGTGACCTTTACGAATGAGAAGGCGGGGGCCACGCTGGCGGGCACGCTGACCATGCCCGACGGCGCCGAAACGGTGGCGCTGATGGTGACGGGCAGTGGACAGCAGAACCGCGACGAGGAGCTATTTGCACATAGGCCTTTTGCCGTCATTGCCGACTATCTGGCCCGACGGGGCATTGCCACGCTGCGCTACGACGACCGGGCCACGGCGCAGTCGAGGGGCGGTGAGGTGAAGGGCGCCACCACGAGAGACTTTGCCGACGATGCCTTGGCAGGCATAGAATGGCTGCGACGGAGCGGACGGTTCAAGCGGGTGGGCATAATCGGCCATAGCGAGGGCGCGACGATAGCCTTTATGCTGGGAGCGCAGGGCAGGGTGGACTTCATCGTCAGCATGGCCGGACCTGCCGTCAGGGGCGACAGCGTGCTGCTGGAACAGAACAAGGCCCTGTTGGGCGATGAGGCCAAGAACCTGACCATTGAGAGCATCCGTGTCAAGGTGGCTGCCATGCAGAGGCCGTGGTACAGCTATTTTATGGACTACGACCCGCAGCCCGCTCTGGCACGCATAGCCTGTCCGGTGATGGCACTGAATGGCAGCAGCGACCGCCAGGTGGTGGCTGCGCAGAATCTGGAAGCCCTGCGGCGATGGTTACCAAGCGACGACAGAACCGTCATTAAGGAGTACGCTGGACTCAACCATCTCTTTCAGCATTGCCAGACGGGCATGCCGGCAGAGTATGGAGAGATAGAGGAAACCATCTCGGAAGAGGTGCTGCAGGATATGGCCGGCTGGCTGACCAAGACAAGATAGATACGCAATATAAACATACAACAGGCATGATAGAACTGAAAAACGAGCAGCTGACCATACGTGTCGCTGAGAAGGGAGCCGAGCTCCAGAGTGTGAAGGATAGTGAGGGACGCGAGTATATGTGGCAGGCTGGCCCCGAGTGGCCGCGCCATTCGCCCATCTTGTTCCCAATCGTGTGTAGCGTCAACAACGAGACCTACAGGGTGGACGGCAAGGAGTATCACCTGCCGCGCCACGGCTTTGCCCGCGACAGGGAGTTTACGCTGATAGCGCACACCGACGACAAGGTGACGCTGGCCCTGCACGACTCCGAGGAAACGCTGAAGGTGTATCCCTACCATTTCAACCTGGCCATTACCTACCGGCTGGAGGGCAACAGAATTAGTGTCATCTGGCATGTGGAGAACACCGATAGCCGCGAGATACACTTCCAGATAGGCGGTCACCCGGCATTCAACGTGCCGGGCGGTAAGCTGGACGGTATCATCAGACTGGACAACGAGGAACCGATGGACGTGCTGAGAAGCTATGCCGACGGTAGTCACGACATGGTGGAGGTACCCTTGGAGGCTGACAAGGGTGTCTTGGAAGTCAACAACAACTTCTTCCGCAACGACAGCGTGAAAATACACAAGAGCCAGACGCACCAGGCCGTGCTGCTCGACACCAATGGTGAGCCGGCCGTGACCGTAGACTATAAGACGCCCGTCTGTGCCTTCTGGAGCCCGTTTGGCAAGAATGCGCCGTTTGTGTGCATAGAGCCGTGGTATGGCATTGGCGACCATCGGGGCTTTGACGGGGAGTTTAAGGACAAGCCGCTGATGAACCACCTGCTGCCGGGTGCCAGCTTTATGAGTAAGTACACGATAATGATTAAGTGAGGACAATCAATTATAACGCAAGATGGAATCAAAAGAGTTTAAGTTTAAGGGAATGGTGATGAACGGCTTCCTGGTGCTGTTTGTCACGTTGGCAGTGCTCGTAGTCACTATTGTTGGCATTGTCTATGGCGTCATACAGCTCAACGAGAGCGATGGCGCACAGGGTGGCTGGCTGTTGGGCGGTAGCATCGTGTTGCTCATCTGCGACATCGTCTGCATGTGTAGCTTCCTGGAGTTGGAACCTAACGAGGCGCGTGTCATTACGTGGTTTGGCAAATATAGCGGAACTTTCTCCGAGACGGGCTTCTTCTGGATTAACCCGTTCTATGGCACTACGAAAGTGAGTCTGCGAGCACGTAACCTGGATGCTGAACCCATCAAGGTGAACGACAAGACGGGCAATCCGGTGATGATTGGACTGGTGCTGGTGTGGAAACTGCAGGACACCTATAAGGCCCTGTTTGAGGTAGATACGCAGACGATGGCTGCTGGCTCCAATGAGGGGGACGCTGGCACCAAGGGGCTGATGAAGGCCCTGGAGAGCTTCGTTCGTGTGCAGAGCGATGCTGCCCTGCGACAGGTGGCTGGCCAGTATGCCTACGACGACGAGGACGGCAAGAGCGGTGAACCCACGCTGCGGTCGAGTGCGGACGAGATTAACGAGCAGCTGGAGCAGAAACTGGACGAGCGGCTGGCCTTAGCAGGCATAGAGGTCGTGGAGGCACGCATCAACTATCTGGCTTACGCGCCGGAGATTGCCGCTGTCATGCTGCGCCGCCAGCAGGCCGATGCCATTATTCAGGCCCGTGAAAAGATTGTGGAGGGTGCCGTGTCGATGGTGAAGATGGCGCTCGACAAGCTGTCTGACGAGCACATCGTAGAGCTGGATGACGACAAGAAAGCCGCCATGGTCAGCAACCTGCTCGTGGTACTTTGTGGCGACGACAATGCACAGCCGGTAGTGAACACAGGAACGCTGAATCATTAATTAACCGTTACCTAATAGGCTTCGCGATATTTGTTCTCGTCCTTGTCGTCAAGCATGGAGAGATACGACTGGTAGCGGCTTTGGGCGATGTAGTGGTCTTCGACGGCCTTCAGTACGGCACAACCCGGCTCGTGGGTGTGGGTGCAGTCGCTGAAGCGGCATTGCTTCGAGAACTCGAATATTTCACGGAAATAGCTCGTCAGCTCCTCGCGCTCCATGTCGAACGTGCCGAAGCCTTTGATGCCCGGTGTGTCGATGAGCCATGACATTGGCGATTGCCCATTGTCCATTGACCATTGACCATTGACCATTGTCCGCAGACTATGGCTTAGGGGTATCATTTCGGAGAATGTAGTGGTGTGCATGCCCGTCTGGTGGGCATCGCTGATGTCGGCGGTACGCAGATTGGCATGTGGTACGAGGCGGTTGATGAGCGTTGACTTGCCCACACCGGAATTTCCGCTAAGGAGCGAAATCTTGCCTTCCAACAGGGGGCGTAGCTCCTCTATGCCTACACCTTTCTCCGCAGAAATGGCCCTGCACTCGTAGCCAATGTGCTCGTAGAGGGTCATCATCATCTGCTGCAGGTGTAGCTCGTCGCCTGTCAGCAGGTCGGTCTTGTTGAACAGCAGTATGACGGGCACCCGATATGCCTCTGCCGATGCCAGAAAGCGGTCGATGAATGTCGTTGAGGTCTCCGGACGGCTGATGGTAACCAGCAGCAAGGCTTGGTCGACATTAGCCGCCAGTATATGACTTTGCTTCGAGAGGTTGATGCTCTTGCGGATGATGTAGTTCTTGCGGTCGGCTATCTCCGTAATCCAGTTGCCTTCGCCGACAACAACATGGTCGCCCACGGCAACAGGGTTGGTAGAGCGGATGCCCTTGATGCGGAAATTACCCTTTACCTTACAGTCAAGTAGCTGGCCATCGTCCGTCAGGACGGTGTACCAGCTACCTGTGTTCTTAATGACTAATCCCTTCAATTGTCAGTGGAATCAAACGGTCATAATCTCCTTGTTCTTGGCTTCAATGAGCTCGTCAAGCTTCTTAATCCATTTGTCGTGCAACTTCTGGAGTTCCAGCTCGGCATCCTTCTCGTTGTCCTCCGAGAGACCGTCCTTGATGGCTTTCTTCAGCTTGTCTTTGATGTCGCCACGTACGTTGCGCACCTCTACTTTTGCCTTCTCGGCTATCTTGTTGCACTGCTTCACCAAGTCGCGACGACGCTCCTCGGTGGGCTGGGGTATGCCAAGACGGATAATCTCGCCATTATTCTCTGGCGTAATACCCACGTCTGAGTCCATGATGGCCTTTTCAATGTCCTTTATCTGTTTACGGTCCCACGGCTTGATGGCAATGGTGCGCGCGTCGGGGGTCGACACGTTGGCAACTTGATTCAGGGGTACTTTCTGGCCGTACGACTCTACGCGTACACCGCTCAGAATGGCCACGTTGGCTCGTCCGGCGCGGATGCGGTTCAGTTCTTCTTCCAAGTACATGGCGGCCATCTCCATGCGTTCCTCTGCGGCGGATAATGTCTGCTTTACGTCTATCATATCGGTTGTTGTTTAAGGTTCTTATTGACTCTTGACGGCAAAGATACACAGAATATTTTGAATGAACAAGAAAAAGGCCAATTTTCTTTCCTTGTCTATTCGAAATAGAAGGTGAGAACGAACATCTTTGACTGCGCGCTGCTAACAGAACTGGCATAGGCACGAAGGTTGGCGTCGCGAAGTTCGTTGACATGGTCCTTGTCGAGCACATCGCCAAGGCCGAAGCAGAACTTCAGTTCAGGAATGAGTTTAAAGAAGGGCAGGTAAAAGTCGCAACCGAGACCTATCTCGACCATGGTGTTGAAACGCTTGATGCGTACAATGTCCTGGTCGCCGCCTGTGAGGTTGATGACGGGGTTAATGCCGGCTATGATATATGGCCTGTGGTTGTTCCAGCGGGGGGCTGCAAACTTGATGTCGATGGGCAGTGAGACATAGGTGTTCTTCAGGTCCTGGGTCTGACGGCGTGGCTCTCCTTTCTCGTCTAAATCCTTGAGATTACGGAATGTCAGATGCTTGGCTCCAAAGTGCATGGAGGGTGCCACGCGCAGCGAGAAATTGTCATGCAGGCGCAATTCGCCAAGCACACCTACCGTGAAGCCCGTGTTCCACTTGTCTGCATCGCACACAATGAGCTCATCGCTGGTGGTGCCATCGTCATGGGTAATGGTTTGTGGTCCGACGTTCTCGAACTCGATGTCCTGAAGGTGGACACCCACAAGAATGCCGAAATGGAGCGGACGCAGGTCAATATAGGGTTTATGCTGCACACGGCGGTCGCTCTGGGCCATCGTGGCAGCGGCCGTCAGACAGACTACGAGGAGGGTGAGGATGGTACGTTTCATATACATTACTTATAACGCTAAAGGGGCCGGTTTATTATTTCGACTTCGTATAAATTGAGGACGGAACGTGATTTTGTCTACCGAAAATTAGGTATTATTCAAAAATATTGCGTACCTTTGCGTCATAATTAGTAAGTATTTTTTAATTCATTTAAAGTTTATAGATTATGGCATACGTAATTGGTGACGACTGCATCGCATGTGGAACATGTATCGATGAGTGCCCCGCAGGAGCTATCTCTGAGGGTGAGAAGTATTCAATCAATCCTGATGTCTGCACTGAGTGCGGCACATGCGCTGACGTTTGTCCGTCAGAAGCTATCAGCCTTCCCTAAGGAAAGTGCTGATTTTATGTGGTTAAAACGAATGAGGATGTGGCAACACATCCTCATTTTATTTTTTAAGTCGTAGTAAAAGATTTCACGGATTCCATGAAGAAAGCAGGTCATTGGCTCTGATTCATGGAATCCGTGAATACTGTAGTTTTTCTGACTATAGGCTTACTGGCCGAGTACCTGCTTGGCAATCTCGTTCTCCGGGTCGAGTTCGAGCAGTTTCTGTGCATATTGCTGGGCAGTGGCCTTGTCATCCTTCTGGATGAAGTAGTAGGCAATAAGATAGCGATAGCTCTCTATCAGACGTGCACGGTCGGTGTTGTCTTTCTCGGCCTTCGGACCGATGATTTCTGCCAGCTTCTGATAGTAGGGCAGGGCAAGACCCTTCGACTGGTCGGGGTCAAGCTGGCCGTTGACACGGGCACGCATGAAGGTGGCATACTCAAGGGCTCCCTCGTATTTCTCGGCGAGGTCAGCATAGGCGGCATCGGCACGCTCGAAAGCGGCTTTCTGCTCGTCGGCAGTAAGGGTGGCACCATGCTGCATGTGCAGACCGGCCAGTGCGGCAAGGTCGTTGGCAGAGGGCTTGTCCATATTAGCCAAATAGTCCTTGTAGTGCTTGATGGCATTGACGTAGTCCTCCTTGTCGCGATAAGCATCGGAAAGCTGCTTGACGACACCAGCACGCTTTGCCTTGTTGTCGAGGTCTTCCTGCTTCAATGCCAGTTCATACATCTCGATGGCTTTTTCTGGCTGCTTGGCACCTGTATAGGCATTGCCATAGTAGGTGTAGTCGTAGTAGGAGAACTTTGCCGAGTCAGACTGGTTGAACAGACGGTCAGCATACATCAGAGCATCATCGTACTTCTTCAGCTCAGTGCTGTTAAAGAATGCCAGGCGGTTGAAAGCGGCATGACGGGGCTTCTTGCTAAGACCAAACTTTGCCACTTCAAGCGACTTGTCATATTTCTGCTTGAAGAAAGCGGTCATGGCATAGTCGCTCAAATCACGCTCCTCCATCTGGTTCATGTCAGCCTTGTTGTATGCTTCGAGAGCCTTGTCAAATTCGTTGGACATGTAGTAGATACGTCCGGCAATGGCATCGACGGCTATGTCAGGGCGCTGCTGGCGAAGCTCGTTAAGCTTGGCGACAGCACCGGAGGGACTAATCTTACGATAAACATTGGCATACTTGTAGTAGGCATCGGGGTTCTTGGGGTCTACATAGATAGCTTGCTCGTATTGGGCGGCAGCTGCACCACCATTGTCACCAATAGCCTCAATATCACCTAAGAGCAGGAAGGCAGGGGCGCACTTGTTCTTGCTGGCCGTGAGGGCATACTCGGCATAGACCTTTGCGTTGGCGGTGTCCTTTGCCTCGTAGAAAGCACGCCCGAAAGCTACTAGATTTTCGGCATTCTTTTTGTTCTTCTTGTAGAAGTCCTTCATCTGCTTGTCGAGGTCAGCGGGTTTGCTACTAATAATCTTCTTGACAACGTCAATGTCGGACTTGGTGCCTGTAGGCTCTTGAGCCAAGGCTGTAGCGCTGTAACCTGCGGTCAGCGCTGCAATGAATAGGTACTTAATTGCTTTCATCGTTTATTCTTTGAGTTTTAATATTTTAGTTTTGTAATTCCTTATATGTTGCTCTCCTATTTATTTCCGTAGTTGACATAAATGTCACGGACATTAGTGGCTGCCTGGATGGGCAATAGACCAGACTTCTGGATGATAAGCTGCCCCTTTGGCAGTCGACAGAAGTGTGCAAAGTTTGATGGCAGTCCTGTTCGTGGCTCGTTGAGAAGTGCGTAGATGGTTCGCAGCAACGGGTAGTTGCCATTGTATAGATAGTATTGATAGGGCTTCCAGCTGTTGGCTCGTGTGGCCGAGTCAAGACGGCTGACGCCCATTACGGTGATATTCTTCTTAAAGGTGACATTGGTGCTGTCACGGCTGTCGTTTAGCCAGTTGGAACCGATGATGCCGAGGGCATTGTGGTGGCGCTCTACATAGTCGATGACGGCTGCACTGGTCTTGACGGCACCCACGTTGGGTGCTTTCATCTCCTGCCCGCCAAGCAGGGAGTCAACACACCAGCGGACGGTGCTTGACAGAGGGTTGTCGAATACAACGTCAATGTTTCCCAGCCTTGAGGTGGGATTGAGCTGTCTCCATTCAGAGATTTCTCCCTTGAGAATGCGACGGAAGTCATTGACGGTGATACAGGTATCGGGGTTGGCATTGTTGACGATGAGTGCCAGCCCGTCATAGGCGATGATGATGGAACGTGGCATGTACTTTCGGTCTCTGAGACTTTGCTTCTCGTTCTCAGTGAGGTCGCGTGAGGTAAAGGCAAGCCACGTCTCTAGTTTCATAAGTTTCTTGACGGCCTCCTGTTCATCAGTGTAGTTGGCTTCAAGGGTGTCTAGCGGTGAACTGTATAGGAACACGTCAAGGGCTTCGTTAAGTATGGGGCTGAAGCTGGCATCAGCAAAAAAATAGCGGGCGGCACGCTGATAGTCTTGTTCCGCCTTTGTATTTTTAGGCTTGTTCCCACAAGCGAGGAACAAGCCTAAAATTAATGTTAAGACAATTATAGAATTGAATGTGTTTCTGTTCATGTTGAATGGTTTACTGAAGACGGAAGGTCACAGGTACGGTGTATTTCACACGTACTGCCGAGCCGTTCTGCTTACCCGGAATCCACTTCGGCATGCTCTTAACCACACGCATGGCTTCCTTGTCAAGTGACGGGTCAACAGACTTCACAACGCGGACATCAGTGATAGAGCCGTCCTTCTCAACCACGAAGGTACAGACGACACGACCCTGTACGCCATTCTCCTCGGCGACCACTGGGTACTTGATGTTGCTGCTAAGATACTGCATGAGGGCTGCAGTACCGCCAGGGAATGAAGGCATCTGTTCTACAACGTCGAACACCTTGGTCTCCTCCTCCTTTGGGGGCTCGGGCTGAGCAATGACCTCCTTAGCTTTCAGCACTTCACCTGCAGCCTCGTCATTACCCTTGACATCGAACGCACCGATGGCGGTGTTGGTCTTGTTCAGTTCTTCCTGAGACTTCAGCTCCTCTTCGGGCTTCACCTCATTATCCTTCTTGATGACGGGGGGAACGAACTTCACAGAGCTCTTGACCTTTTCAACTTCAACTTTCTCAATCTTCGGTTCTTCTTTCTTCTCGACCTTGGCCTCTTTCTTCTCAGCCAACTTTGACAGCTCCACGTCTGCCTCAATAGCCACATCACTCTTCATGGCATTCTCGACAACACCCTTGACGGCCACAATGGCTGCAATGATGAGGGCGATGGCAAACATGGTGAGAATGGCGTAGACATTACGCTTTCCTGTCTCTTTGCGCAGTCGATAAGCACCGTAGGCCTGGTTTTTACCTTCAAATACGAGGTCAACCCAATTGTCTTGTATAAGATCTACTTTTGCCATAGTTCTTTCTTCTTTTTAGAGGGTTATTTGACACCAGCCTTCGTTATCAGTTCCATATCCTGGGGGCTGATACGGTCAATCACATACTTATCTATGCTGCAGATGAGCATCTCGTCCAAAGCCGCAACCATGTTCTCGTAGGTAGCACTGTCCAGCGGACGGATAATCACCGTCATGGTGGGCACCTTCTCGCCATTGGGCAGTTCGCCCTTCTTGAGCTTTGACAGTTCTGCCTGATACTGTTCGTCCGTCATCTTGCTGTTGTAAGCAGACTTCTTGGCATCCAGTTCCTTCTTGGCGACCATAATCTTGGCAATGGGGTTGATACCTTCCTCTGTGGTGTGGTTGATAAGCACGTCGCGAATACCCTTTGCACCATAAGTGGTCTCCTTGACACAGGAGGGGTCCTCATAGTTGGGCAGTCCGGCAATGTACCAAACCTTGTCGTTAGCACCAAGATAGAGAGTAATGGTATGAGAGGCTTTCGTTACCGACTTGTCTTCATCAGATACGTTCGTATCATTACTGGGCATCGTCAACTGCATAGCCTGAGGCTTTGCCAGAGTTGTACACAGCATGAAGAACGTAATGAGCAGCATCATCATGTCTACCATCGGCGTGAAGTTCACGCGGGTATCCATTTTCTTCTGCTTACTAAGATTTCTTTTTGCCATAGCTTATTCCTCCGATGCAGTTTTAAGATTAGTAATCAACTGGTAACGGTTCTCGTTCATGTCCTGGAGTTCCGACATCATGGCCTTGACGGTCTTGTAGGGCGTCTTTGAGTCGCACTTGATGGCGATACGGATGTCGGGGTTGGCATCGCGGGCAGCGGTGACCCACTCCTGGAACTCGCTCTTTCCGCCATTGATGCTGTCAGTGGGGATTCCGAGCTGCTGGATGGCCTCGCCCATCTTTTCGGGCTCAAGGCTGAGATAGGCCTGCAACTGACTCATGGGGGCACCAGCCATGGCATCTTCTAAGAAGTGCTTTTGCTGGGTGGCATTCAGGGAGATGCCGAACTTATCGGTCATCGTCTCCATCATGGCCTTCATGTAGTTCTTGTTGTCCGTACCGAGGAATATCTTGCCCTGGGGACTAACCAGGATGTTCAAGACATCGCTCTCCGGAACCTTTATCTCTGACACTGAGTTAGGCGCAGTGACTTGAATCGGTTCTGGCGTCAAGAATGTTGATGTCAACATAAAGAAGCACAGAAGCAGCGTCATCACGTCTGACATAGGTGTCATGTCAATCCAGATGTCTTTTTTCTGTATCTTTACTTTAGCCATTCTAAAACGGTTTTTAGGTTTTTTGAAATGGAGCTAAAGATTAAGCCTCGTTGTGGTTTGAATCGTAAGTTGCAGCGATGGTGTAACCGATTTCGTCCAAAGCGTAGGTCAGCTTGTCAATCTTGTTAGAGAAGAAGTTATAGACCACAGTAGCAACCCAAGAGGTCAAGATGCCTGATGCGGTGTTCACAAGAGCCTCAGAAATACCTGCGGACAGAGCCATAGAGTCAGCACCACCACCAGCAGACAGGGCCTGGAACGAGCCAATCATACCGAGCACCGTACCGAACAGAGCGGTCAGAGTACCGAGCGACACGATGGTAGCGACCATAGGCATGTTCATCTGAAGGGTAGGCATCTCCAGCTGGGTAGCTTCGTCGTGAGCCTGCTGAATCTTGGCAATCTTGGCGGCCTTCTTCAGTGTAGTGTCACCTTCCACGTTCTGATACATGTTGATAGAAGCGAGCACGACGTTGGCGACAGAACCTTGCATCTTGTTGCAGAGAGCGCGAGCCTCGTCAAACTTCTGTGCACGGATAGCTTCCTTTACCTGAGCGGTGAACTTTGCCAGATTCATCTTGCCAGAAGCCGACTTGATAGCGAAGAAGCGCTCAAAACCGAGGCAGATGACGGTGAAGAGCAGGGTCAGAATCAGACCTACGACGAAACCTCCCTTATAAACGGTACCCAGCAGGTTGGCGGGATGTCCGGTACGGTCGCCACCGATGAAGTTGTCGGGGTTACCCATCACGAAGTACCACACGCTGTAACCAGCGATAGCGCAGATAACGAGGATAATCCATGCGTCTTTCACACCTCCGAAGCCCGATTTCTTGGCTGGGGCTGCAGCCTTTGTTGTTGTTGCCATAAATGTAATTTTTAATTTTTAGTTATTAAATGAATTGATAATAATGAATATTCGCTAACATTCGGCAAAGTTAATGATTTCAGACGGACTAACCGCCTAATTAAGAACTTTTAACTTGGTATTTCTCAATTTTTATTGTAAAGCGGCCAGTGCTTCCTTGATTCTACGCATAGCTTCAACGATATTCTCGTCGCTGGTGGCATAGCTCATGCGGAAACACTTCGGGTCGCCGAAGGCATCGCCTCCGACGGTTGCCACATGTCCTTTCTCAAGTAGGTACATGGCCAGGTCGGTAGAGTTGCTGACTTCATATCCGTCCGGTGTTTTCTTGCCATAGAAACTGGAGCATTTTGGAAACAAGTAAAAAGCGCCCTCTGGCACGTTGACTTCCAGTCCGGGAATATCCTTGGCAAGGCGTACTATCAAGTCACGACGTCGTTCAAAGGCTTGTCGCATCTCTTCTACGCATTGTTGGCTGCTGATGTAGGCAAACTCGGCCGCTTTCTGGCTGACCGAGCATGGCCCGCTGGTGTATTGTCCCTGTAGTTTGTTGCAGCCCTTGACAATCCACTCCGGAGCTGCTATGTAGCCTATGCGCCATCCCGTCATGGCGTAAGCTTTCGATACGCCGTTGACAATGATGGCGCGCTCCTTCATGCCCTCAAACTGTGCAATGCTTTCATGCCTGCCAATATAATTTATATGTTCGTATATTTCGTCGGCCAGCACGTAGAGGTCGTCATGGCGCAAGATGACTTGTGCCAATGACTCCAGCTCCTGCTTGTTGTAGACACTTCCTGTGGGGTTGCTTGGTGAGCATAGAATGAGCATGCGGGTTCGTGGCGTGATGGCTGCTTCCAATTGCTCGGCAGTCATTTTGAAGTTCTGTTCAAAGCCTGCCTCCACGAAAACCGGTACGCCACCGGCCAGCAGTACCATCTGTGGATAGCTGACCCAGTAGGGTGCGGGTATGATGACCTCGTCGCCAGGGTTGACCAGTGCCATCACCGTGTTGCACACGCTTTGTTTGGCACCGTTTGATACCAAAATCTCGCTCGGTTTGTAGTGGAGATAGTTCTCGCGTTCCAGCTTGCGTGCTATGGCCTGTCGCAGGTCGGGATATCCGGGGACGGGCGAATACTTCGAGTAGTTTTCGTCAATGGCCAGTTTTGCTGCTTGCTTGATATGGTCTGGGGTGTTGAAGTCAGGCTCACCGACGCTCATGTTGATAACGTCGACACCTTGTGCCTTCATTTCAGAACTTTTCTGCGACATTGCCAGCGTGGCCGATGGGGCCAGACGTTGCAAACGGTCAGATAAATGTGCCATAATTAGTGCTTCGTGTTTTTATTTTGCTGCAAAAGTAAGCAATTATTTCGTTTTAAACGAATAACTCTGCCACTTTTTTACTTTTTAACCTTTCCCTTCTGCTCTTTCCTTTGCCCGCTGTTCCTTGTCCCGCTTGTATTTGGCGGGGCGGTACAGGCTCTATCGTTCTCTATTTCAGGTGCAAGGTATGCCCCATGCGCTGTTGCTTCGTTTTCAGGTATCGCAGGTTGTACTCGTTGGGGGTGATTTCGATGGGTACGTTCTCAACGATTTCCAGGCCGTAGGCTTCGAGACCAACGCGCTTGACGGGGTTGTTGGTTATCAGTCGCATTTTCTGTACCCCGAGCAGTCGCAGAATCTGGGCACCACATCCATAGTCGCGTTCGTCAGGCTTGAAGCCTAGGTGAATGTTGGCGTCTACGGTGTCAAGGCCCTCTTCCTGCAGCTTGTATGCTGCTATTTTGTTCATTAGACCAATGCCTCGTCCTTCCTGTTGCATGTAGACGACGACCCCTTTTCCTTCACGCTCTATCATTTGCATGGCCTTGTGCAGCTGTTCACCGCAGTCGCACCGCTTAGATCCGAGTATGTCGCCCGTCATACAGCTGGAGTGTACCCGTACCAGTACGGGTTCGTCCTCGCGCCACTCCCCCTTGATAAGTACCATGTGCTCCAGTCCGTTGCTTGTTTGGCGGAACGGTATGAGTCGGAAGTGTCCGTATTCGGTGGGCATGTCAACCTCCTCGCCGCGCTCCACGGTGGTCTCCCGCTTCAGTCGGTAGGCTATCATGTCCTTGATAGTGATGATTTTCAGGTCATGCTTGTGTGCAAAGTCCATCAGTTGGGGCATACGGGCCATGGTGCCGTCGTCGTTCATGATTTCTATCAGCGCTCCGGCAGGGTAGAGGCCTGCGAGTTTGCAGAGGTCAATGGCGGCCTCTGTATGTCCTGAGCGGCGCAGCACGCCATTGTCCTGAGCGTATAGTGGGCTGATGTGTCCAGGCCGTCCGAAGGTCTTGGCGTTCGACGTGGGGTCGCCCAGTGCACGGATGGTTGCCGCACGGTCGTGAGCCGATACGCCTGTCGAGCATCCTTCGAGTTTGTCTACCGTCACGGTGAACGGTGTGCCCAGTAGCGATGTGTTGTCCTGTACCTGATGTGGCAGTTCCAGTTCCTGTGCACGGCTGATGGTCACGGGAGCACAGAGCACGCCACGGGCGTTCTTGAGCATGAAGTTGACCATCTCCGGTGTTATTTTCTCGGCGGCACATATCAGGTCGCCCTCGTTTTCGCGGTCTTCGTCGTCGACGACAATGACAAACTTGCCGGCTTTGAAGTCGGCCAGTGCTTCTTCAATTGTGTTGAGCTTGAAAGTCTCCATAAAGCAGTTAGTGGTTTCTTTTCCTTTATACCTTATTTATATATAGTCGCCTGGTGGGTGTCGGCGCTCATTGTTTCTCGTTGTCAAAGATGGTGCCCATCTCCTGTTGCAGGTCTCCCAGTTCGATGACCCGTGGAATGAGCTTCTGGTTAATGCGTAAAATGTTCTGCAGGTCCTTGTGAAGCCGTAGTCGGAAGCGCAGCATACGCAGGTAGAAGAAGATGCCCGTAGGCAGGAACAGTCCGATGGCCACGTTGAGTCCTTTCTGGCGGAAGGGCCGTGTGTGGGCATGTGTGGCAATGACGGGATACTGGTTGAGCTTCATCATGACATAGTTGTCACGGGTGTATGACAGGTCTTCGATGGCCACCTCCAGCACTTCGTTGATGTGCTCTATATCGTGGTCGTTGCCCGGTCTGAAGAACACCTTGATAGGATTGGGCCACCGCAGCAGCTTGTGCTGTTCGGCATACTTGTTTATCTCTAGGCTGACGTTCTTCAGCATCTCGGCGTCGGCCAGGTACTTCGGGTCTTCTATGATGACCTCCTTGAAGACGATATTGCGCTTCTGACGCAGTCCGAGCATGCGTATGACGAGGTTCTTGTACAGGTCGATGTTGAACACCACCGAGTCGTTGTTGGCCTTGTAGGTGAAGAAGATGGCGATAGGTGAGAGAACGGCGGTTCCCAACAGTTTGCCGAACCACACCGTCCACTGGTCGTCGCGGGCCATTTTCGTGCCGGTGTTGTCGAGGATGTAGAACACGATGAACACCAACACGGAGATGATGACCGGCACGCCCAGTCCGCCCTTGCGGATGATGGCGCCCAAGGGTGCTCCGATGAAGAAGAAGATGAGGCACGACAGCGACAGGATGACCTTGTTCATGGCCTCCATCTGGTGCAGTCGTTCCTCCTGGTTGATGTTGAACGAGTACTCGGCCTTGAACTCTATGTCGGCCGAGGCGGCACGTGCGTCGGTCACTGCCGCCGAGAGTACGCGCTGCTTGCTTTCGTTGCTCAGTCGGCTGAATATGGTGTCTATGTTGACTTGCCCGTCGGCCACTTTGTCGATGACCTTTAGCGAGTCTTGGCGTTGTATGTGTGGCTGTATGAATGTGCGCAGCTTGGCATAGTCGTAGTAGGCATGTCCTACTGAGTCGTTAAACTCGCGTATGGAGTCCATGTCGTGTACTATCTTGCCCAGGCTCTTGGCACGGGCGTCTGTCGACACCCACCCGGCCTCAGCCATGTCGAAGCCGCTGTCGAAGTCCAGCAGTATTCGCTTCGTCGAGAATGTCTCGCGGCGGTAGGGTACGTTGGCCGCCACGCCCATGCCCGACTGGCGCATGTTTTCAAACCATTCGCCGCTATAGAGCGTCAGCAGCAAGTGCTTCTTCTCGGCCGTGGCCTGAATGTGTCCTGAGTCGGCCAGAATGATGGCCGCGTCCTCGTAGCCGCCGTTCATGCGGTAAATCATGATGCCGTAGAGGGTGCCCGTCTCCAGGTTCTTCTGTTGCACATAGAGGTTAGAGCCGGGTATGCCGTCGTAGAAGATGCCCTCTGGAATTTCCACCTCCGGATTCTTCTGCTTCATCGAGATGAGCAGTTGGCGGAACTCCACAAAGGCGCGCGGTCCGATGACCTCCTGGAAGTAGAACGACACACCGGCAATGAACAGGACGATGACCGTGAGCGACCGCATGGCCTGCATCAGCGAGATGCCTGCCGCCTTGATGGCCGTCAGTTCCGAGCTTTCGCCCAGGTTGCCGAATGCGATGAGCGACGACAGCAGGATGGCCAGGGGGAAGGCCTGTGGCATGAGCATCAGTCCCATATATATAAAGAACTGTGCCAGCACTTCGAGCGAGAGTCCCTTGCCGATGAGCTCGTCGACATATCGCCACAGGAACTGCATCATCAGCACAAACTGGCAGATGAAGAAGGTGGCCACGAACAGCAATCCGAACTGTTTGGCGATGAATATGTCTAATTTCTTGATGCGAAACATGTTTCGGACTGCAAAGGTACGAAGAAAAAAGGACAATTGGCAATGGATGGTGGTTAATTTTTGAAACGATGTGTTAAAACGCCGCCCAGCCCATTGTCAATTGCCTGTTGCGCATAGCCCATAGTCTCACAGCCCGCTGACGCGGTGCAGGCGTTCCAGGTTGTCGCCCCAGATGCCGCGCAGGTCTTCCTCCTCGTCGTCGTCGGCCGCATAGTCAGTAATCAGCAGGCTCAGCAGTCCCGTCAGCTCGCTTTTCTCTATGCGCATCTCCCAGTATGCCTCCGGCGTGTCCTCGTGGTAGTCCCACAGCAGGCGGATATGGTCGTATTTCTCGATATTGATGATTTTCGACTGTTTCGTGTCGCGCTCAGTCCATGGGTGGCCCCACGTGAACGTCATTACGTCGTCTTCTTCCGTAACCTTGTCGGCCAGCCATTTCTGCATGCCGCTGGCATTGCTTATCATGTCCCAGATTATCTTGGGCGATTGGGTCGATAGCGGGTACTCTATTGTAAGTTTCTGCATGGTGCACAATTCGCTTTAGGTTAGTAATTTGTCCTTTGACCGTGCAAAAATACGAAAAATATCCGAAACGCCATCGTTTTTTTGCGAAAAAGTTTTGTGAGTACAAAAAAATGTATTACCTTTGCACCCGATTTCAAACGAATCGCATTCCTTGGCGGGGTAGCTCAGCTGGTTAGAGCGTCGGATTCATAATCCGGAGGTCGAGGGTTCGGGTCCCCCTCCCGCTACGCAGAACGTCCTGCAAGTCGTTGACTTGCAGGGCATTCTTTTTCCCCGGGTCGCCATGCGGCCCTTCGTGCCGACAGCCGTCATTGCCGACAGGCAGGGTGGGGTGGAGGTGTGGAATACCACGATTGTGGTATGCAGAATGCCTTAATTATGTTATTTCCCAACCGCAGGAAACGCCGTACCTTTGCACCGACTAATTAAACGGACACCGCCCCGTGCATCACGTGAGCCTCGTCCTAATAATAAATAAGGTATATTCCAAACTATAACAATAAACTAATAAAGAAAGGAACCAAGATTATGAGCAAGAAGAACTATCGCTTTGAGACCCTGCAGCTGCACGTAGGCCAGGAACAGGCCGACCCCGCCACGGATGCCCGTGCCGTACCCATCTACCAGACCACGAGTTACGTGTTTCGCAACTCGCAGCACGCCGCCGACCGCTTCGGCCTGCGCGATGCCGGCAACATCTACGGTCGTCTGACCAACTCCACGCAGGCCGTCTTCGAGGACCGTGTGGCCGCCCTTGAGGGCGGCGTGGCCGGACTGGCCGTGGCCAGCGGTGCAGCCGCCGTGACCTATGCCCTGCAGAACATTGCCCGTGCCGGCGACCATATCGTTGCTGCCGACAACCTTTATGGCGGCTCGTTTAACCTCATCACCCACACGCTGGCCGAGCGCGGCATCAGCAACACCATCGTCACGGCCAACGACCTCCAGGCTGTGGAGGCTGCCATTCAGCCCAACACCAAGCTGGTGTACGTCGAGACCTTCGGCAACCCTAACAGCGACGTGACCAATCTGGAGGGTGTCGCCGAGGTGGCCCACCGCCATCACATCCCCCTGATAGTCGACAACACGTTTGGCACGCCCTATCTCATCCGTCCCTTGGAGCATGGTGCCGACATCGTGGTCCACTCGGCTACGAAGTTCATTGGCGGTCACGGCAGCAGCCTGGGCGGCGTCATCGTCGACGGCGGCAAGTTCGACTGGAAGGCCAATGCCGACAAGTTTCCCACGCTGGCCAAGCCAGACCCCTCGTACCACGGCGCCGTGTTTGCCGACGTGGCCGGTGCGGCCGCCTTCGTCACCCGCATCCGTGCCGTCATTCTGCGCGACACCGGTGCCACCATCTCCCCCTTCAACGCCTTCATCCTGCTGCAGGGCTTAGAGACCCTGAGCCTGCGTGTGGAGCGCCACGTGGAGAACGCCCTGAAGGTGGTCGACTTCCTGAAGAACCATCCGAAGGTGGCCAAGGTCAACCACCCGTCGCTGCCCGACCATCCCGACCATGCCCTCTACCAGAAATACTTCCCCAAGGGCGGCGGCAGCATCTTCACCTTCGAGATTAAGGGCGACGAGAAGGATGCCTGGCGGTTTATCGACGCACTGGAGATATTCTCACTGCTGGCTAACGTGGCCGACGTGAAGAGCCTGGTCATCCATCCCTACACAACGACCCACTCGCAGATGACCCCCGAGGAGCTGGCCCAGCAGCACATCACACCCTCTACGGTGCGTCTGTCCATCGGTACGGAGCACATCGACGACATCCTCGAGGACCTCGCCCAGGCGCTGGACAAAATCTGATGATGGGCCGATGGGCTGATTAGACCATATTACGATTGGACGCAGAGAAGTAAGTGTAACCATTAAAAGCAAAGTAAGACTATGACAAAGATAGCAAAACAACTGACCGAGCTGATAGGCAGCACGCCGTTGCTGGCGCTCGACAAGTATTCCAAGCAGCAGGGCCTTGCCACACCCATTGTGGCAAAGGTGGAGTTTTTCAACCCCGGTGGCAGCGTGAAGGACCGCATAGCCCTGGCCATGATAGAGGATGCCGAGCAGAAGGGCATTCTGAAGCCTGGTGCCACCATCATTGAGCCCACCAGCGGCAACACCGGCGTCGGACTGGCACTGGTGTCGGCCGTCAAGGGCTACAAGCTCATACTGACCATGCCTGAGACCATGAGCGTGGAGCGTCGCAACCTGGTGAAGGCTTATGGTGCCGAGGTGCGCCTGACCAGTGGCAAGGACGGCATGCCCGGTGCCATCCGCGAGGCCGAGGCCCTGCGCGCGAGCATTCCTGGCAGCGTTATCCTGCAGCAGTTTGAGAACGCCGCCAACCCGGCCCGTCACTATGATACCACGGGCGAGGAGATATGGCGCGACACCGACGGCCAGGTCGACATCTTCGTGGCCGGCGTAGGCACCGGCGGCACCATCTCCGGCGTGGGTAAGCGCCTAAAGGAGCACAATCCCAATGTCAAGATAGTGGCCGTGGAGCCCCTGTCGTCGCCCGTGCTCAATGGTGGTCAGAGCGGTCCGCACAAGATTCAGGGCATTGGTGCCGGCTTTGTGCCCAAGACCTACGACGGCACGGTCATTGACGAGGTGTTCGACGTCGACAACGACGATGCCATCCGCACCGGCCGCGAACTGGCCCGGACTGAGGGCCTCCTGGTGGGCATCTCGTCGGGTGCGGCCGCCTATGCCGCCATCCAGGTGGCCCGGCGCCCGGAGAATGTCGGCAAGCGTGTCGTTGTGCTGTTGCCCGACACCGGCGAGCGCTACCTCTCGACCGTGCTCTATGCCTTCGACGAGTATCCGCTGTAGTAGTCGGCAGACAATTAGCTGATTCCTGTCGACTTGGCTACAGACCCCACCCCCAGCCCCTCCCCTTGATGGGAGGGGAGTGCCGCGCAAGGTTTATGCGACTGACAGGCCGGCAGGCGCTCCCCTCCCTTCAAAGGGAGGGGTGCCCGAAGGGCGGGGTGGGGTCTGTAGCTAAAACAACAAGAGAACATTTATTGACTCCACCCCCAGCTTCTCCCCTTGATGGGAGGGGAGTGCCGCGCAAGGTTTATGCGACTGACAGGCCGGCAGGCGCTCCCCTCCCTTCAAGGGGAGGGGTGCCCGAAGGGCGGGGTGGGGTCTGTAGCTAAAACAACAAGAGAATATTATTGACTCCCCCCCCAGCTTCTCCCTTCAAGGGGAGTTGCTGGGGTGGAGTCTGTAGCTTTACCATACCAGTTTATTCCTTAACAGTAACGTAGAAAAAATCTTGGGCCGGCCTCAGCATCGTTTTGGGCCGGCCTCAGCCCCACTTTGGGCCGGCCTCAGCGGCGCTTTGGTCCGGCCTCAGCGGCACTGAGGCCGGCCCAAACTGCGGCTGAGGTACGGGGTAAATGAACGGCAGCCCCCGGCGACCGCCCGCTTCGGTGCTGCGCCAGTGTGGCAGAGCCCCTGAAATCCCTGCACCTCCCCGTCATGAGACACCCGCATAGTCATGCTGCCGTAGCGGTCTTAGCATGCCTGCGGCAGTCCTGCTTACGGACGTTTCGGTGGCGCAAAGTCAAAAAAATGGTAAAAAATTTGGCGTTACGCGCTATTTTACCTAATTTTGTGGGCAGTTACCAAAACTAAGACCAGTTAAATGAAACAAGCGCACCTGAAATACTATATTACGCTGGCAGCCTGCGGGTTCTTCCCTTTGGTGGCATCGGCCCGGGAACAGTTCACCGATGTTGGCACACCCTACGACTTCCAGCACATCATGGCCTATGTCGTCACCAGCCTGCTGATATTCGTCTTCGTCATGGTGTTTCTCAACTTCGTCATCGTCTTCCGCCAGCAGGACCAGCGTGTGGTAAACCGCCGCCAGTCGGCCCGCCTGGGCACCGTCATGCTCTCAGGACGCATCCGGGTGTGGACCTACGACACGGCCACCCGCCACTACTTCGTGCTTTCGTCCACGGGCCAGATAGCCTCCGAATACAATCCCATCGACTTCTCCGTATTCTTCGACCGCGACGACTTCGAGCTGTTGCGCGCCGCCGTCTTCGAGCTTTGTGAAGGGCGCCGCACGTCGTCCGAGGTGAAGATTCGCAGCCGCAGCGACAATCCTGACGAGCAGGAGCACTACGAGGTGAAGCTCTCGGCCATCCACACGGATGCCTCCGGCCACGCCACCACCGTGCTGGGCATGGAGCGCAACGTCACCGAGGAGTATCGCAAGCAGGAGAAAATAAACTCGCTGCTGATGCGCTATCACACGGTGTTCGACTCGTCTATCGTCGACATGGTCTACTACGACAAGTTCGGCGTGCTGACCGACATCAACGACAAGGCATGCCGCGAGTTTAACATCACCGACCGCAAGCTGGTGCTCAGGGGCAACTACAGGTTGCAGGACAACCCCATGTTCTCCTACATCGACATCGGCAATGTCAGTTCTACGCACGTCACGGCCCTGGTCGACTTCAACAAGTACCGGCCCGTCGAGAATCAGCAAGCCCCGGGCATCGAGGGCATGATGTACTACGAGTCGGTGGTCAGCCCCATTCACGACAAGAACGGCGAACTGGAGGGTATCTACATGACCGGGCGCAACGTCACCGAGATGGTGGAGTCCTACCACCTGCGGCGCGAGGGAGCCCTCAAGCTGGAGCGCACCACCGACGCCATACGCCAGTATATCGGTGAAATCAACTATGCCATGCAGGTCACCGGAGCTTGGCTGCTCAACTACTTCCCCGACAACCACACCGTGGAGATGACCACCGACCTGACCAGCAAGAAGTTCCGCTTCTCGCAGCTGCGCTGCATACGCATGGCCTCGCCGCCCTTCCGCCGCCATGTGTCGAGCCTGCTCAACCGCATGGACCACCGTCTGGAGCGACCCATGGAGCAGCTCGTCGAGACCGTCTTCCGCGACCAACGCGGACGGGCCATCACCTATCTCATCGCCCTCGTACCCATGTTCGACGACCACCACCGCGTGACCCACTACTTTGGCATGATGCGCAACCAGACCGACATGGTGGAGACCGAGCGCCGACTGGCCGTAGAGACCAAGAAGGCCCAGGAGACGGAGCTGCTGAAGCAGTCGTTCCTGACCAATATGAGCTACGAGATACGCACGCCGCTGAACACCGTCATCGGCTTTGCCGAGCTCTTTGAGACCGACCACGACCCGGAGGACGAGCCCGTCTTCGTTAACGAGATACGCACGAACACCAACAAGCTGCTGGCGCTCATCAACGACATCCTGTTCCTCTCGCGGCTGGATGCCAACATGGAGGAGTACAAGATAGAAGACACCGACGTGGCCCTCCACTTCGACAGCTGGTGCCAGCTGGGACTCAGCGGCATAAAGCCCGACGTGAAGACCGTCATCGACAATCCCTACAACCACCTCGTGGTAAACATCGACGCACAGAACCTGGGGCGCGTCGTGCAGAACCTCTGCCAGCGGGCCGCCGCCAACACCGAGAAGGGATTCGTGCGCACCAAGTGTGAATATCGCCACGGCGAGCTCACCATCGCCATCGAGGACACCGGGCGCGGCATCGCACCTGACATGCTGCCCCACGTCTTCGAGCGCTTTGCCCGCAATCCGAACAACATTGACGGCAGCACCGGTCTGGAGATGCCCATCATCCAGACACTCGTGCAGCAGATGGGTGGCACCATCGACTTCCAGTCGGAGCTGGACAAGGGCTCCACCGCCTGGGTCACCATTCCCTGCGAGGCCAAGACCATCGACCGCAAGGTAGAGCTCAACGTCTGAGCCGCCGCCCTTCATCGCTAAAGGTAATCATAAAGTTCAAAGCTCAAAGTTCAAAGCTCAAAGTTCAAAGCTCAAAGTTCAAAGTTCAAAGTTAACCGATGCATCCATTCCTTCGCATACTATCCGTCGCCGTGGCCGACGACCACACCATCAACCCCTTCACGCTGACGGTGCTGAGCATCCTCGGCGTGCTGGTCGTCGCGTCCATCGTCTTCCAGCGTTTCCTGTCTATCCGCGTACGCCGATTTACACAGCGCATCCAAGAGTCTACCGTCATCCTGCGCCAGGCCCTTGAGGTCAGCGGCAACAACGTGGCACGCATCGACGCCATCGACCACTATGTCTATCCCGTCCACGGCTATGTGCTGCCCGAGGAGGGACTCACCTTTCAGGAGACCCTTGAGCACGTACATCCTGACGACCGCCAGCGATTCCACGAGTTTATCATGTCGCTCTTCGAGGGCACTACCAAGACGGGCGAGCTGACCTACGGCTGGAACTTCAACTACAGCGGCGGCAAGCCCCGCTGGGGAGTCATCCGCAACAATGCCATCGCCGAGTACACGCCGGGCCTGCAGAAACCGCTCAACGTCATCTGCACCTTCGTCAACGACAGCGACACCGTCAAACGGCAGGAGGAGGAGCGGGAGCTGACTGAGAAGTACCGACTTATCTTCGAGCGGTCCATCGTCGGACTGTCGTTCTACGATGCCGACGGCTATCTCATCGACGTCAACGAGAACATGCGCGGCATCTATCAGCTCGAAGGCAAGGACCAGGAGGAGTTTGAGGGCTCCTGCCTTTTTGACCTGCCGCCC